>Ga0256844_10000710_pt1 | contig 12721 bp, 8 predicted proteins | sample MusselsmetaG_FD_189100 | JGI IMG/M metagenome (GOLD analysis project Ga0256844, IMG submission 189100) | Mussel associated microbial communities from hydrothermal vent at the East Pacific Rise, Pacific Ocean - Mussels | ecosystem: Host-associated > Mollusca > Shell > Unclassified ... | reverse complement strand
CTGTGACGCATGCGGCTTTGCGTGTGGAGAGAATAGAGACCGAGCTTGCTTTTATTGATGAACAACGGGAGGAACTGACTCATAGGAGTACAGAACATGCCAGGGTGCTGGATGTTTTTGTGAAAAAAGGAATGATGATCTCACCGGGAACCCCCATGCTTCTTCTTGGAACACTTGATAATACTGTGATTACATCTTATCTCCAGCCTAAATATGCCAGGTATTCACGAGCTGGCCAAAAAGCAACTATTCAGCTTCCGGATGGGACAAAGATTATGGCTAAGGTGATACGTGACCCGGGACTCACTAAGAGACTACCAGCTGATTTAGCCTCTCCAATTGGTTCCAGGGATCTTATGATTGTTGTTCACCTTGAGCCAGTTGAAGAAATACCTTCTATGTTTATGATTGATGGTCTTCCTGTGTTTGCTCGTTACCATACCTTTGATTATATTTTTTCATGGAGAGAAAAGTATTTTTCCAGATAGCAGTCTGTATTGTATCTTCTATATGTTACTGTTATTTTAGCATGTTTTTCACTGTGATTCGGTTAAAGAACAGAGTATAATATTGTTTTACTTTGTTCTCGGGGAGTAATTTGTTATAGCCTATCTCTGCATAACGTTTGTTTCGCGTAGACAACAAAATAATAAAGTTCTCCCCCATTAATTAGATTGAAGATTCCTGTTTTCTGATAAAATCAATTCTTCTCGTGTATTACTTAACGCTGGTTTTTTAGGATTTGTACCTGATGGTTTGATGGAAGGCATGCTTCGTTTTTTTGTTGTAATTCATTCGTTCTCTCATAGTCTTTTGTCATTGTTCCAACGGCAGTTTTGGTCAGCACGAATTTATTCCAATATATTTTAGGTTACCCTCAGAACACCGTTTATCCCGCAGCGGCTATTGAAGGTAACTGAGTTTTGCGGGTAAGCAGGTTTAATTATGTTTATTATTAATCGTCTTAGGTTTCTTGTCTTTTTGTTGGCCTTTCTTATTCTGTCTCCTGGTATTGTCAAAGGAGAGAAATTACAGCATATACGAATAGCGGTTAAAGAGTTTCCACCGCTGGTCATGGCTGGTACTAAGGGGCTATGTATCGATATGGCTAAGGTTATTTGCGAACGCAATGGACTTGTACCCGAATTCGTTTTTTACAATAATGTTCCGGAATTCCTTGCTGCAGTTGCAAACAATGAGACTAACTTAGGCTTTTCCGGGATAAGCATTACGGCAGACCGTGAGAAATTTGTTGATTTTTCACAACCATTTTTTGATTCTGGTTTGATTATTGCGGTTCATGGCAACCATGCACAAAAGTTGGTTCGTTTCCCAACTGTTGTTATGAGAGTCATTGGTTTTTCCCTCGTCATTTTCTTAGTTGGGCTGAGCATTGTTGCACATATTATCTGGTGGCTTGAAAAGGATGATGAAAATAGTCTTGCTTTTTCCACAAAATATAAAGAGGGGATAGTCGATGCATACTGGTGGGCAGTGGTAACAATGACCACTGTTGGCTATGGTGATAAATGTCCGAGGAAAATCAGTGGCAGATTGGTTGCTGCAGTCTGGATGATCATTGGAATCATGTGGTTTGCAGCTTTTACGGCAACACTTTCAACCGTTCTTACTCTGAATCAGTTACAACCGGGAAACATAAGAAGCATTGCAGATCTGGATCAGCGAAGAGTCGCGTTAATAGAGGGGACAACCACAGAGAATTATTTACGTTACTATAATATCAAAATGGTACTTTCTGGATCACTTGAAGAAATGATAACGCTTTTGAAGAATGATCAGGTAGATGCTGTGATTTATGATGCACCGCCGCTTCAGTACAGAGCCAAAAGTGATCCGGAAATACAGGTTGTGGGCGATCTATTTGCCGAACAGCGCTATGGTGTTGTTTTTCCGGAAGAAGGGGATGATAGATTGAAAGAAATATTTAATCGAGAAATTATTAACATGCAACAGAATGGCGAGTTCCAGAAAATCTACGATAAGTGGCTGTGAGAGGCTGTAAATAGACTTTTGCCAGCCATCTTTGCCGGTTGTCCTGGAATTTAATCAGGTTATTTCTTAAATAGCTATCACTAGAAAGCCAGATTTGCGTTAAGTGTTAGGGGCAGCACCAGTTCCATACAATTTGGCATTAGCCTGAACATGGATGGCTACAAAGTATACTTTCAATGTTTGTATATTTATCAACAACACCTGTAAATTTCTCAAAATTGATTCCCGCTTCAGACAGTCAGATGAAAATCGAAGTAAGTGCTTTTGAGCAGGTGTCGATTCTTTCCTTGACGTGTTTGGGCCTTCATCAGCTTTTATTCTGCTATTTATGATCATTCTGTGGTCTGCATTGTTTCGTTAGTTAAGATGCTGTGTTCAGTAAATGATGGCCGACTTGAAGTAGTATTTTTGTGGTAGAAATTTTCCTTGACTTAAAACTTTTGAAACGGTGTAATTATAAGGAGTTCTTCAAAAGAATAAATCGGCACACAATACTATTACAGGAGAAAATGATTATGAAACGAATTTTACTGGCACTTTTATTAATGTTTATAACTACAGTATCCGCAAAAGCAGATATGGTTTTTGGTGTTGTACCCCTTGAAGATAAAGAAGTAATGACACAAAGATTTGAGGCACTGGCCCAATACCTTGGCAGTCAGCTTGGCGAGGAGGTTACGCTTCAAATCGGTAATGATTATAATGAAATTGAATCAGGTTTAAGCAATGGAACTATTCAGGTTGCCTATGTCGGACCAAGTGGGGCTGTTAAAGTGAATCAGGAGAATCCTGCGGTAATTCCATTGGTTAAGGTGGTAAAAAGTGGCTCACCTTTTTACAAGTCCTATGTGATTGCTAAAAAAGATTCTTCTCTAACCAGCCCAGCAGATCTTAAAGGAAAGATCTTTGCTTTTGGCGATAAAGGCTCCACCTCATCGTATCTTGTTCCCAAATACATCCTTGAAACAAACGGCGTTACCCTTGGTGACCTGAAAGAATATAAGTTAACTGGTTCTCATTCCAATGTCCTCAAAGCTGTACTTGATGGAAGTGCTGATGCCGGTGGACTTAAAGAAAGTCTTGCTTTAAAAAATGAAGATAAAGTGAAGTTTCTTGAGATCTCAAAACCAATCCCTAATTTTCCAATTTGTGCAAACTTAAAGGCACTTGGTAAGGAAAAAGCCAAAAAAGTGCAGGCAATTTTAGTAGGCCTGCCTGAAAAATCAAAAGAAGTAACCGCGATTAGTAAAAAATATGATAAATTTTCCAAGGCATCAATTGCAGATTATCAGATTATTGCAGCCATCATGAAGAAACAATAGACAGCACTAACCACAGGTCAGATTCATATTGTGCCAATCTGCTGAAAATTCGCACTGGAGTAGAGTCTGGCCTGTTCAACACGTTCAATTGATAAAGTTCTTTCGTTTATCGTGCAATCTCTATTTTGATCAACAGCTTTTTCAGGTACATTCCAAATGAAAATTAAAGTAAAACTTCTTATTATAATGGTTGGTATTGCTGTTTTACCGGCATTATTTATTGCCGGCTTCTCAAGCTATAAAATATCCAACTACCTGGAAACACGTCAGGGAATGGCCATGGAAAAGGAAGCGAATGTCGCAGGGGAATATCTTACAACATTCATCGAGCTTCGGGTTAGGGATCTTCGACTGCTTCAGTCAAACAACCTGTTCAGCCGTTCTTTGATAACTGATTTTGACTATAGTGATGTAGATGCTCTATTGACAAAGCTTATTGCCGACAAGGACAATCCTTTTTCATTTTATATGTTAACAAAGGCTGATGGTACATGCGTTGGAGCAAGTTTACCAGCACTTATTGGGAAAAAAAACGGGAAAAAGGAATGGCATATAAAGACTCTGCAAAAGGGTAACTATGTATCTGACTGGAACAGGCGTCCTGATACCGCACTCTTATCCAAGCCACCATTTAGAGGGGATGATCGTTACACCATGGTCTTTTCTGTTGCTGTACATGATGATGAGGATAAGGTCATTGGAACAATAAATGCCAGGGTAAAGTGGCAACTGGTGCAGAAATGGGTAAGTGATCAAATACATAATTATCGGGATTCAGGCTGGAAGAGTAAAAAGCTTGTGGTTACGCTGAAAGATGGCACAATTATTGGTCATGAGCAGGGAAGTACAGTGTATGGGAAAAGTGTAGATGATTTTTTTAATGATGAAGAAAACAAACAGACATTCAGAAATGAGGATAAAGGAATCTTCACAGATTCCGGGAATGGTAGTGCAAAAATATGGGCATTCACGGCTGTTCCTGCTGGGAAAATAGAATGGAATTGTCTGATTACTGTAGATAAAAAAGAATTTTACCAGGTTCAAAAGGACTTTTATAAAACCTTTGCTATTGTGCTGTTAATTTGCCTGATTCTCTCCATTATTGTTGGTGCGTTTGCGGGTAATTCCATAGTACGTCCTTTAAATCGTGCAGTTGCGATACTTCAGGATATCGCCGCTGGGGATGGCGATCTTTCAGCCCGGTTGCCGACACGGGAAGATGGCAAAAATGGTGATGAGATTAATCAACTGTCTGTGGCATTCAATACCTTTGTTGAAAAATTACAGGCCATATTTAAGAAGATAGCAGTAAACGTTGTGACACTTGATGAGTCCTCTGCGAATCTAACTGGTATTGCAAACGGGTTTGCGACAAAGGCAGATCATTCCTCCGATCGTTCTAACACTGTGGCGGGCGCTGCTGATGAGTTGAGCGATAATATGAGCTCCATTGCCGCAGCTGTGGAAGAGGCTGCAATCAATATTAGTGAAGTTGCAAATGCTTCCGAGACAGTCAGTTCTACATTCGGTGGTATCTCTGAGCAAACCAAGGAAGCCAGAATGGTAACTGATGAAGCAGTGCAACAGGCAAAAGACGCAACAGCCAAAGTTGCACAACTGGGTGAGTCTGCAGGGCAGGTTGCTAAAGTTGTTGCAACAATAACGGAGATATCGGAACAGACTAATCTTCTTGCTTTGAATGCGACAATTGAGGCGGCACGTGCAGGTGACGCCGGAAAAGGATTTGCAGTAGTGGCCAACGAAATCAAAGAACTTGCGACCCAGACGTTTTCGGCAACTACTGAAATTAAAACTAACATCGCTGATATTCTTTCTTCAGTTGATGGAACTGTTGATGTGATTGACCAAATTAGCTCGGTTATCGACAATGTAAATACTATTGTTTCAACAATAACCACATCCATTGAACAGCAATCGGAAACTACAATTGAAATTGCAAGTAATGTTAGTCAGGCATCTGAGGGTCTTCAAGAGATCACGGAAAATGTTTCCCAGAGTTCTGCAGTTGCAGGACAGGTGGCAGTGGATATTGCCGAGGTGAATACTTCAGCAGGAGATATAAATCAAAGTAGTGGTCAGTTGAAACAGAATGCTCAAGAACTCTCAGCGCTTGCATCGGAGATTAAAGGACTTGTTAATAATTTCAAATTGTAAACTTGGTTGGCTAGGCTTATGTACTTTTTTGAGTGAAACGTCAATTTCCTGAGGATCTTGGACAGTAGTAGGCTTTTCAAAGCATCTCAATGGAATGATCAGAATGAATATGACCTCTTCTCTTTGCGATATTATGATAAGTGGCTGGGAGAGGCTGTAAATAGACTTTTGACAGCCATCTTTGATGTGGTTATCTATAAATCTATTCTGGGTATTCTTCAAATAGATAGGGACCGTCTGTGTCCTGCACGTATACTGTATGTGTCACAAGATCATTCTGTGGAGTCCAGTAATGCAGCTGATAGCCGGGGGCTGTCAGGAGAAATTCGGATTCACGTTTAAGTGTCAGATCCAGCACCAATTCCATGCCAGTGCTCGGGGCAGTACTGACAACAGTTCCATGCCATCTAACGTTAACCTGTAGATGGATGTGTCCACAAATTATACGTTCAATGTTTGTGTATTTATCAATAACACCAGCAAACCTCTCAGCCCCCTCAAAACCATCCTGGTCAGTTTCTAATACACCACATTTAACCGGTGGGTGGTGCATGAAGATGGCAGTTGGCTTTTCAGTGTTCTGAGCCAGTTTTGCATCAAGCCATGCGGCTCGTTCATCGCATATCTTTCCACCAGGTTTTCCCGGAGAGGTACTATCCATGCCTATCAGGCGGACATCGTAATCATCAATCACGTAGTTAATAAACCCATCGGGCATTGTCGGGCAGGCTTTTTTCCCCATTACTGACCATAGTGTGGAGCGATCATCATGATTTCCAGGCACCACATAGTAAGGCATTTGCAACTTGTCCAGGATCTTAGCCGCTCGTTCGACCTGGTCTTTTAAGGCATCCATGGCGATATCCCCAGTCACAATAACAACATCCGGTGTGGGGGTGAATTGGTTAATGTGATCAACGCAGCGTTCCAGGTTTTCTGCCATGGGTGCGATATTATATGTTTTCTTTCCCCGGCTGGCGATATGAATGTCACTGATTTGTGCGATTAACATAAAGAACTCCGATCGGTTTCAGTTCATTCGGATCCACTTTGCAAAGGGAGGGTTCTAAAGGTCTGCTTACATATTAGACCCCTCCCTCTGTTTTCAGTAGTTAAGCTTTTAAAAATTTATCTTTATACTCTGTCCTGAGATCGACATACCATTTAGGTTCGGCTGGCCATGGATTCAGTTTAGATAGAGCATCATCCGGATATGCTTCGGTAAAGTTTTTTCGGTACTGCGCGCTTGCATGTTTGTCAGCACCTTTCACGGCTGAATTATAACCATGTTTATCAATGGCTTTTCCGGCAGGGCCTGGCTCAAAGCAGAACTTGGCAAACTCATAAGCCTGTTCAACATTTTTGGCATCCTTAGCCAGTGATATACCATCTACCCATGCAAGAGCACCTTCCTTTGGTGCTTGATAGGCTATGGGTTCTCCAGCTGTTTTGAGAGCCAGTGGCGGACCATCCCATGTTTGCCCAATTACAACAGCAGACTCCATAAAGGCCTTTTTCTGGTCGGCAGCATCATAGTAGAATTCCTTAATGTTTCCTTTTCGGGCAACACACCATTTCAGCACTTTGTCCCAAACTGCTTTCATGTCATCTTTGCTTTTATAGGCTTTCCACATGCTTCCCGGTGCGAGTTCGCCGATTGTCTCCATATAGAGTCCTGCACCCATCATACCTGAATGAGGTCGGATAAGGGCAACTCCTTTTGCTTTCTCCGACCAGACATCACCGTAACTTGGCATGCCTTCTGGTTTCCATTTGTCTGTTCGCCATGCAATTCCTTCGGTTCCCCATATTTGTGGTACCCAATGCGAGCCTTTACCTCCAAAATCCCATTCTGATTTTCCAAGCTTGAGCATAAACTCATTGGCATTTTTCAGTGTTGTGATTCGGCTATAATCCCAGGGTTGCAATAAGTCCAGATCAGCCCACACTGGAGATCGGTTGTTGGTAGGTGAGCAAATATCAAATCCACCAGTCTTCATTTTACTGATGATCTCTTCATTTGAGCCAACACCGGTGAAATTTATTTTGATCCCGGTTTTATTTGTAAATTCATCCCGCCACTCTGAGGGGAGGTAGTCAGCCCACATGAGGACATTTACCTCTCCTGAAGAAGCCAGTGCTTTTGAGTTGGTCAATAATGAGCCGGCAGCAGCAAGGGTAACGGTAGCAGCTGTACCCTTGAGTAAATCACGGCGATTAATTTCAGTGGATTCCTTTTTGAAAATACTCATAGTCGTTCTCCTTCTCTGGTTTGAAATGATTACGGAAATCATTGTTCCATCGATACATCAAACACAGCTAAATTCGATGGGAATACTGTTATTTTTTCAAATTGCGATAATTTTTTATTTCACCGCTCTTAATACGATCCCAATATGAATTCAGCTCTCGCTTCACAACAGGCGCCAAAAAGTAAATACACAGAATATTAGGAATAGTCATCAGAAAGACCATTGCATCAGAAAAGTCCATCACTGAGGTTAATGGAATGGAACAACCCACAATAATGAAAAAGCAATAAATCGCTTTAAAGCTCAGGTCTGATATCGTTGATTCACCAAATAAATATGTCCAGCCTTTTAACCCATAGTAGGACCATGAGACGATTGTTGAAAACGCGAAAAGTAAGACCGCAACTGCCAATGGCATTGGAACCCATGGAATTGTTCTGCTCATTGCTTCAGATGTGAGACTTACTCCGGTCAAATGTTTAACTGATGGATCACCATAAACCGTAGTAAGAATTACCAGACCGGTTACGGTACAAATGACAATCGTGTCGATAAATGGTTCTAAAAGAGATACCAGGCCTTCAGTAATCGGCTCATCTGTTTTTACCGCTGAGTGAGCAATGGCTGCTGTACCGATACCTGCTTCATTTGAGAAGACTGCCCGTTGGAATCCGATGATCATAATTCCGATAAACCCGCCGGATATTCCTTCGGGGGTGAATGCGTTGGTAAATATCGAAGTAACAGCATCAGGAATACGACTGGCATTAGCTGCTAAAACTACCAGGGCACCCGTCAGATAAGACAGAGCCATAAAAGGAACAAGTTTTTCTGTTACCTTGGCAATCCCCTTGATACCACCGAGAATAACCAGCCCTACAACAACAGCCATAGCTAATCCAAAAATCCAACCTCGTGTGGCAAAATAACTATCCGTACCACCAGTGATATTTACAAACTGCATAAAAGCTTGGTTTGACTGAAACATATTTCCGGCGCCCATACAGCCCACAACAAGACTGCTGGCGAAGAAAATACTAAGGAATTTACCAAGTTTTGGTCTCCCTAGTTCTGCAAATCCTTTAACCATCGCATACATAGGGCCACCGGATACACTACCATCAGGATTGTTGTTTCGATACATGACGCCGAGGGTGCATTCTACAAATTTACTCGACATACCGATAAAACCAGCTACCATCATCCAAAAAAGAGCACCTGGCCCTCCAATCATGATGAGGATGGGGATCGCTCCGATGTTACCAACTCCTACTGTACCGGATAGTGCAGTGGTCAACGCTTGAAAGTGGGAAACTTCACCGGCCTCATCCGAATTCGGATTGGAATAATCACCCCGAACCAGTCGAATAGCCTGCGCAAATCCACGAAGGTTAACAAATCTAAAATACAAGGTACAAAACAACGAACCAATTATAAGCCAGGCGATGACAAGTTTAAGCTTTGCTCCGAAAAATGGTACTGAGTAAAACACACCATTATACAAAACATTGTTGATCGGTGTCATGATGTTTTCAACTATTTCATCGATCCTGCCTTTCTTTTTAACTATTTTCTCTTCAGGTGGTTCCAGTCCTTCAACCCAGGTTCGATAGCCAGGTACAGGTACCTCAATACCTTGAACCCACCCCTGTGAGGAGGAAAGATCCTTGTCTTCCTGGGTGTACGCTGGTGCTGCCAGTACCAAAAAGAGACAAATAAAACCAAGTAAACTGTTAATCCACATCTTTTTCTTATTCATACACATCCCTCTTTAATTGTTGGGGTTTTCAGTGTTCGTGACAAATAAGCAGTGGTCACATTTCTGAGAAACATCAAAAGAAAACTGATGGAGCACTAGGGTACTACTGTTACCGGTACCTTCGCTGTCTGAACCATTTTACTGGCAACACTGCCAAACATAATATTTTTCAGGTTAGAAGCGCCTGTTCTCCCTATAATTATTTGAGAAATATTTCTTTCCTGAGCTATGTAGTTAAGTAATTCTGCAGGGCGTCCATGACGAACAAAGCCTTCCACATCAGTTCCTGTTTCAGAGAGTCTGGTGAGGATTGGGGTAAGTACTTTCGAGCTGGCTGCCTCGACCTCTTCTTCTCGGCGTTTATGTCTCCATTCGTTTTCTTCGGGAGTATTAAAGGCAAAGGGAGACCATTGGATTACATAAACCACCAGTAACTGAACATCTTGAACTTTTGCAACAGCAGCTGCAAATTCTGCGGCACGTATACTCTGTTCGCTATCATCAATTCCGACGAGTATTGAATTCTTCATTAGCATTCCTCCAGTAATTAACGACTAACCACAGACGATTTTTTCTGACAGATTCAGTCGAAGTTTATAGATGAATTAGTTGTAATTAGTGCTATTTGATATCATCACCTCCTGGTTCTATAATACTTTGGACTTCTTATTCTTTACTTTATTGTCTTGAGCAAAATGGGGATTAATTTCTGTCATTGGTTTATGAATTTAATGGATTTGTTGCAGTGGCAAATTGTTGAAATAGCACTCAGAGAAAAGGCTATAACCACACCGCCTATGGCCACTCAGTAGCAAGCATTGACCGAAAAGTCAAGTGGTTATGTCTATTTGACGGTGGTTGGTTGGCTGTAAAGAGTCTTTTTGTGGTAGAGGCTGATGGCCGATAGCAGAATATAAGGGTATTTTTGTGTCTTGAGCAGCGGTGGAATATTATTGAATTGTATTAAAACTCAGGACATTAGTCGTTTATGTGGTGTGAATCCTGTCCCCATTCTGAACAAGAAAGCGAAAGTCTAAAATAGTAAAAGCTTGTGGGGTTAACCATAAGCTTTTCAGTACAATCGGGTTATCATTTCACATCGATAATTCTCTTCGCACCGTTGTCTTGACATTTTTATACTCAGTGAATTTAATCCTTCTGGATGCATTGGTAATATCAGAAGTTTTTGTACCGGAGTCTGTGGGCTTTTCTGAATTAAAGACCTGTTGGTTAATCCAGACTACTCTGCCATTGTGCTAATAAATGGGTAAACTTAACCAACAATTGAGATGTAATCACGACCTGGAGCTGCCTGCACATTTGTAACAGTAGCAATGGTAATAGTGTTTTAATATTGACCCTAGTTATTCTCTAAATAAATTTTTCGATATCTGTGTCTATTCATTTACTAAAGATTTATTAGAGTTATGTTAAGATATTATTAGAAGATGATGCAGACGATACTAACTGGTACAGATAGACTAGAAATATGGAAGCCGATCTTCTCCATGATAATATCATAGCGTATGATTGATTGGGGTATCCATTAAGACCCAAAAACCTTGTGGCAAGAATTGAAAGTTGTATCCTGTTTTGATTCATGGTAGGTGCATAGCACCCTTTTCCGGATAGTTATTTTCCCAAAGTGTCTTTTTTGTGAGGGTTACTTCCGTTGAGAAACTCTTCAAAGTCATAATAACCATCTCCATCAGAGTCTGTTTTACTTTCTGTGTCATAGGAAGCGGTTTCCAAATCCTCAAAATGATGTAGTTCCCAGTTATCGGCCATACCATCATGGTCTGTGTCTGCATAGGGGGTGCCGGGATCCATGATAGGGAAAGAAACCACACCGTTTTGCCAGTCTGCTTCATTGAGCTGATGGTCTAGGCCGGTGGTGTGGATGACATTATTGATCATCCGCTGGTCGATTGTATCCGAATTCAGTACAAGATTACCCTGATCATCGAGACGGGCATTGCACCCCACGTCGGCCAGTACTTCTGTATAAGCCTCAGCGGCAGAGACAATATGGACCGAAACTGGTTCCATTGGCAAAGGATGCCACCTTTTGTACTTCTCCTCAAGGGGCTCTCTTGTGATATACATCTCATAAAAGGAAAATGGATCTTCAGGTGGCATGTAAAGAGGATCCATGATATTATCTTTCATGTATAATGATGCTAGCGGGTTATCCGGACATTCTTCTTTCCAGGGCTCTTGGATTATCCTGTAATAATAGGGATTATTGGTTGTCTGGGGGCCGCCTTTATAGTAATTGCTAATATAGTCAACTTCAGCGCCATGGGCGGATTCGCCGGCCCGGTTTCCCCAATTATATATTACATTGTTTGTTACCCTGATTGCGTTTGTATTTAATCTGGGATTACGGTGGTCAGATCCCATGAACAGATTACGATGGATGGAGATCCTGCTGACCCATTGGCCTGTATAAAAGCAAGCCCCTCTATCGGGATTGTTGGTTCCCTGGATATTCATGGCTGTGGAATGTCCTTCCTCTGATTCACCAAACAAGCTTTTCTGAATGCTGAAGTTAGAGATAGATTCATCTTCAGTGGCATTGCTTCCAAGAGAAATTGTTAACAGATTATCTCGGGTCCATTGAGATGAAATGTGATCAAGAATCACATCTTTACCCCGTCGGAAATATACATTGTGTGGTCGGGCTCCATGGCCTTTGTAGGTTGGCGTCCAGCCCTGCCTAAACTTCAGATAACGAATCACTACATCATGTATTCCGGCACTGTTCGGCACCAGTAAAAGCCCTGCTATTCCTTCAGCGTTGCCGGGGTGCATCCGAAGACAGATCCCATTTCCTGGGGCTGTCTGACCGGCTATGGTCAGATAGGAGTTTGTCAGTCTGATGGGTGTGGTCAGGTCGATATATCCGGCGACACGGAAAGTAACAATTCGAGGTCCTAATGCATTGATCGCTTCCCGCAAGGTTCCGGGGCCGCTGTCGGCAAGACTGGTAACTTCAATAATTCGGCCGCCTCGACCGCCAATGGCATTTGCTCCATATCCTTCAGCTTCTGGAAAGGCCAGAGGTCTGTCTGGAAGTGACGGCCCCGAATGGCCAAGAAGCAATAGTGAAATAATTGCAATAAGCGATTTCATCCTGATCTCCTTTCTTGATAGGGTAATCAAGTAAAATAATAACAACATAAATACTAAATGTAACC
>Ga0256844_10000709_pt1 | contig 12736 bp, 10 predicted proteins | sample MusselsmetaG_FD_189100 | JGI IMG/M metagenome (GOLD analysis project Ga0256844, IMG submission 189100) | Mussel associated microbial communities from hydrothermal vent at the East Pacific Rise, Pacific Ocean - Mussels | ecosystem: Host-associated > Mollusca > Shell > Unclassified ... | reverse complement strand
GATCTCCTGTTGCTGTGTGGTGACGATGCTGTCGATAGCAGGGTAGATACCGTCACGGAAAAGATTGTCGTTGATCTGTTCGATACGAAACCTCGCACAGATATCCAGATCAAAGGTATCATGCAGAACCTTGAGCATCTCTTGTGTCTCCTCATAGAGATTTTCTTCTACCTCCATATCTTCAGTCTTGGCATCCTCCAGTAGTGCCAGTACGGCTTCCAGTGACATGGCGATGTAGGTGAGCTCTACGGGATGAAGCTTGCGTAGTTTGATCCGTCTGGCGATACGCTCCAGATCATAGATCTGCTTGAGGTGGGTTTCAAACCGGTCGATACTAGGCAGCAGTAGTTCGGTCAGATCATAGCGACGCTCCAGCAGTGTTTTGTCCACGATGGGGTTGAGGAGTCGCTCTTTGAGCAGCCGCTTGCCAAAGGCGGTAGAGGTCTTGTCTATGAGGTCGAGCAGGGTGATATCTGCGGGATCTCTGGAGATGATGGAGAGCTGCTCCATGGCGTTGTTGCCGATATACATATAGCGGCTGTTTCCCAGAAACTGTGGGCGATTCATCTTCTCGATGATACTCTCATCATGCTCGATGATAAAGTCGATCAGGATCGCCAGAGATTCGGTCGTATAGGGGTGACGCTCTAGATCGAGATACTCGATACTACTGAGAAAGGAGTTGATGTTGAATATCCGTGCAAAGAGTGCGTTCTGGAAGCTGATCTTGAATCGTTTGGTGTTAATGGCATGATGCAGGGATTCTAGCTCCAGATAGTGGCTGATCCACTCCAGATCGATCTCTTTGCTATCGAGAGTGATAATGACTTCCGAGGTACTGTAGGTCTGTAGCAGACTGAAGGCTTCATCCAGTGCATAGGTCTTGTCATCGCGTGTTGAGTGGATCTCGTTGCAGATGGTTTTGCCCGTACTCACATCGATCGCAGCGTAGCCTACCGAGTAGATACCGTTGTTGAGGTCGATGAGCAGAGAGACGATGTTGTTCTCCGTAGGCTCAGAGAGATACTCAAAGTTCGTGCCCGGTGAGATGACATTGGCGATGTAGCGTTGTATGCTAGGCATCTCGCCTTTTTGTTTGACGATGACGATGGTATACTTCTTGGTATCGATCAGTCTGGCGAGATAACGGTCGAGAGAGACAGAGGGGACACCTGCGAGCAGGGGATTGGAGACGGAGTTTTCTAGGATCGCTTTGCTCTTGCGGGTGAGCTGGATGTTGAGGAGTTCGGCGATCTCTTTGGCTTTGCCGATCTTGAGGCTGTCATTGTTGACCTCATAGACTTCGAAAAAAGCGCCGATCTCGATCAGCACAAGGGCATCATGTCCATATTTATCTTCAAAATGACGTTGCAGATCAAAGTAGATCTCAGTGAGAAGCTTCTTTTTCTGCTGGAGTATCTCTGCCGCTTTTTCCACTGAGTGCCTTCATTATATTTTATGCGATTTTAGCATAAATGGAGTAAAAGTGTAGAGAAACTAGATCGGCAACACCCTAATCTGATCGTCTAGCTTCTCTTTTAGGGTGCTTTCAATCGCAAAGAGGGTACCGGTGCTGGAGCTGGCACAACCGTTGCAGGCACCGAGGTAGCGGATATAGATATCGATCTGTGCGCCGTTCTCTTTGACATCGAGGATCTCCATATCGCCACCATCCATGATAAGGAACTGTCGGATCGACTCGTCGATGACGGCATTGATCGCAGTGATCTTTTGTGGGACATCCATCTCTCTGAAGGGGGTATCCAATGGTGCCATTTTAGCGAGCTTCTCTGCTTCGATCTCCTCCTGTACCTCTGCAAGGATATCTGTCAGATAGGTAGAGCGTGGCTCATAGAGAGGGTTCGACTGGATGCAGGCAACATCATGGAGACCCGCTTTGGTGTAGTGGGTGATCCCCTCCAGAGTTTGGATCTCGTGGAGCTTGATCGTCTCTTTGATCGCTTCTGTACTCATAGGTGTGTCACTACAAGGGCAGGGAGTAGAGCTCGCGGTCTCATTGTAGTAGGATTTGGAGGCCTCGCGGATGGCATCCAGAGCCAGTGTGATCACATAGCTCTCTTCTTCTGGGAGGGCTGCTGTACCTGGGTTGTCACGGAGGAAGTACTCCAGACCTTTATAGGTGATCTCTGCGGCTTTGTCTACAGTCTTGTTGCGGCAGAGTAGGGCTGCCATGTCATTGGCGGCTATGCCTGCGGGTGAACCGAACTGGGTAAAGCGCGCCAGCACGATCGCATCATCACTGGGATCGACCGCCCACTGAAGCGCGATACGCTCTCCGATCTCTTCGCTGCCATACTCGTGGATAAAAAGTGTAGCCTTGAGCTCTTTGACCTCATCGGGAGTGATCTCTCCGCAGTTTTTAGGGCTGTTGATCAGCATCTCTACTTTATTACCGTATTTTCCTTGTTCCATTGGGTTCTCCATTACTGTATTCTCTCTTCTCTAATCACTTGCACTGCTTTCTGAAGTTTTTCGATCGTGTAGTTGATCTCTTCTTCGGTGGTATATCGGCTCAGTGCGAAGCCTATGAGTGTATGGGTATAGGCTCTGTCTGCACTGCTATTCTCTATCAGGGCTCTACCTTCTTCGGTATAAGCAGTGATACCATAGCGTTCCAGTTCCCATAGCAGTGCATCACTCTGCACGCCTTTGAATCCTACCATGAGGGTGTTGGCGGTACGCAGTGCCCAGGGGGTGAGAATGAGGTGATCTGGGATCTCACGGATCGCCTCCTCTAGTGTATCTCTGAGCTCCAGGACATCTTCCATCTCGAAAGCTTGGGCATCGACAGCCAGCTCTAGGGCTTTGCCCATACCTGTGATCCCTGCTTCATCATGATAGGGCTGCATGAGATTGGGGAGCATCTTTTCTGCCTTGACTGCGAGCAAGGCAGTTGAGCGGGGACCATGCATAGTCTCTGTTGAGAGGGTGAGGTAATCGATATCTAGCATCTGTATATCGATAGGGAGCTTACCGATGGCATGGGTAGCATCACTATGCAAGGGTACTTCATGTTCTGCACAGATCTGTGATACCTCATCCAGCGGCATGATAGCACCACTCTGGGCATCGACCATCGTGATGGAGACCAGTGCGGTCTTTGGAGTGATGATCTGGCGGAGCATAGAGATATCGACAAGACCTTCAGTGGTCAAAGGCAAGATCGTTACCCTGCATCCCTGAGAAGCGATATAGGCAGCTGTTTGATAGACAGCATGGCTTTCGTTGGCAGAGAGGATGATCTGATTTTTCTGTCCTGTGATGATACTGTTGAGATAGATAGAGAGCAGTAGCCTGCTCTGTAGCTCTTGGGCAGTTGCACCAAAGAGCAAGGTATCTTGTGCTTTGGTATGGAGTGCTGCGCTGATCTTCTCTCTGGCCTGTACCAGTATAGAGGGAGGAGGTGTCTGCTCTGTCAGGAGAGGTTGCATTGCTTCCAGCACCTGAGTATCTAATAGTGTGGTATGGTTATTTGCTAAATATACTTTCATCTAATCCTCGATTTCGGAGTAATATTCTCCTATTGAAAGGATATTACTTGATGAACGCTTAATCTATGCTTCAGGAGTCCATCTCCAGAACTTGATCTTGTCAGGGAAGGCTTTCCATTTGTAGATATTTTTGTTGTCGAATGCCCGTAGGCACTCTTGGATACCTTCGCTGATGCTGGGGTGGGGGTGTACCGTACGCATGATCTCACTGAGTCGCTGTTTGTTGTGGATCATCGGTGCGATAAAGATCAGGGCAGCAGCAGACTGAGGGCCGGCAGCTCTCATGCCCAGTACGATAGGGTCCTCTTCATCAGAAACAATAATTTTAAAAAATCCATCGGTGGCACGCATAGCGATGGCTCTAGAGATCAGTGCATGACTATAGTGGATGACTTTGTAGGCAATATTTTGTTTTTGGCATGCTTTTTCATTGTGTCCGACGGCAGAAACCTCCGGGCTAAAGAACATGATGGTAGAGATATTGTCATAGCTGAGAGGATGTTTGATACGCTGGTTGATGGATTTGGCAGCAAAGCGCCCTTCCATCTCAGCGATATTGACCAGCGCCATGTTGCCGCTGATATCTCCGGCGGCATAGATATGATCCATGACACGACACTGATTGTCTACTTGCAACAATCCTCTCTCTGTGATTGTGGCACCGATCTTTTCGAGTCCGATACCATGTGTCAGAGGGACTCTACCGATAGAAATGAGGATGATATCCACAGGTACCACCACCACATGACCATCCTGATGGTCGAGGATGACATTGATGTGATCCCCTTCATCTCTCACCTCTCTAAGGCTGGCTTGGTGGTGCATGATCACGCCGATCTCTTCGAGTTTTTCGTTGACATAGTCACTGACATCTTCATCTTCAAAAGGGATCACTTTTTGCTGGGAGTCTAGCAGGTGTACTTTTGTTTGCCCAAAGTTGGCAAAAATAGTCGCATATTCACACCCTACAATACCTGCTCCTACGATCATGATCCGCTTGGGGAAAGACTTGAGCCTATCCATGTGGTCAGTATGGATGATACGATCGCCGTCGGTTTTGATGGTGGGGTGCTCTCTGGGAGTTGAGCCTGTGGCGACGATAAAGTCGTCTGCAGTGACCTCTACTTCTGATCCGTCATGCCTCTTGATGATGAGGGTAGTTTTATCTTTGAATTTTCCCCACCCTTTGATGAGAGTGAGGCTTTTGTTGCAGTCAGGCTTTCGTGAGAACGTCTCTATCTGGGAGAGGATCTGGTATTGCTTTTCTCCTGCTGCTTGCTTGACAGCACGCATCACTTCATGATAGTTCGGCTTAAGCCCACTCGCTTGGTAGCCTCTGTCTGTTTTATTCGCTACAGAGAAGTCTTTGGAGAGTTCCCACATGGTTTTGGAGCTTAGCGCACCATTGACGATACCTGCTCCACCGATATGTCCCCCTTCGATGATACAGACATGTTTATCAAAGTCATACGAACGCATCGCAGCAGCAAAACCGGCAGGTCCGGAACCGATCACACAGATATCAAATGTCAATTTCTCCATTCTTCCCTCTTTTGACGTTTTTAAAGCATTATATCACAAGCAGATAGAGGAGTATCAGCGAAAAGATGCTAATTTTTATCAGCTTTTTTGATAAGAATCATCGGTTTGACAGATAAGGAGAGAGAATCGAGAGGATAGCGGTAAGAAAAAGGAAGAACATTACCATATTTTTTAATCGTTTTTTGTCAAAACTATTACCGATCCTGACACCAATCAGTGCGCCAAAGATCACCAATGGTGCAGCCAGGATTCCCCAAATAAAGGCATGAGAGAGCTCAGCACCAAACTTCCAGTAAAGCAACACGATCTGTACCGGAGAGGCAAAAAGAAAAACTGTGGTGATGAAGGCTCTGGTACGCTTGGGTTCCCACTGGTGTGCCATAAGCCAGAGTACGATTGCAGGCCCGCCCATACCCAGTGTTCCCAGCATAACACCACTGATAGAAAAAGCCAAAAATGTCCAGCCGAGATGGAGATGTTCTCTGGGTTTGAAAGAGACAAAAATCTGTGTCAACAGGATAAGAAGTAGCATCACGCCTACGAGCTGTTTGATATAGGTGGTATCGAGATGATCCACATAGTAGAGTAGCCATATCCCTATAGGGAGAGAGAGATAGCGGATGATGACGGGAGTAGTGATGTCCTGCCAAACGATATCCTCCCGCAGCTTGTAGGCGTTGGTACTGAGCTGTACAAAAATAGGGATAGAGGTAAGTACCACCGCCTCTGCCAGAGAAAATCCTGTCCAGATAAGTAGAGGAATGGCAAGAAGATTGAAGGCAAATCCGATCATGGCTTGTGTCATGCTTGAGAAGAAAAGAATAATAGCAGCGATGATGAGGTGTTCGGTACCCATGGGAGTTTTCCTTATATACTTTTGGATATAATATCCGCTATTATAACCCAAATTATACAATAGAGATTACCAATCTCCCATAAATCATTGGCTCATGGGTACCTGCAAAGCATCATCGATTAACCTACGGGTGAACCTCAAATGCTTTACACATACCCATAAACCAAGCATCTATGAGATATTTGGTGATTCTATTATATAATCTGGGTTTAACACACTTCCTCGCTAATGAGGATACTTAAGGGTTTATTTTGAGTGAAAATATTATTGGCTACCTGGACCAGAGTGGCAATATTATCGATACACAGAGTGCAGGGGAGTCGTTTGACGGTACTGCCATAGCATATGATAACAGTGAGAACGCATTGGAGATCATCCGCCACTCGACGGCACACTTGATGGCTCAGGCGATCACGGAGCTCTATCCCAACTCACAGTTCTTTGTAGGACCAGTGGTGGATGAAGGCTTCTACTATGACTTTAGGGTCGATGAGCAGATCGGAGAGAATGATCTAAAGAGTATCGAGAAGAAGATGAAAGAACTCATCAAGAAAAAGTACAAGATAGAGAAGTACGAGATGAGCAAAGCAGAGGCACTGGAGAAGTTTGCCAAGGATGACCTGAAACTTAAGGTCATGGAGCGTATCGAAGATGATACTATCTCGATCTACAAGCAGGGAGAATTCGAGGATCTCTGTCGTGGGCCTCATGTGCCAGCCTTGCGATTTTTGCATAACTTCAAGCTCACCAGAGTGGCAGGTGCCTATCTGGGCGGCGATGAGAAGGCGGAGATGCTGACACGTATCTATGGAGTGGCATTTGCGGACAAAGAGTCACTCAAAGCCTATATGACGATGATGGAGGAAGCCAAAAAGCGTGACCACCGTAAGCTGGGTGCTGAGATGGAGCTCTTTATGTTCAACGAAGAGTCAGGAGCGGGTCTGCCGTTTTGGATGCCAAAAGGTGCCAAGCTTCGTCACAAACTAGAGCAGATCCTGCATAAAGCCCACCTTACCAGAGGCTATGAGCCAGTGCGAGGCCCTGAGATACTCAAGGCCGATATGTGGAGAACGAGCGGACACTATGCCTGTTATGGGGAAAATATGTACCTGACCGAGATCGACGGGCAGGAGTATGGGATCAAGCCGATGAACTGTATCGGACATATTCAGATCTTTAAGCAGACACAAAAAAGCTACCGTGACCTGCCTGTAAAATACTACGAGTATGGTGTGGTGCACAGACATGAAAAATCAGGTGTACTGCACGGGCTTTTGAGGGTGCGTGAGTTCACGCAGGATGATGCGCATATCTTCTGTACACCTGAACAGATCGCCCCTGAGGTATTGGAGGTCGTGGAGTTTGTAGATAGCGTGATGAAGCTCTTTGGTTTTGAGTATACCATGGAGATCGCGACCAAGCCGGAGAAGGCTATCGGAGAAGATGATGTTTGGGAGATGGCGACCCAGGGGCTCAAAGACGCACTTGAGGGCAACAATCTTCCCTACACACTTGATGAGGGTGGTGGTGCTTTCTATGGGCCCAAGATCGATATCAAGATCACTGACGCGATCGGTCGTAAATGGCAGTGCGGTACGATACAGGTGGACTTCAATCTGCCTGAGCGATTTGAGGTAGAGTATGTGGATGAGGATAATACGCGTAAACAACCGGTGATGATCCATAGAGCGATCTTAGGATCCTTTGAACGGTTCATCGGGATTCTTACTGAGCACTATGCCGGAGAGTTCCCGATGTTCTTGGCACCCACGCAGGTGATCTTCGTACCGATCGCAGATACCTTTACTGACTATGCCTACACACTCAAGAAAAAGCTACTACTTGAGGGGATCGACTCGGAAGTATATGACAAGAACGACAGCCTCAACAAACGCATCCGTATCGCAGAGAAGCAGAGGGTACCCTATGTGGTCATTATCGGAGAAGAAGAGGTCACCAACCGAAGCGTCGCCATCAGGGATAGACGTAAAAAAGAGCAGTATAATCTCTCTGAAGATGATTTTATGTTACAATTGAAGCAACAATTACAAGAAGGTAGAATTTGAGTAGACACCATAACAACAACAGAGGCAGAAAAAAGGCAGACGATACAGTCATGAACGACCGTATCAGAGATAGAGAATTACGAGTTCTTGCAGATGATGGCGAACAGTTTGGTATCATTAGCCGCGATGAAGCATTGAAGATCGCTGAAGAGAGAGGGTTGGATCTGGTACTGATGTCTCCGGATGCCAAGCCTCCTGTTGCCAAAATTATGGATTACGGTAAACATAAATACCAGCTTGAGAAGAAGAAGAAAGAGGCAAAGAAAAATCAGAAGAAGATCGAAGTTAAAGAGGTCAAATTCTCCTGTAAAATAGCCCAAAATGATATCGATTACAAGGTCAAGCATGCCAGAGAATTCCTAGAAAAAGGTAAGCATGTTAAGCTAAGAGTCTTTCTCAGAGGTAGAGAGATGGCGACACCTGAGCTAGGCATTGAGGTACTCAACCGTATCTGGCCTATGGTGGAGGATCTAGGAACACTAGAAAAGCCTGCCCACCAAGAGGGTCGCTACATCAATATGTACGTGACACCATTCAAAAAATAATATCTCTATCCTTTTCGACAGGGCATGTTCCCTGTTGACCCTCCCTAATATGCTTACTGTTAAAATCAGATAATATTTATCTTGTTTAGTTATGATAAAGCTATGACAAAACAGGAGAAATCATGCTATCGGATATCAAAACAGCATTTCGAACCAAGATAGAAACACTTAATGACTTTGAACGTGCCGTGCTCGTAGATAAGGCAACAGAGAGACCTTTTTCCGGTGAATTACTGGAGATCAAAGAGGAAGGTGTATTTGCATGTAGGCTCTGTGGGGCACCACTATATCAGACGAAAGATAAATTTGAGTCACACTGTGGATGGCCAAGTTTTGACGATGAGATTACTGGTGCAGTGCAGCGAGTGCCCGATATAGATGGCAGACGGGTTGAGATCGTGTGTGGTAACTGTGGGGGACATCTAGGGCACGTCTTTGAGGGTGAGGAGATGACTCCCAAAAATATCAGACACTGTGTCAACTCTGTCTCTTTGGTATTTCAGCCAAAAGAAGCCTTTGTGATAAAGGAGAGCCCCCTTAAGAGAGCCTATCTTGCAGGGGGGTGCTTTTGGGGTGTGGAGCATTATCTGCAACAGCTCGAAGGTGTAGAGAGTGTGGTATCGGGTTTTATGGGTGGACATGTGGTTGATCCGGACTATTATGATGTGGTCAGAGGGGGGACAGGACATTTGGAGACAGTAGAGGTACAGTATGATCCTGCAATGGTCTCTTATCGTGCGATAGTTAAGCACTTTTTTGAGATCCATGACCCTGAACAGAGTAATGGTCAAGGCCCTGATATCGGCAGCCAATACCTCTCGGCAGTCTTTGTCTCTGATGAGGCAGAAGCGGAGATGGTAGCAGACTTGATCAGAGAGCTGGAAGAGAATGGCTATCGTGTAGCAACACAGATTCTTGCCAAAGCACCTTTTTATACGGCAGATGAGGGGCACCAGGACTACTATGAGCGTAAAGGTACTGAGCCCTACTGCCATGGATTTGTACCAAGATTTGAGCAGAAGAGATAACGTGATGAAAGAAACTTTACAGATCTTTATTCAAAACCTTAAAGAGGAAGCATTTTCTGAAGCCCATGAGACGATGGAGCATCAATGGAGACTCTATAAAAAGGAGGAGCACCCTCTGACCAAACTCCTTAAAGGCTATATCAACGGTGCCACTGCTTTTGAGCTGATTCGTCGTGATAAAAGGAAAGGAGCCGAGCAGCTATGGCGTACCTATGAGAAGTATCTGCCTCTTCTCAAAGAAGATATAGAGGAGTATGCGCTCTTCGTCGAGGCGGACAGACTACTGCAAAAATACAGAGAAGAGAGGCTCTAATAGTAGCTATAGGTTACAGCTACTATCTACGCTGAAGCTGTTCTCATACCCGCACTCTGTACAGTAGAAAGAGAGCAGTTTTGGCCCGCACCCTCCTCCTCTCTGATCATTGAGTACGATAGACTCTTTTTTACATTTGGGGCAGATGCCGGTTTGGATCGCTTGAAGATGTTCGTTTTTTTCTTTCAGATAGTAGATGTAAACTGCCACTGAGCCTACCAGGATAATAATGAGAAAGAGTAAAAGGTAGATATCGATAGCAGACTCCTTGTTTCAAAGTATAGCAGAATTTTTGTATAGTTCTTATAAGTCTCATTTAATGTTTACCTAAATTAAATTGATTTAAAATATCCTTATTTTGGTACTTTAAGACACTTTTTATCCTTTTTTATCGAGGCTTTTGTGTTACTGATTGTTACATAATTTAATTTAATTTAATTTATTTTTGTTGCGGACCTTTCTTCTCTTGCCTTTCTCCATACTATTACTCTAGCATATAATAAATATAATTTTCATGGAGGAAAACGTGTCATTCAATATAACAAAAATGATTGATTTGGATTCAATGGATTTTCTGGTAGATGTAGAAGCACCAGAGATTGTCGAGAGATTTCATCCTGGACAGTTTGTCATGCTTATGACCAGAAAAGAGGGGGAGAGAATCCCCATGTCCGTTATGAAGGCTGAGAATGGGAAGCTTACCATGTTTATACGAAAACTTGGAAAAACATCCAAGGAGCTAAGAGATGGCATGACCAGCTTCGAAAATGTCATTGGCCCTCTAGGGCATGGCATAAAGGAGAAGGTATATGGCAATGTGGTGGTGGTATCTGATGCTGTGTGTGGACAGGCAGAGAATTATGCTATCTGTGAAGCACTGAGTAAAATAGAGGGAAACAGGATTACCTCTATACAAACCTATCCAAGTAAAAAAGAGATATATCCAGAAGATTATCTTACCAAAGCGTTAGTAGATAAACATATTATCACTACAGAAGATGGTTCATTTGGAGAGGAGGGGAGCTATATCGTCCCATTGCAAAAAATGATTGATGAGGGAGAGAAAATTGACTTTGTGTTTGGAGGCGGCAAACTGCCTACCATGAAGGCAGTCTCAACCGTTTTGGCAAAAAATAATATAGACAATCTCTTTACCACCCGCCAGATGATGGTTGATGGATCTGGTATGTGTGGTGCATGTAGACTCTATATCGATGGAGAGATGAAGCTGGCTTGTGTAGATGGGCCTATGTTTGACAGCAGAAAGGTGAATTGGGATAAAGCTATCAAGAGATACCACATGTTCAAGAAAAAGGAAAAAGAGGCAAATGATTATTATGAAGCTCACAAAGGAGGATGCGGACAATGCCAAAAATAAAACCTAGAATTCCTATGGGGGAACAGCCTCCTATGGAGCGAATCACAAACTTCAATTCAGTGCCCTATGGCTATACCGAAGATCAGGCAGTCGAAGAGGCTGCCAGATGTATACAGTGTAAAAAACCAAAATGTGAGCCAGCATGCCCTGTGACCATCGGGATTAAAGAGATGAACCTGCTCATAGCTGAAAGAAAATTCAAAGAGGCATATCTCTTGGTCAAAGAGGACAATGCATTCCCCGCCTGCTCAGGCAGGGTATGTCCACAGGAAAAGCAGTGTGAAGGTGCCTGTATCTTGGAGAAATTCGACCAGCCTATCGCGATAGGAAAGCTTGAGGCTTTTATCGCTGACTGGGGTCGGACACACGAGGTGGAAGTAGAGGAGATCAAGGCGAATAATGAGGACAAACATATCGCTATCGTAGGATCAGGGCCTGCAGGCTTGGCGTGCGCTTCGGAGTGCAGAAGATATGGGTATGCCGTCACCATATATGAGACGCTACACAAGGCAGGAGGTGTGCTGGTATACGGTATACCAGAGTTTAGGCTACCCAAAGCAATCGTAGAAAAAGAGATAGAGCATTTAGAGGAGATGGGGGTTAAGATCGAGTTGAACCATACCGTAGGTCAGAACATCTATTACTATGAACTGGTCAGTCAGAATGATGCTGTATTTTTAGCAATGGGTGCAGGTGCACCGAAATTTATGGGGATCCCTGGCGAAAATCCTATGGACAATGTCTACTCATCCAATGAGTTCCTCATTCGTGCGAATTTGATGAAGGCATATAAGTTCCCTGAGTGGGATACGCCTATCAACTGCGGTAACAAGGTGGCTGTGATAGGTGCAGGAAATGTGGCTATGGATGCAGCCAGAACAGCCAAAAGGTTGGGTGCAGATGAAGTGCATATTATCTATAGAAGAACCAAAGAGCAGGCACCCGCACGTAAAGAGGAGTTGCATCATGCCCTGGAAGAGGGAATCATCTTTCATGAACTTGTCAACCCTATCAAGTTCCATGGTGATGATGATGGGTTTATCGACTATATGGAGCTGATTAGAATGGAGCTCGTAGAGGGAGAGGATGGGAGAATGTCCCCCAAGCCTATAGAGGGGAGTACCTTTTATATGGAGTGTGATACGGTCATCGAGGCACTGGGAACTGTGCCCAATAGACTGTTCCTGGATCGTGCTCCTGATATCGAAAGAGATGACAGAGGTGTCATCATCATAGACGAGAACCATATGACCAGTGTAGAGGGTACCTTTGCAGGAGGAGATGCGAGCAGTGGTGCGGCTACAGTCATCAAGGCGCTAGGCGAAGGGAAAAGAGCGGCAAGAGCGATACATGCCTATATCAGTACGCATGATACAAGCCATAGGCAAGAGGTACAAAAAGTAGAGGTGTAAACCCAGCATATGCCAGAAGGATCACCCCTCTCCCACAGATCATTGGCGCATGGGTATTCACCGGGTATCATCAATTCACCTACG
>Ga0256844_10000708_pt1 | contig 12738 bp, 24 predicted proteins | sample MusselsmetaG_FD_189100 | JGI IMG/M metagenome (GOLD analysis project Ga0256844, IMG submission 189100) | Mussel associated microbial communities from hydrothermal vent at the East Pacific Rise, Pacific Ocean - Mussels | ecosystem: Host-associated > Mollusca > Shell > Unclassified ... | reverse complement strand
TTCCAGGATAAACCTAATTTGTGGAAAAATACACCAAGAAATTGAAGACCTTATAATCGGCTCATATCTGCCCTATACGACCTTTAAGTGGTTTACCTTATAAAACTACCTCGGAATAAAATCGGCAATAAAAAAAAGAGCTAAGAGGGTGTTACTCCCCTCTCTCTGCTCGTTCTCTATCGAAACAATCGACCATAATATCTACACTGTCCATAGATACATTTCCTAAATCCCATTGTTTAATAATGTTACCATTTAGGTTAGCTAATGCTCTTCTTTCGTCAACATTCGCACAACATTTTAATGTATCATAAATTGCGTCCGAAATTACTTTTGCAGCTGTTTTGCTTACTTTTGACTTTCTCATAATATCTACCTTTGTTTTTGTTTGTAAGTAAGTATAGCACATTAAGTGCTATAAACCTAATTTCTAAGCAACTTCTTTGATAGTTGCTAAGATTTCTTTAATCATATTTCCATGGTTTAAATTACAATCAATATCGTTACAATCTGTTCCAAGGTTAAAATCGGCTTCATTAAGCTTCATATCGTAGTCTATACCTACCCAAGCACCCAATCTAATCGCTTGACCATTTACAGTAAATAAAGCTAATAATAATACCGAAGTGCTATCTGCTAAATCTGTATCACTTACAATACACTCTAATGTATCATAATCAAAATCAAGTGAAGTGATTTCAATATCTTTTTTGTTTAAAGCATTTGGATAAGTTTTATCACATAATGTTTTTTTGATAAGGTGTTTCATATCTGCTTTCAATCTATCGCCTTGACTTTCAACTGTTGATTTCAATAGGCTCATTTTCTCTTGAATACCTTGCTCTCTAATCGCTTCAATTTTTTCTTCAAGAGTTTGTGGTTTTTGTGTTTCGTTTGACATAATATCTACCTTTGTTTTTGTTTGTAAGTAAGTATAGCACATTAAGTGCTATAATCCTAATCTAAGCACTAATACTTGTAACTTCATAAGAGGGCATATTACAAGCCGCCCCTTTTCGTTTTATAACTGAAATACCAATACCCATATCTTCTAAACCATTCATAATTTTTTCAACTGCTTTATCTCCAAAGCAATATCTAAACTCGTCGTCAGCATAAGATTTATCTTTACCAATAAACCCATCTTTATGGTGTGAAGCATAAATTAATGAAGCAATTTTAGTTTTAGTTTGATTATCTTCTGTTACATAAAGTTTATCAATTTGGAACTCTGCTTTACCATTTTTAACCATTAAGTCATAAGGAAAATGACTACTCCATTTTCCACCTATATCAACTTCTGTTAAAAACCATTCAGCAAAAGCAACATTATCTATCGCTGTTAATTGCTCATTAACTTCTAAGGCTTTTGCTGTATTCTCTGCTTTTTTGATAGCTTTTTGTGAAGCTAAAACTTCTCTCTCTGCTCTGATTTTATCTGCTAAGTTCATAATGTTTTCCTTTTATTTTTTAACTTCTATATTATAGCGAATAAATCGCTATAAACCTAATCGTGATTAAAGTCTTGACCAATCACTTGTTTTCATTTCGTTGATTTCTGTTGCTCTTTCAATAGCTTCATTTTCAGTAGCAAAAAACTCATAATCTGTTAAGTTGTCTTGTGCTTCAAAGTCTTTACCACCTTGACCGATTTCAACTCCAAAGTTACGACTTGTATCTTCGCCTACTAAACTTTCGTTATAGTTTGCTTCAATGTTATGAACTCTGAAACAACGACTTATATCGTAGTCTGTATCGCCTAAACCTATCGCACTTTGATTAATGTTACATACTACCATAATATCGTCTTGTAACTCCCACAGAACAACGTCATAAGCACCATTTGCCCAACAAACTTTCTCGCCATTTCTAACTGCTGTTTCGATTTCTTCATAAGAAGTAAACTCGTTTTTAATCGTATCGTCTGTTTCTGTAATTTCTGCTAACATAATCTCAACCTTTTATTTTTTCTTGTAACAATTATAGCATAGTAAATGCTATAAACCTAATTTCTAAGCAACCTTTTGACTATAATAATAATCAAGTGCCTTTTCCCAACTGTAATATTTTTCTTCATAAGTGCAAACATTCTCTTTATCGTATTTGCTTACAACTGTAACACCCTCGTAAAATAGACATTCTATTTCGGCACTATCATTTAATTTTCTTGTTCTATTTTTTGGTCTGCCCAACATTGGTAAATTATACTTGTTCATAATAATTCCTTATTTTTTAACTTCCATAGTATAACCAAAATATCGGTATAAACCTAATCCACAGAAAAATACACCTAAAAAATCTACACCCCATAAATCGATCATATCTGCTCTGTATGGACTTGGAACGATTAAACCTATAAAAGTACCTCGGAATAAAATTAGCACTAAAAAAAGAGGGTATAAACCCTCTGAAGCCTATTGGTAACTAGGCTCACTTGGAATATAATCTTCAAGCTGTTCTTCAAAGAACTCTAAATCTTCAATTTCGTCTTTGAAGTATTCAAGTAACTCTTTAATAAGTCTATCTTTATCATAGTTATCTTCATTCCCATACTCTTGATACTGTCCGTCAAAAGTTTCACAGATATATTCAGTGCCTAAAATATCAATTCTAACAGTCAAAGGACTATCATAGAAGTAATGCTCTAATTCAGTTCTTAAAGCTTTTTCGTCAATATCAACACTTCCCCAAACTTGAAGTGCTTCTTTTTTATTCACTAAAACTGTTGCTCTATCGCCTTGTGAATATCCAGTTACTGTAATCTCGATATAATCACTCGTTCTAGCATTTTTAATGCTGTATGTTTCAAAGTGTTGTAGTAGTTCTTCTTTGTCATATACTGCACCCTCTAACCATTCATTCAGAACATTTTGAGGTAATGACAATAACTCTTTTCTATCAAAATCAGCACCAAACTCTTCTAATAAACATTTAATGATTTTCCCTTTTTGTCGTGGGTATATAGAGTAATCAACTTCATTACTCAAATTACCATAATCAACATATAGGTAAGTATAACCGTCTTCATATTCAGCTTCGGCAATGTTCTCATTAAAGTTATCTGCACTCTGATTATTATCATAGTAAATATGAATATGTTCGTCTTTGATTATCTCGTTTTTGTTTACAGTTGCACTCATAATTTGTCCTTTTATTTTTTAACTTCTATATTATAGCGAATAACTCGCTATAAACCTAATTCAAACACTCAAGATTTTTAAGAGGTTTTAACTCATACTTATAAATCATTTCCTCTGACAATTCCGTTTCATATCTAACCACATCGTTAAACTTAATCGGTGGATTAACTTCTGTATTAATCGCTTTTAAGAGGTCGTCACTCACTAAACCTTTTTGCCCACTTGGTTGGCAACCTATATCAAAAAATCGTTTCATTCCGTAGTAGTAATCGTTCTTGTTAGTGTCAATCATAATAAACCCTTTTGTTTTTCTTGTTATCATTATAGCATAGCTTACAGTATAAACCTAATCCACATAAAAATACACTAAGAAATTGAAGAGGTCGTTGAGGTTGTCATATTTGCTCTGTATGGACTTTGAGGGGTTTAGCTTAAAAAATACACTCGGTCTGTATAGGTATAAAAAAAAGGGCATTAAAGCCCTTTGAGTAGTGTTTCTGACAATTGCTATTTGTCGATTAATTCTTCAACTAATCTTCTAAAAGCAATTTTCATATCTTCACTTGAATACTCGTTATAAGTTGTGCATTCTAAAATATCATTAGCGATATAATCAACGATTTTTTCTCTGTTGGCAAATTGGTCAATCGTTAAAAACTGTGTAAGGTTATTAAGAAACATTTCAATTTCAGTTCTTAAAACTTCATTTTGTTTTTTCTCTCGGTTAGCATAATACACTTCTTTTGGATAAACAGTAACAATCGTATCTAAGAATAAATCAAGGTTTTCGCCTGTAATTAATCTGTGTTTGCTTGTAATAAGTGTATCTAAAATATCGGCATAATCATCAAAGTATAACTCCATAACACCACAATCTTCAATATCATTTACCAACTCACTAAGTTCAGTATTTGCACCCTCTTCGTAAGCTGTCATTTCACTTTGAGTTGCGATATTTGGAATATTTTCCCCTACTTTGAAATTAGTTCGTTTAATGATACTATTCGCGGCACTATAAATAATCGCACCCTCTTTTATTTCAGCACTCGCAACTGTTTCAAGGTATGTTTTAATTTCGCCCACTAAGTAAGATTTTCTAATAAAAGTAAAAGTTTCCACTTCATTAAAACCAATACAAGTAAAGTTTTCAGCTAACTTAATATATTCTTCAGTTTTAAGTTCAGTTGCTAATCTGTTAATCCAAAAATCAACTTCGTAACCTTCGCCCATACTTTCAATAGTAATTTCTTTATCGGGGTTAATGCTACTAATAGCCCCCACCATTTCGCTAAAATCTATTGTTTTTGTTAATGTAGTCGTTTTCATAATGTGTTCCTTTTGTTTTGTTATTCTATATTATAGCCAATAAATGACTATAAACCTAATTTATTTCAAGTATTTTTTGAAGAAATCAGCTAACTCTTGTTCAGCACCCTCATTATTTTTAATATCGTCAATGTAGTGGAACTCATAATCGAAATCGTGTTTATCGCATAAATCTTTGTATGCTCTTAAAACATAATGAAAAGCTTCATTTGTATTTGCTAAGTTAATAAAATCGTTCTTAACATTTTGTATGTGGTTTGCTAACTGAATCATAATATCTACCTTTTGTTTTGTTATCATTAGTATAGCACATTAAGTGCTATAAACCTAATATTTGAGAAGGGTATTCTTGATTATTTTCTTTAAGGTTGTAGTCAATTTGTCCTAAAACTTCAATCAGTTTATCGCCCCCAAACATTCCATAAACCCAAATTTCTAACAATGTATAACGACATAAACCACTTTTAGTTTTTGCTTGTGTAGTAAGCATATTAACATCATACCAATCATCATTAAAAATAACAACAGTATTTCCTTGGTAATTAACATATTCAATAACAGTATCTAACCAAAGAGAAATAGAACCCTCTGATAAAATATTATTCATTCTAATATCATTTTCTAACAAATAAGATTTAACATAGTGTTTAATAGCTTTTTGTGAAGCAAAACCATTTAATGATAATCTTGCTATCATTACATCGCCTTCCTCTGTATCACTATCAACATGTAACCAAATATAAGTTAAGTTCATTTCTGTATCAAATAGGTATGAAACCACACCGATATTTTTTACTATAAATCTACTAATTTTTGCTTCAACTGTTTTCACAACTTCAGCACCTTGTATAGTTGCTCCGTTTACATTTACTGTATCGTATATTTTGTTTTCCATAATATCTACCTTTTGTTTTTCTTGTAATAATTATAGCATATTAATTTCTATAAACCTAATTAATACAAAAGTAATAATACAAAGTAAATAATACACTATTAATAATTGATCGAGCATAATCGGCTCATATCTGCTCTATACGGACTTTAAGGGGTTTTACTTACAAAATTACCTTGAGGATTTTTCGGCAATAAAAAAAGGAGCTTTCGCCCCTTTCACGGCTATCTAAACCGTTTCTTCGTGTTCCTCGGAACGGTAAGCTTTCCAAAGTGTAGTATAAGGAGTATCAGCAGTATAACCATTTTCAACATTTTCAATAGCTTCACAAAATCTATCTTCGTCGTCTTTTAGACTATCATAGATAATTTCACTATCAAGACTTTCAAGATATTCATTAGCCCAAACACCCTTAGAACTATCGTCCATTTCAGCCCAATTTTTTGGTGCTTCAACTGTTACACTTCCAGCTTTAACGAATCTTAAACAAATCGTTTCAGCTTTTTTCACTTTTTTACTTTCAGCAAGTGCTTCATTTGCTGTTTTCAAAGTTTCAGCTAACCAAATAATCATATTTGTTTGAAGTTCATTTTCTACTTCATTTGTCATATCGCCCCATGGCATTTCGTCAAAGCTACAATCAAACGGAATAGTATCTCTATCCATAAAATCGTGAATACCACAATCCCATAAATCAGTTTCATAAGCTAAATCGTTCATATCCCCACGGATAGTCATAGTCATAGCAAACTTAATGTTTTCAATCGCTTGTTCAATATAATTCGTTTTCATTTTCTCAACCTTTTCTTTTGTTATCATAAGTATAGCACATTAAGTGCTATAAACCTAATTTTCTTCGTTTTCTTCTTCTTCAAGAAAATCGACTTGTATTTGTGCTTCTTCTTCGTTGTCGTAAATATCTCCATTTACTTCAAACTTTGTTATATTTTCTTCTTGACAACACCATTTCGCATCATCTTCGTCTTCGTGTTCAGCACCACAAATCGGACAAGTATATTCCGTTGTAGTTTCTTGAGTGCTATCTATGAAGTCATTTAAACCACAACGATAAGCCGTAGGGTCTAATTCTTCTAAGATACGGCTAGGATTAAACTCTTGACCACAAACCATAACAGTTTCACAGTCTAAACTTTCAACATACATATTTTCAAGTTCGCTATCATCGTAAACTTCAACTTCTCTTTCAATCGCTTCAAGAGCCTCTTCGTTTTCTTCTTCTACTTCTTCGATTTCGTAATTCATAATATTTCCTTTTGTTTTTTCTTACTACAATTATAGCGAATAAATCGCTATAAACCTAATTTTTTAAGCATTTTCCAAATCAGTTTCTAAGTGGCTATAAGCTTTCGTGATATAGCTTGATACAAGTCTTGGATTATTAATCGTTCCACTATAAATGGCAAACCCAACTTCATTATGTTGTTTAGTAAGCATATCATGTGCTATGTCTTTAACAGTAGTAATGTTTTTGTATCTGCCGTCAAGACTTCTAAAACCACAAGTACCTAATTTAACTTTAACTTTTTTTGGAATTGTAGTCATTTTTCCGTTCTCAAAACCACCCATGCCAGTTGTTGTGTCTAATAAATGTATGAACATAATCATATCCTTGTTTTGTTTTTCTTATCATAAGTATAGCACTTAATGTGCTATAAACCTAATTAACCTTTGTAAATCGTTCCAACTACATTTAACACTACCTTGTTATTAGTAACACCAATCGCTGTAAAATTAATCTCATTTAAGAAAACATTATTTTGGTTACGGATTAAAGCATTTTCTGCTATTTCATTTATAGTCATTAAATCGCTTTCAATTAATACATTAGTATCAACCTCAATATCAAATGAAACCTCTTGACCATCTGTAAACTCGTTATCGTCTGCTATGTTTAACTTTCTCATAATTTCTACCTTTTATTTTTTGTGTAAGTAAGTATAGCACATTAAGTGCTATAAACCTAATTAAGCTGCAAAAAGTGCTTTTTCTTTTTGGAAGTTGTAAGCACCGACATAGATTACATTATCGTAATTTAATTGCTTTCTTATGTGGTTAGCAACTCTCTTACATACCTTATAATCAACACTATAATAAGTGTGGTGGATAATAGAGATATAATTTTTATCTGCTACATCGACCATTAAAGTTTCCTCTTGGAATAAGTCGTTAATGTATTTAACCTTGCTATCACATAAATCGTCTATTAATGTTTCTAACTTCATAATCTCTACCTTTTGTTTTTCTTGTAATAATTATAGCATAAGTTATGACATAAACCTAATCGTATAGAAAAATACACCAAATAATTGAAGACCTCATAATCGGCTCGTATCTGCTCTGTGAGCCATAGAAGTGGTTTAGCTTATAAAAGTAACTGTAAGATCCGTTGGACATAAAAAAAGGGAGCAATCAGCCCCCTATGTGGTATTACCACTCAAGCTCATCTTCTTCCTCTGAATAGAAAAAGCCTTGGTTATCTGCCGTTTCACTCGCGCCAAGCAAATTATAATCAGCAAACTTATTATAAGAAAACTTTAAGGGAACTGTAACCTCTCCTAAGTAATCACTTATAGGCATTTCCACCCAAACAGAAGTTTTGATAAGTTCATTGACAACAACACCATCAACTTTTTCGCCATAGTTTCCAAAGTCGTTTAAATCTTCAAACAAGTTAGTAAACACATAAGAGTATTTCTTACCATTTCTTGTATCAATATAATACTTATAATCTAAGTAAATACCTAACAATCTTGTTTCAATTTTTAGTTCTTTTGCTCTCGCTAAAATCTCTTTACTGATATTATGCTCTGCAAGCCATTCGTAAGCATCTATCCCACCGAACTCGCCATAACCCTCATACTCTGTTTCTTCAATGTTCTTACCTTTTGGTTGAACTAAATAAACAACTTCATTTTCTGCCCCACTATGAATATTCATAATGCTATCTTTTGTATCTGCCGTATCCCATGAAAAGAAACCCATTGTATCTACCTTTTTATTTTGTTATATTGTAGTATAGCACATTAAGTGCTATAAACCTAATTTAATCGAATAAAGAAGCTAATTCTCTAGCACCCTCGATATTATCCCCACCGATAGTATAAGTGATAGTAATATCTTTATCGTATCTCTGATAGTATTTCCAATCATAAATGTAATAAATATTTCCTTCATCATCAATTACTTGCCATTCATGGCTTGTTTTTCCATCTCCACTCTCTCCAATATTAGAATTGCCTAATAAACTTCCTATCTCATTATATGAAGCATCAAAGCAACACATTTTAGAACCACCACCACTACAATCTGTTAATTCAAACTTTCTCATAATATCTACCTTTTGTTTTTTCTTACTACAATTATAGCGAATAAATCGCTACAATCCTAATCTTCTACCTTGACAAATACACAGAAAACAGTTTCAAACGGATTATAATTGTCAATGGCAAAAATTACCAATGCTTCTTCTTCGTTTGCGATAATTTTCTCTAAAATATCTGAAGGCTCGTCATTTGTGTTATGCTCGTATAAGCCGTGGTTAAACTCACATGACTTTTTCTCATAACCTTTTTCAACAAGTTCATTTTCGTTATACCATGTTGGTAAAGCACGAAATCTTGTTGAAGGAACAGCTTTGCCATTGCTTATATCTTGCTTAGAAAATACAAACTCATCTTCAATGCTCTCTAAATCGTAATCGCCGTCTTCAAAACCTTTACGACCAACAGCACCGTCTTCAGTCATTAATACATCAGTGCTATCTGTGTAAGCAATGTTTAAGTTATAGTCAATATAAACTGCATCGTCATAATTCCAAGTATAACCATTTTTAACACAATAAGCTTCTACAATCGCAACATCTTCTTCTTCAGACTGATAACCATTATAGACAACTATTTTTTGCTCATCATTATACTGTTCATAAATTGAACCCTCAACTTGACCATCTTCAACTAAATCTTCTATCGTTCTTGTTTTAACTTCGCTCATAATATCTACCTTTTGTTTTTGTTATAGTGTAGTATAGCATAAAATACTATACAAACCTAATTTATATTAAAGTTTTAGCATTATATTTTCATATAATGCTTCAAAATCAGTTCCACCTTCATAATCTTCTATGACCTTAATAACCTCTTGTTCTTCTACCCAAGCTTCACTACAATACATTTGAACGTCGTCACCATACCCAACCCATAAAGTTGGATATACAGTGCCTCCTGGGTGTAACTCGCTCTCATCGTTTAATACGATAGCCACTAAATCTTCATCTTGTATTAATGTAATCTTACTCATAATATCTACCTTTTGTTTTTATATGAAGTAATTATAGCATAAGTTTTCTTATAAACCTAATCCCTATAAAAATATACCTATTAAAGTCCATTACTCGTAAAAGCTTCATATCTGCTCTGTGAGCCATTAAATCGGTTTGACTTGAAAAATACCTTTGAGATCATTCGGCAATAAAAAAAGGGGTTTGTGTGAATATAAGAGGGGTATTAACAGAACTTAATCTGTTAATAATCTTGAACTTCTAAAGCTCGTTGTAAAGCTTCTTCAAGTGGTTGCATTATGTCTGTATCGGCATAAGCTTCTGACACCATCCAAACACCATTATCAAACAAGTAGTTATACTCTTGACCCATAGCCCCTACAAATGAACTATAATCTTCATGAACAGTCGGTGCTACACTTTCCCAAGCTTCGCCCTTATCTCTGTGATAAGCTTCTACATTATCAACAATCGTTGAACAATCGCCTAACATAATCAGTTCTTTTACTGTATCAACAGTATTAAACTTTTGTAGCAATTCTGCTCCAATCCCATCAAGGTATCCGTCCCAATGTGCATATATACCTGTTACTGACCCATCTTCATTTTGTATCGCTACTGAACAATTCGTACTCATAATATCTTCCTTTTGTTTTGTTATAGAGTTATTATAGCATAAGTTATCTTGTAAACCTAATAAAAATGAAAAGAAAACGAAAAATAGTATAAATAAGTATAATAAGGAGTTTAAGATGTCAAAAATAACAGAAGAAGAAATATTACAACAGTTTATAACTAAACATAATAACTTTTATAACTACTCTAATGTTGTTTATACCGATAGAAGAGTTCCAATAGATATAATTTGTCCTATTCATGGGTTGTTCCCTCAAACACCCGAAAAACACCTACTTGGTAGAGGTTGTCCTGACTGTGGGAAAATACTTCAAGCTAAAACAAAAATAGAAAAAGCTTCTAAAAAGTTTGTAGCTGAAGCTGATAATCTTCATAATGGTATATATGATTATTCATTAGTTGAATACAAAAAAGCAACATTACCGGTTAAGTTAATCTGTAAAAAACATGGCATATTTGAAATATCTCCAAATAAACATTTAGATAAAAAACATAAAAGAGGTTGCCAACAGTGTGGATGGGAACGATGTGAGCCTATACATAATGTTGAAACATATAGAAACAAAAGAACAATTTTATATTATATTAAGGTTGATGACATTTACAAAATAGGCATTACAATGCGAAAAAATACTTTATCAAGATACAGTATAAAAGAACGAAATAAAATTACAGTATTAAATGAATGGGTTTATGAAGATGGTAGTGAAGCTTATAAACTTGAAAAGAATATAATAAAAAGTAATATTTCTAATAAGTATAGTGGAATTAAATTATTAGATAGTGGGAATACAGAATTATTCCACACCGACATTATCACATCTGTTTTAGAGATAGTAGGATAAACCTAATCTCTCTAAAAAACTGTGCTAAATCTATGATAGTAAGTTGAATCACCATCATTAATTTTTTCGTGCTTACTTGCTTTAATTCTCTCATTTTTTGCTTTCACAAACTTATTCATACAAGCATTTTTACCTGCACTACTTCGTGGCACTAATGTTAATCCATAAGCACTTGCTATAACCATAGCACTAATTAAAATCTTCTTAATAATTGACTGCATTTTACTTTACTTCCTTTTTATTTGGTTGAATAGATTATACCACATAAAGTGATATAAACCTAATTATCTAACTCTCACTTCTGAAACATTTGAAGTTCCAGTGTTAATCATAGCGATAACTTCGCCCCAATTTTCTTCGTCAGCCGCCCAAGTTAAATCAATCGTATCGCACTTCATTTGCCAATTCGACATAGCACTACCACGACCATTTACTGTAAACTCGCCTTGTTCATTTTTCTTGAACTGAATAGTGTGCTTGTTATCACACATAGCACTTATTGTAGTAAATACAACTTCTTTAGCACCTTTTTTAATGCTTAACTTCGGTGGGTTATTTCTTAATTCTACATACTTGCTCATAATATTTCCTTTTGTTTTGTTATTCTATATTATAGCGAATAAATCGCTATAAACCTAATCTAAGCAGCACATTCTTCACAAATAGTTGAGATAATCTCTGCCATAACTGAAGTTTCAATCTCAACGCCGTTGAACTCAAATACTAAACGATTATATTGAGCATAAAGAGTTTCTTTACCAATCTTCCACTCTGCCAAAGCAACATCATTTTCGCTTACTTCTGTATTATCATTATCAACTAAAGCACTAAATGAAATACCACTATGTTCATCAACACCTAACCATTTTTGCTTATAAGTTAAGTATAAGTGATTTTCCACATAGTTTTCAATCATATCCATAAGCTTATGCTCAAGTTCTTCAACAGTTGTAGTATAAGTAATTTTTGTTAAATCCCAAGAATTAACAATCCCACCTACTTCACCTTCTTCATACTTATCTTCAGTAGCTTCACCACTACCACCGATAGTAACTGTAAGTTTTGTTCCAATTTGTTTTCTTATTGTTTCTGCGATGTTCATAATATCTTCCTTTTGTTTTGTTATGTTGTAGTATAGCATAACATCGGATATAAACCTAATTATCAGAAAAATACACCAAGAAATTGAAGAGGTCATATAAGGCTCATATCTGCTCTGTGAGCCATTGGAAGTGGTTGACTTGTAAAAGTAGGTTGTGGAATTATAAGTGGAAAAAAAGGATAGGAGAAGATCCCCTACCCTGTTTGTTGAGCCTCTCCGCTAATGATTAATTCATTAGCATGAACTTCAATTGTTTATCAAAGTTCTCTGAGTTATTCATATACAAGACCAAAGCTTTTTCATAAGTTCTTAAATTAAGGTCTTCTTCATTTTCAATCGCATCAAACAACTGTAATAATACACTATAACTTTTAGTAATAGGTACTTCGGGTCTAATCAAAGAATAAATGTTCAGCATTCTATCTTGTTTTTCTTCATAAGTCATTGATAAATCAATCATGAGGGCTCTTGATTTCATAGCCTCATCAAACTGTTCAGTT
>Ga0256844_10000707_pt1 | contig 12740 bp, 24 predicted proteins | sample MusselsmetaG_FD_189100 | JGI IMG/M metagenome (GOLD analysis project Ga0256844, IMG submission 189100) | Mussel associated microbial communities from hydrothermal vent at the East Pacific Rise, Pacific Ocean - Mussels | ecosystem: Host-associated > Mollusca > Shell > Unclassified ... | reverse complement strand
TGAATTGGTTTGTTCCCAAAACCCCGATTTACTCACGGTTTCATCACGACCAAGTTCAGATTGGATTTTGTATTTATCCAACCATTCTCGTTTTCTACTCTGCCACTCTTTCGTTCTCGTATCTAAAACACTAAAAGGGAATATACTCATAACTTATTTTTTATATTTACAATTATCAAAGTGCCATTGTTTCATAGCACCACCACTACCTTTTTTATTACAATGAGGACACTCTACCATTTTATATTTACCACGTATTTGTCCTTTACGTAATTTACTCCAATTTGATCGAGTTTCTTCTGAATGTGTTTTATTATAAAATGGATTGTTCTCACCTTTCATGCTTTCTATCCATTCCTTTGTATGTCTATGCCCAAATCTTGGATGTTCTTCACCGAATTTTCCATAAAATAAATTATTTTTACCAGAAGTACGATTACTCATTTTGATTTTCCATTCTTCGGTATGTGGTATTCCAGATGTATGAAATCCTTTATTTGGTATATAGTAGTTTTCGTTTAATGGATTATCAATTTCTTTTGATATAAGTCTACTTTCATCTTCAATTGCATCTGACATTGATTTATAACCTGACTTAAATATAGTTTTTATAAGTCGTGATTTATCTTCTGGTTTCCAAGTTTTCATTGAACCCATATAGTCGATATCATTTTCAGGAAGTAATTTACTACTTCTACTACCAAAATAAAATTGATTTGTTATTGGGTCATCTAATCTATATACGTAATAGTTCATATAATAAAAAAACCGAGAATAACGGGAGTACGAGTCCTCATTATAATCGGTTTAGTATAAATATTTTTAAAGGTATCTCGTACATACCCTACATATATAAATATAGAAAAATTAAGAAACCGTATCAAAATAACAAGAAAGTTATCAACAAATTTTATTTTTTCTTGTGAAACTTTTTTATTTCTTTTTCGATGTAATCTATTGAATCAGATTCACCGATGAACGTATCGTATTTTGCGAAGTATTTTATCTTATCTGGATATTTCTTTAAGAGATTTTTTAAATCTGTTAAGTTCGTTAAATATGCATACGCTCCCATTCTCTCTAATATTGGTTTACATAATCGGATTTATCGAGTTCTAAATATAATTCATTTAGTTCTTCCGATACCGTTGTTACCAACTCCCAATTCTGTTCTTCGATTGCATCTTCTAATAAAGTACACAACCGACTAACGGTGTTTGTTAAATCTTCCATTTCTCTTTTATAGTTTTGTATAAGTATGGAAGTTTTACTTTTTGATAAGGTTTGCGTTTTTCAATGCTCTTGCGTTGTCAACCCATTTTTTACCGATTTGATTTCTGAGTGGTGAGTTTACAAACTTTTGAATGTATTTTTGTGCCTCTTTATCGATTGGTTTGTACACGGTATTATCAATTATCTCAAAATTACCACCGAATAAACCTTTGAATTTTCCAAGATTTTCTTGAACCTCTTTCCAAGATGATGTTAATAGATTATCAGGTAAAACTCTATCTCTATTTAAGTTACGTTCTTTTGCAACTTCAAGTGATGTGTTTACGAATACCATATAAGTATCATAACCCATTTGTTCAGCCTTATCCTTTTGTTTCTTGATTTTTTCGTAATTGTGACCAGTTCCATCAATAATCATACCAAGTCTGCCGGCTTCATAAAAAGTCTGTTGTTTCTTGGTTAGTTGTTTTGCCTTATCTCGGATTCCTCCTGGAGTTTTGGTTATTAAATCCCATAACTCAGCATCTTCTGCTTCAATACGGGCTAAATCTTTTGGATTGATACCGTTCTTTTTTAAACCAGCCTCAAATGCGTTATCTGAATTTACAGATTTTAATCCACTTGTTGCGAATGAAGATTTCAAACGTTTATCGATACCGAAGATTTCCATTGCAGTATAAGATTTACCACTTCCGGGGCCACCTGCCATAAATACCATTTTTAGTATTCCGGGATCATCAACACCCTCCATTATCATTTGTTCAATCAGAAATTTCTTAATATCAGACAATTCCTCGTTTACGGTGGTGATACTTGCATCAATTACCGATTCGGTTATAAGTTTTTTAAGCTTCATTATTTTTTGTAGTTCTTTTTAACGTTTCTATTTTTTTAATCACACGTCCACGTGTACTCATAAGGACACTATCCTCATTTTTCCGTCTTGCATCATCGTATTTTTGTATCTCTGATTTAATCTTTCGTGATTGAATCAAATAATTTATTGTAAATAGTATTCCCAATACGGTGAATACAACGCTGTGTATTAAAATTGTTCTGCCCATAGTATCTATAAATATATAAAAGTACGGAAAAACATCAATTAGATACCGAAGTGTTCGTCCTCGTTGTTAGTACCATGATTTGTTAGAATTGGTCTAACATCGGCGTGTAATAATAATAGTAATACGATTAGTAATTTAATGATACTACGTCTAATCTTCTCCATAAAGCGAATAGGTCTTTTTCGGAACAGGTTTTACCACCTCTTCCTTAGTGTTAATAATATATACAAATCCTTCTTTAGAATTCATAAAAAATTTAGTGGAAGATGTTTCCTGAAAAATGTATTGTAATGTATCCGTTAAACTTTCAAATATTATTGAACTATCTGCACCATCAAAGACACAAGACCAACGATCTCCAGGCGGTACTCTACGTGCCGCCTCAGTTTTCGTTTCTTTTATTACTATTTTACTCATTGTTAGATTACTCTAAATACTCGTGATTTTTTCACTTGAACTACCTCATAATCCATCGTTGATGAAGATTCCTCGTAATCCTTTGCTACTTTAATTTCTGCCTCTTGTACCGATTGTGCATCTACCAAGAAAACTTCCTTTTGTTTTTTGTCTTTACCGTTCTTTAACGATCCAATTACCACTTCTGAGGTAACTTCAAAATACTGTGTCATAACTTATTGTTTTTTAAATTAATTATTATTGAATACTAAGATACGAAATTATATTCGATTTACCAAGTATTTTATTGTTTATTTTTACTGATATTCTTTTTTCGGTCCTGTTAAATTTCCAACGTTGGTAAAATAACAATTGAAACATAAGAATCTGAGATTTTCATAAACATGATTCTTTCTATTTCCATCCAAGAAATCCAGTACCAATGGAACTTTGTGGTCTGTAATCCTACGTTCTTCATATCCACAAATGTTACACTTTTCAGTCATATATCCGTTTGATATCAATCTATCCTTTAATTTGAATACTGGATAATTTGGGTAATTTCCTTTGATAATATCATCAAGGGCGAATTTTCCACGTTTCACATTGTATCCTTTTCGGATACCTGTTCCTTTGGGGTTCTTTAAATCTTCAAATATACCGTACTTTTTGGCGTATTTTTTATAAGTATTATACGAAACTCCCAATATTCTTGCTGCCTCCATTGCACTACGTGCTCCGGCTTGTGCATCTTTTATCTCTGATTCCAGTAACGGTTTTGCTCCTAATCCACGCTTCATTCTACGTGTTGTTGGTGCCAATGATAAGTCCATTGTTGGATCGAAAGTATAAATGATTTTCTTTTCTTCTTCCATACTAATATTGTTTTAATATAAGTATAGTATATTATAATTTTCAAACACTATTATAGTAAAAATATGAGGAAAGTGTTGAATAATGATACTTTTCTCGTATTAGTACTAAAGTTTTTCGAGTTTTACCAAATTGGTAATGAGTTTTGAGAATATTCTATCCACTTGTTTCTTGGATGTATCCAAATCTACGAAATTTACTTCGGGGTGATCAAATACTGGAACTTTATACACCTCAGTATCTCTACTATCTGAGTTGTGTAAGAATATCTCCTGAATATTATTTTTATGTTTGTCTTTTAATTCTTCTCGTAAATCTTGGTATGGTGACATAATTGAAACAACGATGTCATTTCCTTGTAGTTGTAAATAATTTACAATACCATATGTATCATTTATATTTTTACGGATACCCTTTTCGGTGTAATCAAAGTTTTGGAAGATTTCTCGTACTTGTTCATCATCTATAAAGAAAACGTCTCGTCTCCAATTTCGTCTTTCAGTTCCCAAGAACTTTTGTAACTTTTTACCGTGTGTTGTTTTTCCTGATCCGGAATTACCAATCAAACTATATATCATATTTTTGTGTTTTAACTCTCACCATCGAGATAATCATCGTGTTCTTCTGGAGTTTCTTCTTCACGTGGTTTTTCTACATCTGTAACTTCACGTGTGATTCCCCATTCTTTTGCTGCCTTACTAACTTCGGCGATTCCGAATGAACCAAGTGTTACGGTTACGAATGATGTATAAATGATTTCGTTTACTTCGATGTTAAAATCAAAAAACTGCCCTACGATATGTAAGCCAGCGTATAATACCATTATTGCAAATGATATAAATCCAATTATTGTTTTCTCGTTAAATTCGTTATCATCACGAAAAATATTCCATCGTTTATGCATATCCAGATTATTCGGTTATGTATATAAATATAAAAATTATAAATATTTAATCCACGGATGGAATTTTCTGTTTTTACACATTAAACCAATACACTTTTGGATTCTTATCTAAAAACTTAGTATCAAAGTGTACCCAAGTTATTGGTCTACCAGTTTTCAATTTAATATGTTCTAATCTTATTTTGGTGGGTAGTAATTCTTGGTTATCCTCTATCCAATGTCGTACATCCTCAGATTTCATTCCCTCTACTTTGAAATCAAATGCCTTACCAAGAACATGACCTGATAAATACATTTTTCCTCTGTTTGTTGCTCGTCTACTGATTGTACCAACGTTTGTTCGTAATCCTCGTTCTTGATAGTTTCCATTCCATTTCCAGTTATTGATATGGATTGGTTTTCCTAATCCCTCACGTATCACCAAAAGGGTGTGTAACGTATCGGTATCAAAGAACTGCCAAGATGTTGCTCCAAATGTTTCAAATACTTGACGGTCAACTAATTCGTATATTCCGAAATAGTTTTGTAATTTATCTATAATTTCTATTCTTGTCATTATCAATGATATTTTATTGATTGACGTAACCTTTATTCTTTTAATTGTAGTGATTTGATTCCGTATTTTTTAAGTACAACGTTTATCACTTTTGCCAAATCTCTATGTAATCCTTTATTTCCTCGTTCTGATTTTGGAATCAAATCTGGTACAAGGTCATCAACACTAAATGTTGCCATTTCGTTTACTGATTCGTTCTCCATTTTATCGAGTTTGGTATAATAGTTTGGATCTTCCCATAAATGGTCTCTTACGATTTCACTGGCAATGTTTTGGTCATTTGTATGTTCACGTTCAACTTTAAATCCCATCTTGAATTGAGAAATTAATTCATCGATATCTACTTTGTGATGATTTGCAACATCTTCTAATGTTTTATCATCCGATACTCCACCAGGAAGTGTATCTTCTTGGTATTTTTTAGCACGTGGTTCGATTCCTGAAAATCCTTTTAGTTTTGTTCCATCTACTGAAATTAACATAGGGTCTGAATTCTTGTATTTTTTTAATACTTGAACATTTGCTTCATCCCAGTTTTTCGCAACAATTGTTACTTGTTTTTCTCCTTTATCTAAGAGTACATAAACAAATTTCTTATTTTCATTTATACTCTCATTCACATTTTCATCGTAAATGGTTTTTAACCAAGCAACTGATTCTTTACTTTTTTGTAAATCTTTGAATTCACTAAATACATTTTTCAGAAATACTTTAAATGTTTTAGCATCACTTGCCATTGTATGAACATCACCCATTGAGGATTCTTCTAAATCTGGTTGACCAGAGGTTTTAACATCAAAGTTAGCATTTCCTGATAAATCTCTCGGTTCATCTTTTGCCGTTGTGTTTGTACTTGAACTGCGACCATCCCACCAATTTGCAGGAATACCTCCTTCTAATTTAAGTTTTTCAAGTATTTTCTTTTGTACACGAGAACTATCTTCTTTTAATAGGTTCTCAAAGTTGTTGTTTATGTTTTTCATATTTTTATTTATTAAAAGAATCTGTGTGCGTTAGGGTCTGGCATCCAATCGGGATTGAGTGCTGGGAAAATGAACATAAATGATAGTATCACAGCTACGATTGCGATTAACAATGGTAGTACTCTGTAAAACTTAGCGAATGGTGTTTTCATTTCCTCTTCCAATTTTTCAGTAAGATGGTCAAAATCTTCCCATTCCTCAGGTGTTAAATTTTGTGTGTTTATTAGTACCTCGTTTCCATCATCACCGATTACCTTTTTCCATTTTGAGTTGGTTAGTTCTCCACTCATTCTTGCTCTGTAATGTGCCTGTCTTTGTTCATCATCAAGCTCACTTACTTTTGCTGGATATTTTTTAAAATAACTGAATGGAAACCATGAGAATCCGAAATCAATCATTATTGCCCAAATGATAAGTAAAATGATATCCCACCATTGTAATTTTGGATATAATGGATCTAATGTGATAATCAATCCTACAAATCCCGTTAAAGGGAATAGGATTCTACCTGCTCTTAAAGATTTTACGTGTTTTCCAAATACATTGAACCAATATTCAAGTATGAAATTGCTAATTAACCATTTTCTAATTTTTCCCATTTTGTTTGTTTTTATTATCCTAAATTTCCATCGTTTAGATGTTCTATGAAACTATCACTTTGTAATTTCTCAGCAGTATCTTTGATACCACCTTGTTCTAAATCCATATAGATTGATGGTAATGCTCTGAGTAATTGTTTTTTCTTAATCAATGTTTTAAATCGTTTACCGAACGCACTTTTGAATGACCAAATATTTTTGATATCTTGTGGAGTTAATCCCCATTTTTCTTCCTTGTTCCAAAACTTGATTTCTGGCATATCAGGAAACTTTTCCGATAAGAGAGATGTCATTTTTATCATTTTACTTTCTTGTTTGATTTATTCACATAACAATTCAATTCATACGTGTTTCCACTTACACCACGATTGTAAACTTGTAATGATAATGTTGAATTGTTTGGTTTACCACCTTTTGTTAATTCAATAACTGCACGATTGGTTTTACCTTTTCCTGGTTTCTTTGGTCCAGTTGCGATTTGAGTCCACCATGAATCTTCATCAACCTCGTACCCTTTTTTCTGTGCATACTTTTCAGCCGCCTGTACAGCTGATGTATAGGATGGATGATATACTTCATATGGTTCTTTACCCTCGTTTATAAGATTTGTTAATTTTATCATAATTATAAATACTTTTTAACCCATTTTTTATCCTCAGGTTTCATTCCACTAAGATTCTTTTTTGCCGATACTTTTAAGTTACTGAATAACTTATCAATTGCCTTGATGATTTTATCAGTTCCACCAGTCACTTTTCTTGATGGTACTTTTACTCGTTCGTATGCTAAATATTTATCTTTTACTGGTTGAATGTAAATTAGAGCCCCACCGTATGATGGTTTGTACACCATTTTTTCAACGGTATGTGCATCTTCAATATCCCATATCCAAGCGGTAAATGTTATTGGTGCGTTTTCTTTGTACCCACTTGCCCAATCAGAACCTTTACCAATAGCAAAATTGATATAAATCCCCTCGGCCATAGATTTCTCATATCGTACAACTAAAGATGATTTAGGAAAATAGTTTTTGATTGTCTTTTCAATTCTTTTAGCGAAGTCTTTTGCCGGTTCGTTGGTATTTTCTTGTGTTGTTTTTGCCTCGTTGATTGATTCCTCAATTCTATAAAAATTGTTTTTGTGTTTTCGGTTGGAAAGATACTTCATCAACGTATGTTTTCTAAACATATTGTTTACTACCTTTTTTATCATTGCTCGTTTTTCAGAAGAACCATCACCTTTGGTCATCATCAATACTGCATCTTCAATTTCATCATATTCCAATTCACCATCTCTTTGGTGTTTGAATGCTTTAAGAATGATTTTCTCTACATCGTTTTCTACGGATTCGTTTACTGATTCATTCTTACTGAACATATCATCAAGGAATTTATGAATATCTCGTGTAGTTTTTGGAAGTTTCTTTCCGGTGATATCCATAAACAATAATTGAGTGAACTTTTGGTCATGTCTAAGTACTGATTTTAGATAATCAATATCTTTCTTTTTTATCGCCGTTTTTAATCTTTCATATGTCCAAACACGGGATCTTTCCTTTTCTCTATCACGTACAATCTTTTCAAGTTTTTCAGGAGTCCATTTCTTTGCCTCCTTATCACCACGTTTCATCATTCTTTCCCATTGTTTTACTTGATTATCAACTGAGTTTTGAACTCCGAAATAATCTTTCTTATCGAAAGCTGCGTAGATTTTATCGAATGATTCGTTCATTGGATTTTTCTGTCTACCGATTTGTTCTATAATTTGTTTCTTCATAATATTTTTAAGATTCAATATCCCATTGGATACGTTCAAGTGGCGATTCATCACCGTAATCTCTTTTTATTTGTTTTTGTACGTATGCCAATAATCCGTTTTCGTGTTTTGCGTTTTGAGCCATATCGTGAGAATGAGATTTTCCACCGTTTCCTTGTTGGGATTTTATCCACTTACGGTACTCACGTTCATTCCATTTTTTTACACCGTATTTCTTATCCCATTTTTTACGAGCCTCTTTGTACTGTTTTCCAGTTGCTTGGTCATATGTCCAATCTTTTTTACTCTTAGGAAGTTCGGAATCTCTTTCGTCTTGGTCTTTCTTTTCAATATCACCTTGTTCTTTCTTGTACTTGGCAACTGCAACATCGATTTCTTTATCAGTCCAAGTTGCGTTTTTTAGTACATCACGAATGGAAGCGATTTCCCTTTTACTCTTAGAATTCGCTATCTTTACGATACGTGAATTATGTTCTTTTAATAATGTCTTTAATTTTATCATAATTTTGTTAATATTTTATCAAAATTCAATGTGAATCCGTAACCAGCTCCAATATATGTTGGATTATAATCAAATACAAGATTGGTACGTTTCTTTAAATACATTTCTATTGATTTTGCAATAACTGATTCATCAACTTCTTCCAATATATCTAACATTTTGGAAGATTTTGGTAAAAATATGAATAGATCATTAGTGGTATAAACAGAGAATTGCACAAGTTCATCTGTATTTGTTCTATTTCGTACTAAAAGTTTTACATTCTTAGTACCCTCGTTTATTAATTCTTTTAAATTTATCATACTGTATATAAATATAAGATTTATTGTTAATCGTTTTTTATACGAGAATAATGATTCGTATTATTATTACTAATTCTTATTACATAGTAAATATACAAAATTTATTTGTCATTACCAAATATATTGATAAGTTTTTTCAGTTTTATTGGTGGTTTTTTGTATTCTTTTATCAACTCAACCTTATGTGGTACTCCCTTTTTCTTTAACATATCCTTTACAACTTTTACGTTTTTTGGGGAGTCATCTGCGAAATAAACTTCATCGTATCCTTTTTCATCAATCATATATTCTATCCATTCAGCCTTTGAATCAGGATATCCACTTGATAATGCAATTACCTTTACTTGTTTTCCAAGACCGATATCTTTTAAGTACTGTTGAATTGGTCCGAATACCGAACGAGCCGTGAGTACGTACACACCTTTTCCTTTGTGTTTCTTTACTGCCTTTCTTAGTTCATCGGTTGTGTGCTTGATTTCGGTTGGTTCTCTTAGAACTCTGAAATCTGAGAAGTCAAATTCATCGCCATCTTTTTGGTTATACACGGCGAATTGACCAGGAGTAAGTTTGGATTTCTTACCGTTTTTGTGGTTTACAAAGATGAATGATTTGGATTTAACGAGAGTATCGTCAAAATCATAAATTACTAATTTCTTAGTCTCCATAAAAAGTGTTCTTGATATCATTATTTATATTTATTTCTACGTTCTTTTTGTTCTTTACGTACCGTTATCCAATAATTCTCAACTTCTTTCTTCTCAGATTTATGGTCTTTCATCCATTTCCATATCAAAAATACGTTTTTTGTGTTTACTGGATTCAATCCAAAATTCTTTGGAATATCTTTGTAAAATTCAGGATTGTTGGCGAAGTCCGTACTTCTCATTAAATTCCTAACTTTCTTCGGTATGAGTGTTTCTATATCTTTCATATTCAAATATACGAAATTTATATGAGACTACCAAATGTTTCTTATAAATATATTAAATAAAAAAAGAGGGGAAACTCCCCTCTTTTAAACGTTAACTCATTATTATTATTTTAGTTTTTTGTTCCGCAATTTGGACAGAACTTGAAATTTGGTTTTAATTTTGAACCACATTCCACACAATATCTTTTTATGTGGATATCATCCTTCATTATTAGTTTCTGAGATTGTGGGAATATTTGGTACTCTACGGTGTGAAAAGAAAAATATTCAAACTCCTTATTTACTCTCTCAAATTCTTGGTCTGAGCTTCCACCCTCAGAGATTTGTCCTGTTTCCAGAAATGTATTGGAAGTGTAGGTTGAATTCATACTCGTTGTGGTGAATTCAACATTACTGGTAGAATTACTGGTAGATATGTTACTTATATCACCCGTTGTATTACAATTTGATGTAAATACGTATGGTGTTTGTACTGTTGATGGTGAGTTGTACCAATAATTTCCATCAAAGATTTGGGGAGTTGGTGTATATTTTACATCTTTGTAGAACTCTACCTTTATCTTACCGTTGTTACGAATTGCGTTTTTAACGGTATCAGTGTCACCAACTTCGTAAGTTTTGAATTTGAATTTTTTATTAGTATCCAAATATCTTTCCAAGAAAATTCGTTCTCCGGGTCTGATTACCAAGTTACCACCACCGAGTTCAATATCGTTCAAATAGATATGAGCCTTTAAGGTGTTTGGTGTTGGGTTGAAAAATTCTAATTGAAATTCTGTTTCATCCTGTAAGTAATAGGATGTGTCGTGATATCTTTTGATTCTGTTCTTGTTTACCGCAATATCAACGGTAGGGCGTTCTGCCTGAGTTGTGTAATTTGTCATAATTAACTTTCTGTTTTAAGTGTACCAATGTTTTCGTGTCTTTTTACAAACACTCTAAAGTAGTTTCTCTACTCAACACCAATACGGAGTTAACGTTTATTATAAGTATTCTATTTTTCTAAAAGTGTACCACTAACTGAAATTGGTGGTATCTTTTTCCATTTTTTGATTTGATTTGAATCTTTTGGTCTCCCACCGTGATCCGTATCAACTGCAAATGTGATGTGTGGAATTTTATTATTGGAAAGTTTTGTATCCACTCCCAATGCGATATTTGTATCTGAAATTCCTATTTTGTTTATTGTAATGTTTAATTTCTTACCGATTTGTGATTTCAGGTTATCAGGTAGATTACCGAGTTTTATCGTCATATGTTCCGAGTATGGTTTCCAACCAACTGGTAGTTTGAATTTTCTCAATAGTTTCTTACGAGATGGTTCATCTAAAAATATTCCTGAATAACTTGCCATTAGTCAAATGTTGTATATTTAACATATTTAGGAAACAGACCATTAAATACTCGTTTGTTCCAACGAGGACCGAATTGATCAAATTTCATATTTTCCGGAGAATCGGTATAAACATTATCATTACCCTCATATCTATGAAACTTCTGACCTACCTTGTATCCTTTTAGTTTTGAAGTAGTTTTTATCAAAGTAAAATAATTTACTGTTTTTCTATCAGGTTTCTCAGTCTGTTCTTCTGATAGTAAGTTTTTTAGTTTAATCATAATTTATATTTTTCCCATTTTGATTCTTCTTCGGTTGCCGCTATTTCGTATGGATGGGTATTATACCCGTGACCCATTGAATAGTACCGTGTGAACCAACTTGGTGATTGTAAATAATGTTGGTACTCGTGTAACAAAGTTTTTATTAACATCTCCTTTGATGTTATATTTTTCCAATATACAACGAGTGAGTTTTCCCAATTTTTATATTCTGCGATTAAATCAACATCGTCTGCATCATCGTATGGTGAATCCTCTATTTCTAAGTATGGAAAAACCGGTTGATGGTTGGATAATCCATAATCAATCGCAATTCGTTCAAGTAATATCCTTGATAGTGTTGATACTTCGTCTTTACTCATTATTGTTACGATTGTGTTGTTTTTTTAATTGGAGTGCAAAATAAATTAGTAATATAAGGAATCCTAAAAGAAGGCCCATTTCTATATATAAATTCATTAAATATATGTTTTTATAGTATGTTGAATACTTCCCTCATACTCAGTTTTTATTATTGTATTTTCAAGTGAATCAAATGGTTCATCTGAATGTGTTGCGATTGTACTGTAAATTACAACATCGTTTTCTTTATCAATATGATGTCTATGTAAGAAACGTACTTTGGCGTGTTTTACTCCCTCAATTACCCAAAAGTTTTTCAATAGTTGTGGGTGCATTTCTGAAACATCGTAATCAATTTCACCAATACTTTCCGTTTCGTGTAAAATATTCTTAAATCTTTGGTCAATTTCCACATCACGGTAACGGATTATTGCATTTACTGTCCATTCAGGATTCTTATGTTGTTCAAATATTACCGAGATTACTCTAAAGTCGTGTGTACCATTCATTGCGAATAATATCATAAATCTATCAGCCTTGGTTTTTAAAAATATTCTATCCACCGATGTACGGATTTCATTGAACGAGGTAAAATCTAACAAACGATGCAATGCACCGAGTTTCATATTTTGCTCCGTTGATTTTCGTTCCGCCTCTTTGGC
>Ga0256844_10000706_pt1 | contig 12757 bp, 13 predicted proteins | sample MusselsmetaG_FD_189100 | JGI IMG/M metagenome (GOLD analysis project Ga0256844, IMG submission 189100) | Mussel associated microbial communities from hydrothermal vent at the East Pacific Rise, Pacific Ocean - Mussels | ecosystem: Host-associated > Mollusca > Shell > Unclassified ... | reverse complement strand
CTGAGGGGTGGAGTTTCCCCAAATGGCTGGGATAAAGAGTGCATTGAATCTCTTATTCTCTTCAGTAACATCCTTTTTGGTTCTGTATTTCCATCCTCCTGTCAGTAGGGGCGTGAGCTTATATCGAGAGATACTCCAGAGGTGTAGCCCCACCTGCATAAGTCCACCGATGATCACAGAGATGGAGAGGGCGATGGTGACCTGCTTGGGATCATCCTGACGATAGAGCAACAGTGCCCCTATCATAGCAAAGTTGAGTAGTACAGTAGAAAAAGCAGTGGTAGCAAAGTGCTCCTTGTACTGTAGCAGTGAGCCTAAGAAGGTGACGATAAAGACCAGTGCCAGATACCAAAAGGTGATCGCCATCATCGGGGCTGCTTCTGCGATCTGTTCACTACTCCACCCTATGACGAGAAGCTTTGTGAAAAATTCCGGGAAGATCGCGACAATGATCGAAGCGAAAGTGATGAAGAGGAGAAAACGCCTCAGAATAGAGATCGCAAAGACACCCTTGTTCCGACTGGCGACAAAAGAGGGGAGAAAGGACTGTAGAAATGCACCCTCACCAAATATACGACGAAAGAGGTTGGGTAGCTTGAAAGCCACCAGAAACATATCACTATAGATCGACTGTCCCAATATAGATGCCATGAGTAGATTTCTGACGAAACCTGCAATACGGGAAAAGAGGATACCGAAGCTGTTGGTGAAAAAAGATTTCAATTTCATGATGCAAGTGTATCAAAAAAATGGTTCAATATGTCTCTTCTCTTCTTTTGTATACGAATATAAAGTAAGGAGAAATTTCAATATTTGGTTATTGAGTAAGGTTAGGGTAATGTTTCTTCGGTACAATCCCATTTCTATTTTATTGATAGAAAACTACATTATTAACAAGGAAAACTTATGGAAAAACGACCTGCGTATAATCCATTGTACTGGTTAGCGGCACTTGGAGCTGGGGGGCTTACCGTCTCGTTCTTCGTATATATCAACTTTATGGTAGGGCACAAAGGTGTCCCTATGGCGACATTTGATCAAGTCTATCCGGCACTGATGAAAGGTGACTGGCTCTCTATTGTTACTGGTATTGCACTGGTATTCATCATCATATTTGCTCTCTTACATATCAAGTTGCTACTCTGGAACATCAAGGAGTTTGCAGCATACAAGAAGACAGAGGCCTACAAAGTAATGAGAGAGAGCAATAATGAAGTACAGCTTTTCGCTATACCATTGACTCTGGCAATGACGATCAATGTCTTTTTTATCGTATTTGCACTTTTTGTACCGCATTTATGGGATTATGTAGAGTATCTTTTCCCCGGTGCATTGGTAGCATTTTTTGTTGCTGGATATTTTGTACTCAAAATGTTTGCTGAGTTTCTTTCTCGCTTATTGGCGCATGGTGATTTTAGTTTTACTGAAAATAATTCCTTGTCTCAAATGCTCTCTATCTTTGCCTTTACGATGGTGGGTGTTGGTTTCGCTGCACCTGCTGCGATGAGTAAAACACTAGCAGTCAATGCCATCGCGTCTTTTGGTTCTATCTTTTTCATTTCAGCAGCGGTTATACTCGTTATGATCAAGTTAACACTTGGCTTTAAGAGTATGTTTAAAGATGGTATCGCACCTGAAGCGACACCAACACTTTGGATTATGATTCCTATCTTGACATTGATCGGTATCTCTTTGGTAAGACTCTTCTTCGGATTTGAACACAGATTTCATGCAGAGATGCCCAAAACAGACATGTTTGCATTGACAAGTGTTATCGTCTCTTTGCAGATTCTTTTTGGACTTTTAGGGTATGCAGTTATGAAACGTGTTAAATATTTCCAAACCTATGTTTTTGGAGATAAGCAGTCTATTCCAAGCCTTGCACTGATCTGTCCAGGTGTAGCATTTACTGTTTTTTACCTCTTTTTGATCCAGTATGGATTTGTCTTTACGGGAATCGTAGATAAGTACTCTGTAGTCTATTTCCTACTGACAGCACCTATCCTCTATATTCACTATAAAACAGTCTACTACTTCTTCAAACTCAAAAGCCATTTGGCACTCTAGACAGACAGCCTTCGGGCTGCGCTGACCCATGTATCTATATTCCATTTTTTGGTAATACTTCAGTAACGCATCTTTGGTATCATTTCTTATCCTTATGACAAATAGAGGGGGTACTTATGAGTCAAAGCATATGGAGCAGAGTGATGGAGGTAGCGCATAAGCGTGTATATGCATTCCGCCAGTTTCTCAAGAAAAACTATCGTAACTACTATGATGATAGATCATGGTGGGATGAGGTAGGATCTGAAGAGAGCCAAAGATAAAAGTATGACAATTTGACATATTTTTACCTTTTCTTTCGAAGAGTGGCTATACTGTCATAAACCGATTAAAGGAGTGTTTATGATCGTAGGAATAGAAGGAAATGTAGAGCGAAAAGAGCCTACTTTTGTCCACCTCAATGTAGGAGGACTTATCTATGAAGTACATACTTCTATTAACACCTCTAACGCTATCAAGAGTGAAAAAATCAAACTCTTTGTCACACAAGTGATCCGAGAAGATGCCGATCTTCTGTTTGGATTTACAGATCAGGATGAGAAGCGGATGTTTGATACCGTGCTCAAGATCAATGGTGTGGGCCCGAAGGTAGGCTTGGCGATCTGTTCGACCTTTACCCCTGCTACCTTTGCCAAGATTGTTGCTTCCAAAGATGTCTCTATGCTCAAACGCGTACCTGGTATCGGCCCCAAAGCCGCCAGTAGGATACTGGTGGAACTGGCAGATTTCATTGTCAGTGGTGAAGATAATGGAAGTACGGCTCCACATACAGAAGCAGTCATGGCATTGGAATCACTGGGATTCAAAAAAGTGATGATAGAGAAGGCATTGGTAGGATGTAGCGGAGATACAGCGGTCTTGGTCAAAGAGGGCCTGAAAAAACTACAACGTTTGTAGATGTGCCATGCACATTGTAATTGGTAATTTGTGTATTGGTAATTGGATTGCAAAGCACCTTTATTACTTACTATGTATGTACACGAATAACCAATATACTACATGATATAATAGCGCTATGAAAAGAGACTACAATACTATTATCATTGGGGCAGGAGCATCGGGGTTGATGCTGGCTTCATTGCTCTTCAATAAACAGGATATATTACTCATAGACAGCAATACTAAAATAGGTGCCAAGATCGCGATCTCTGGTGGAGGCAAGTGCAATCTAACCAATGAGAGTGTAGAGGCTTCGAATTATGTAGGTGAAGAGTGGTTTGTGCAAAGTGTACTAAGCCGTTTTGATCAGAAGGCGGTATTGGCGTGGTTTGATCAGCGAGGTGTGACGCCTCAGGTCCGAAAGGGAGGGCAGTATTTTTGCCAGAAGAGTGCTGATGAGGTGCTTTCTGTCTTTCATCGAGAGCTGCGTGAAGTGGATTTTGCGATGCAGACAGTGGTTAGCTCTGTGAAGAAAGTAGATAAGGCGTTTACTGTAGAGACAGATAAGGGTACGTTCTTGGCAAAGCATCTGGTGATTGCTTCAGGCGGGCTAAGCTTTCCCAAGATCGGTGCTTCAGGGATCGGCTATGCGATCGCGGAGGGCTTTGGGCATAGCATGACTACCACAGCACCTGCTTTGGTAGGCTTTACACTACAGCCAGAGCAGTTCTTTTTCAAGGTGCTTAGCGGTGCTTCGCTGGAAGTTCAGATCACGACTGAGGAAAAAAGTTTTAGCGGTGATTTGCTGTTTGCCCACAAAGGGATTAGTGGACCAGCGGTGCTTAATGCTTCGCTGTATTGGGAGAAGGGGCAGATAGAGATTGATTTTCTTCCTGGTTTTGACTGGGGCTTACTCCAAGGTAAAAAACAGCTGAGTACGATACTTCCTTTACCCAAAAAAGTAGCAAAAGCTTTCTTGGAGCACTTAAAATTATTAGATAAACCAGCTGAAAAACTTACAGATGCAGAGAAGGAATGTCTCAAAACATTACAGACCTACAGCTTTGCTCCGGCAGGTACCTTTGGCTATTCCAAAGCAGAGGTGACCAGAGGAGGCGTCAAGTCATCAGAGATAGATCCCTATAGCATGATGAGCCTCAAGGAGCCAGATCTGTACTTTATCGGTGAAGTGTTGGATGTCACAGGGGAGCTGGGTGGATACAATTTCCAATGGGCTTTTTCCTCCGCATATTGTTGTGCAGATAGGATCAATGGAGATATCTATGTTTAAAACAGTAGTTATCTTGTTTACCACAGCACTATTTTTGTTATTGGCATACAAGATACTTGTGGAGATCCAAAGCCACAAGCCTACCAAACCCATCACAAAAATAAAAAAACCAATAAAGGGAACTATGCAAGAGAAACCAGAGCCCTCTGAATCTCATACGGTTCAATTACCAGAAATGATTACCAATAGGGTAGAAAAAATCACCAAACCCTCTCCGGCTGAAGCTTCTCAAACTGAAGCTTCTTTGGCTGAAAATATAGAAGCTATAGGTGGCAGAGTAGGTGACCCCATCTTTATCCGTATCTTCAAGGAAGAGGCTGAACTAGAGATCTGGATGAGAGAGGATGGACAGTATCATCTGATCCAAACCTATCCCATCTGTGCCTTTTCAGGGGAGTTGGGACCCAAGCAGAAAGAGGGGGATAGGCAGAGCCCGGAAGGGTTTTATTATGTGACCAAGAGCCGACTCAACCCCAACAGTCGTTTTCACCTCTCTTTCAACCTCGGTTATCCCAACCGCTATGACAGGGCACATGGCAGAACAGGAAGCTTTTTGATGGTACATGGGGATTGTGTCTCGATAGGATGTTATGCGATGACAGACAGTAAGATCGAAGAGATCTATGAGCTGGTAGAGCAAGCTTTAATGCAAGGACAAAAGATCGTTAGGGTACATGCCTTTCCCTTTCGCATGACAATAGAAAATATGCAGCGTCACTATGGCGATACATGGTACCATTTCTGGGAAAATCTCAAAGAAGGGTATGATTGGTTCGAGGAGCATAGCATGCCACCAAATGTTTCTGTTAAGCAAAAAGTATATATTTTTGATTAACCATCTATTAACTTTTTATTAACTTTTAGCCTTAGATTAATGAAAATGCAGGTAGAATAGTTGCTTATTTCCGAGTAAGTATGAAAAAGGAACAGAAATGATGAGACTAAAATGGATATGGATGTTGGTTGCTGCATTGCTTGTAAGTGGTTGTGCAGTCAATACCGGACCGCGTCCAAAGGGATGGAGCTATGCTCAGCAAAGTGATCTGTTAGATATCCTCAAGACAGATAAATATGCATCACTTTGTGAATTGAAACCTACCTACGAGAAGTATCTTCAAACAAAAAACCCAAAACTTCTCAATAAGCTTCTGGTGGGGTACACACAGAATCTGGCAAATAGTTGTATCAATGTAGGTGCTTTCAAGGCATCACAGCGAGCCAAAAAAGCCAGAAAGACCAAAACCCACTATGAGATACAGCTTCAGAGTGCCAAAGCCAGCAGTATCATGCTGAAGCTCCAGTCAGGTAAGTCTATAGAAGATATCCTCAAGCCATATATCCCGACTTCACCACAGTTCAAAAGACTTCTTTCCCATTACCACTCTATGCGATCCCAAACAGGAAGTAAAGAGCTTAGGAAAGTCAAACTTAACATAGAACGAACGAAGTTGATGAAGCCCAAGACATGGAGTACCTATGTGCTGATCAATGTGCCTGAGTACAAGTTTAGGCTGTTTGAAGGTAGCAGTAAAAAGATGGAGTTCGCAGTTATAGTTGGTAAGCGAGCTTGGCAGACACCTATATTTAGCTCTATACTTAAGTATGTGGTACTCAATCCGGCATGGAATGTGCCGGATAATATTGCTAGAGAAGAGCTGATCCCTAAACTGATCCGTAATCCGGGAATACTAAAGCGAAAAAATATGGTTGTGAGAAAAGACTATAATATCAATTCCACACCTGTAGACCCCAAAAGTGTCAACTGGAAGCTCTATCTGACCAAAGCCTATAAGAAGAAAAATCTTCCCTATAAGCTGATTCAACGCTCTTCCAATAGAAATGCATTGGGTACGGTGAAGTTCATGTTCCCTAACCGTTTCTCTGTCTATATGCATGACACGCAGGCAAAGAGCCTTTTCAGACGAAAAAGCAGAGCATATAGTCATGGATGTATTCGCCTTGCTGAGCCTCAAAAGCTCCTCAAGCATGTGTCTAACAACTATACGTCTCATGGGTTTAGTGCGATTCAGAAACGATCCAGTACCAAGAAGACAAATTATGTAAATCTAAAGCAGCATATTCCTGTAAGGATCGCATATTTTACCGCCTATGTAGATGAGGGAGGTACCTTACATTTCTACAATGACGTCTACGGGTTTGATGCAAGTCAAAAAATGAAAGGGTCACTCTAAGGAGATGGCAAGTAAAGTTGTACACTATAAAGAACAGCCTTTTACACTTAGTTATGAGCTGATCAATCCGGCTGCTGATACGTCGCTCCTAATCCTCCATGGCTGGGGGAGTAACAAAGAGATCATGAAGCAGGCCTTTGGTCAAAGATTCCCCGACTATAAACATATTTATGTAGACATGCCCGGCTTTGGTAAAAGCAACAATGACATGATCCTCACTACCAAGGAGTATGCCGAGATCATGCAGCTCTTTTTGTCAGAACTTGGTGTTGAGCCGTTGATAGCTATGGGTCACTCTTTTGGGGGAAAGGTTGCGACACTTTTGGCAACACCTTATCTGATATTACTCTCCTCAGCGGGTATCCTCACAGAGAAACCATGGTCTATCAAGCTCAAGATCGCTACAGTCAAATTTCTCAAGCCTCTGGGCATGAAAAAGATACGTTCCCTTTTTGTGGCTCCTGATGCGCAGGGTATGAGTCATGAGATGTATGAGACATTCAAAAATGTGGTCGATGAGGATTTTGAAGCGGCCTTTGCTCAGAGCCGAAGCAAGGCACTGCTCTTTTGGGGGAAAGAAGATACTGCCACACCTCTTTATACCGGAGAGAAGATCGCTTCATTGATCCCTGAGAGTCAGTTCTATCCACTGGATGGGGATCATTTCTTCTTCCTCCAGCATGCGGACTTTATAGAGCAGAAGATTTTATCCTCTTTGTAAAATCGATAGGCTTGCCTCTACCTACAGCAGCAATATATTATAATACCATCAATTATTTTCAGGGGTTGCTATGAATCTTTTATATTTGGCAGGGTATCTGCTCTTTATGGTGGCTGTGAGTTACTATCTCATTACCAACCTTCAGTGGTATAACTACAAGATCCAGAGGGTACTCTTTCATCACACCAAGTCCTGGTGGCATATCGTCTACTTCATTCTTCCGTTTGTGCTTTATATGGGTGCCAACTATCTTGGTGGCTATGGATATATCGTGGCACCATTGTATGTGGTGCTTCTTTTCGTCTGGTATCGTGGTTTGGATAAGCCATTGGTCTGGACTGGGCGGGTCAAGCGTTTTATGGGTACCGTACTTTTTATAGCACTCTTCATCGCTTTGTCCTTTCACCTCTATTCGGTATTGATTCCGCTTGTAACAGGCTATATCCTTTCGACACTTTTTGAAAAAATGATGTTCAATGGATTTAAAAAACAGGCAGCCAAAAAACTGAATAGCATGGAAGATCTCACTGTAGTCGGCATCACTGCCAGCTATGGAAAGACCAGTATCAAGAACTATATTGCCCACTTGCTCAAGTCCAAGTACCGTACCTATGCTACACCGCGATCGGTCAATACACTGGGTGGTGTGATGAAGGATGTGAATGATGATCTCCCTGCAGATACCCAGGTGTATGTCGTAGAGATGGGTGCCAGAGGAGAGGGGGATATCGCTGAGATCACTACCTTTGTCAATCCTCACTATGTGGTGGTCGGTAAGATCGGTCCGGCACATATCGAATACTTCAAAACGATAGAAAATATCCGCAACACCAAGATGGAGATCATGCAGAGCAGCAGAGTCAAGGAGGCATGGATCCATGAGAGTGCCCATGTCAAGCCTGAGGCACATATTCATAGCTATGGCGCAGATATAGAGGAGATAGAGGCCACACTCGAAGCGACCAGCTTTACGCTGGATGGGGTACGATACAGTGCTTCAATCTTAGGTGCATTCAATGCGATGAATCTAGCCGCAGCAGTCAAAGTCGCCAAAACCTTGGGTCTGACTGATGCAGAGATCCAGCAGGGGCTCTCTACGCTCAAGCCTGTCGATCACCGACTCCAACGTATCGATGCAGGCGGAAAAGTGATCCTCGATGATAGCTTCAATGGTAACATCGATGGTATGATGGCATCCTTTGATCTGGCAATGGGCTATGAGGGACGCAAGGTAGTGATCACCCCAGGGCTGGTCGAAGTAGATGATGCCCTCAATGTACAGGTTGCCAAACGTGCCAATGAGGTCTTTGATCTGGTGGTGGTGACGGGTGATCTCAATCTGGAGATATTCAAGAAACATGTAGAGGCAGACAAACTGATGCATCTGTCTGCCAAGAGTGAGATGGAGAAAATGTTGGTGGAAGAGACCAGAGCAGGGGATCTAATCCTCTTTGCCAATGATGCACCCTCTTTCGTCTGATTTTACTTCATTTTTGCCCAAAAGAACTTGGCTCTGTTTGGTCACTTGCTTGTATGCAAGCTCCCGCACTACGCCAAACACTTTTGCACAAAACTAAAGCAAACTTAGACAAAATAAAATATGATTATCTTTCCAATTCATTTATAACCCTTTCAATACCACACTATAAATCTGATCTACTTCTGTATCATTTAGATAGACTGTTTTTCCACTATTTAAAAAACTTTCAACTTTATTCTTTTCTATGGCGGAAGCGTAGATACATTCAGGATGTGCAGGCTTAAATGCTGTCATTAAGGATAACTGTTCACCTAAGCCTTGTTCACAGATATAGCACTGTTCGATAGGGGAGAGTCGTCCTTCATATTTGAGTAGTGCCAAATAGCTCTCACAGATGATACGTTTGGGATTTTGCTTGTCCCACTTGCGTGCAGCCTTGAGGAGGAGATCAAAATAGAAACTGTCGAGTTCTTCGGTATCCCGTAGATGTGGCTCAAAAAGCTTGATGAATTGATGCCAGAGCATGAGTCGGTTACGCTCTCTGATCCAGGAGAACCCCATCTGTGATAGGTTGCGAAGCCTGGGCATAAATCTGCCATCCTCTCCCTCTACTTCAAAATCGATCAGATGACCCAACTGTAAAATAGAGTGTCTGGCACCAAAGAACCGGTAGTAACTCCGGATCGATCTTTCGCTCAAAACAATAGCGATGGAATCCTCATTTTTTGCACGCCTAAGTGCTACAACAAAACCTTTCATACTGCTATTGTATCATATAGCGAGCGAAATTTGTTTTCACAGCGTAGTTTTTAACTGTAATCTATCAAAGATGTGGCATGATTTGGGATAAGCTTATCTACCCGTAAGTGTAATGATAAAGAAAGGCAATGGATTTGGATGATATCATTGAGATAGCGAATGCATTTGATATAAAAGGCAGTGTTGCAACGGTAGAGCCCTACGGAAATGGGAACATCAATGATACCTTTATCGTCATGCTAGAGGGTGACAATAGACGATATATACTGCAGAAGGTCAATACCCATGTATTCTCTTCACCAGAGAGTGTCATGGACAATATGTATAATGTGACGACCCATATAGATCAACATATCCAGACCCATCAGTGGGCATGGCAGATACAAAAAGTGATCCATACAAAGACTAAGGAGAAGTATCTCTTAACAGAAGAGGGAAGTTTCTGGCGTATGATCAGTTTTATTAAAAATGCCAAGAGTATGGATACGATCGATAGCCCCAAACGAGCATATGAGTTGGGAGTCGCCTTGGGGCTATTTCACCGTATGATCATCGAGTTGCCGCATGATACTGTTTCTACCGTGCTTGAGGGCTTTCATGTTTCTCCCAAATATTTAGAAGCATATAGCCGTACCTATGAGGGGATAGGGAGTGCATTTGAAGGAGCTGATGAGAATTTTGCTTTTCAATTTATCGAACAAAATAGGACAAAGATCTCTGTACTGGAGGCAGCCAAAGCAGAGGGTGTTTTACCACTCAGAGTGATACATGGAGACCCTAAGATCAACAATATCATGTTTGATCTGGAGAGTGAAAAAGCAGTTAGTGTGATAGACCTGGATACGATACAGCCTGGACTGATCCACTATGATATCGGAGATTGTGCCCGATCCAGTTGTAATAGACTTGGGGAGGATGCTGCACAGCAGTGGCGAGAGGTAACTTTTGATCTGGAGATATTCAAAGATTTATGGAGAGGGTATCGGGAGCATGCCACACATTTCTTATCAAAAGAGGAGTATGATTATGTCTATGATGCGATCTTTTTGATCGCTTTTGAGCTGGGGATTCGTTTCTTTACGGATTATCTCAATGGGGATATCTATTTCAAGATCAAATATCCCAAGCATAATCTCTATCGTGCACTGGTACAGTTCAGGCTGGCACAGAGTATTCAGGAGCAACGTATGGAGATAGAGCAGATTGTCAAAGAGGGCTAACCCTCTGCCATCCATGACCCACCTACACAGAGTACATTTTCCAATGCCAGATAGCTTTGGTAATCCTCCGCGGTGATACCGCCAGTCGGGCAAAATATGATATCAGGAAAAAGTGCACCATAGGCTTTGAGCATCTTGACCCCTCCAGCGTTGCCGGCATGGAAAAATTTCTGAAAGGTAATACCCAGAGAAGAGAGAGCCATGATCTCACTGGGAGTAGAGACTCCGGGTAGGTAAGGGATCGCTACTTCTGCAGCTGCATCAACCATCTCTTTGGTAAAACCAGGGCTGACAGCAAAACTACATCCAAGTGCTTTGACTATCTCAAATTGCTGCTTTTGGATGAGGGTACCTGCGCCTACGGTGGCTTCAGGAAAAGCGCTGATCACCGCTTTGATACATGCCAGTGCTTGTGGGGTTCGTAAGGTGATCTCTATGTTATATAGCCCTTTTTTGAGCAGTACTTCAGTACGCCTCAGTGCCTGTTGCGGGTCATTGAATGTCAAGACAGGGATGGTAGGGGAAGCGTTGAATTGTGTGATAAGATTATGCATCTGAGTCCTTGGGTATGATCGCACCATGGAACATGATCACCTTGGCGGCAGTTTGATTGGCTTTGTAGATGGCATGCTTCATACTTTCCCCATTGAGTCGGTGCGCAAGATAGGTACCGTTAAATGAATCTCCTGCCGAGGTACTGTCTACAATATGTTTGAGCGGTGTAACAGGGAGGCTCTTGATGCGACCTTTATGGAGATAGGTGATCGCCTCTTTAGCATTTTTGACGACCACTTCATGACATCCGTATTGGAGTGCATGCTGGATGATCTCTTCTGCTGAGACCTCTCCTTGTATCTGCTTCTCATCATCAAGAGAGGGTAGATAGATGTCGCAAAATGGAAGCATCTGCTCATTCAGTAGTTGTGCTTCCTCTTTGTTTCTATAGAGAGAGGGTCTGTAGTTGGAGTCATAAGCGATTTGTACCCCATGCTGTTTGGCTTTCTTCAGTATCTTATAGAGTCTTTTTCTTCCCTTTGGGGTCATGATCGCCAAGACGATAGCAGAGAGATAGATCAGATCGCTTTGAAGCATATGCTCTGTGATCTTCTCAAGAGAGTCAGTCAAAAAAAGCTTTTTAGCAGCACTCTTCTCTCTCCAGAAAGTAAAGCTGCGTTCTCCCTCTTGTGTATCGATGATGTAGAGGCCGGGGATACGTGTATCATGATAATCGATACAGGAGGTATCCAATCCCTCCTCATGGAAAAAATCGATCATCTGTTCTGAAAATCTATCTTGGCCCAACACCGTGATATAGTCTATGTGTATAGAGGGTTCAGCTCTTTTGAGGTAGATAGCACAGTTGAGTGTATCTCCTGCAAAAGATTGCTGGTAGTGCCCTTTTGTTGTCTGTGAGAGTTCTACAAGTGGCTCTCCAATGGCAGTTACTTTTGGCATAGGGTAGTTTCCTTGATCAGTCTGTTGGCGTGTAGTTTGATCTCTTCTGCTCTCATGCCAGCACGATAGAGTGCACTTCCCATACCAAAGAAGGAGACACCGGCATCGAGAAATTCACAGATATTCTCCTCTGAGATCCCCCCTACAGCGACGAGAGGAAAATCATGAGGAAGTACGGTGACAATATCATGGTAATACTTTGTACCGAGTCTGGAAAATGGAAAGAGCTTAAGCAGATCTGCTCCGGCATGAATCGCTGTATAGGCTTCTGTCGCAGTGGTAAACCCTGGACAGCTGATCATACCATGAGCTTTGGTTTTGCGAATGATCTCTCTGTCTGTATGTGGCGATATGATAAGATCACACCCTAGCTCAGAGAGTCTATCGAGATCTTCTACCGAGCAGACGGTGCCTGCACCGATGATGACCTCCGGTTGGTCTCTATAGTGTTGTATGAGTTTGCTGATACTCTCCAGTGCCTGAGGTGTATTGAGGGGGACTTCTATGATCTTGAACCCACTCGCCACCAAGATCTGAGCAGTCTCAATGACTTCTGTAGGGCTAATCCCCCGAAGGATCGCGATCAGCTTTGTCTCTTTTAGAATGTGTAGAAAGTGTGCTGTACTCATATCACATCCTCAAACGTACACTTGAAGATCACTCTGCCAATGATCTTGAAATCTTTTTGCTTAT
>Ga0256844_10000705_pt1 | contig 12762 bp, 6 predicted proteins | sample MusselsmetaG_FD_189100 | JGI IMG/M metagenome (GOLD analysis project Ga0256844, IMG submission 189100) | Mussel associated microbial communities from hydrothermal vent at the East Pacific Rise, Pacific Ocean - Mussels | ecosystem: Host-associated > Mollusca > Shell > Unclassified ... | reverse complement strand
AAATCAAAAAGAGTTTGCAGAGATTGTTTTTGCGCACTATTCAAAGTGACGAATTGAATACCATAGTAATAGAAGCCCTGTTTCTCCTCTTCCCGAACAATCCTCCCGGTAAGATTTAACATTTCCACAGTATCTCCCTGCTCATCCAGTGGCAGATGAATTATAATTGGCAAAGAAGTATTTTTTTGCAATTTCTGAGAACATTTTAAATTTATTCCCCCCATGCTGATATCTTGCGTCATTCCATTAATCTGTAAACCACCCTGTTCAAGATTAACAGTTACCCTGATACGATTCTCAATTCGCGGAGTCTCTCTCTTCTCAGAGCGTGACCGCTTGACAGAAGCTTCAGGTTCTGTAATAAAACCACTCAATGTCTCGTTGAGCCGTTCCGATACAAGGTGCAGGTCATTGGCAACCAGAGTTGTCTCCTGAGTCTTATTGGTTGAACGTTTCAACACATCAAATAGTTCGTACAACCGATCATGCAACTGAGTCAGCTGCTCTGACTGTTGATTATTATATTCTGCAATATGCCCGGTACTTTCCGTGACACTGCCCACACGATCCTTCATCGATTCAAAAGCCCGAACCGTTTGTTTTGACTTCTTTTGTGCATTATATACTTTTTCCACCACCTGTTGCATGGAATCCACAGAATTATCCACTTGCTCAGTAAGACTGTCAATAAGATCTGTGATCTCAGTTGTTGAGTAGGCGGTTTGTCTGGAAAGTTCTTTGATTTCACTGGCAACCACAGCAAAACCTTTGCCAGCATCCCCTGCCCGTGCCGCTTCAATGGTGGCATTAAGTGCCAACAGATCAGTTTGTGAAGCAATATTCTCAATGGACTCGATAATTTTATGAATCTGCATTGTTGCCTGTTTAAGAGCCGCCATCTGGTCAGCTGTGGTATTTACGCTATTTACTGTTTCAACAAGCTCTTCTATATTCTGCGTGACAACCTCGACGCCCTCTTGGGCCTGCTGTTCAGTTTCATCCACATTGAGTCGTGCTTCTTCAATATGGATATTCACTGTCTCAGCGATTTGCTGCAAAGACTCAATAGCTTGCAGCACCTGATCGGAGCTCTCCTGCTCCTTGCTGCTTGACTTTGAAATTTCTTTGGATATTGCTGCTACCTGTCCCGACGACACTGACATCTGCCTGCTATTCTGTTGAACAGTGTTAATTACTTTGCTTAATACACCACGCATGTTATCCACGTTTTGCTGCAGAACACCAAGCTCATCATTGTTTAATGTGTCCAATACAAGAGTGCCTCTAAGATCGCCAGATTTGATTTTTTTCGTTGTTGCAACTACTTCTCTAAGGGGCCGTGTGATAGATGATATGATCACCGAACCAACCAGCAAAGAAATACAGACAGCAAAAATCCATAGCAGAACTTCAACAATCTGCATAACACTCACCTTTGCGGCAGAGTGATCGGCGAGCATACCAACAGCCTTATTCATGGACTTTAAAGTGGACACACTAAGTTTGTTAATCTCCAACAGGAGTTCAGGTGAGCAACTTTTCCCTTTCACTGAATCCACTTTGCTCTGCAATTGCTGCCATAAAGTTTCTACCTGCTCCAGTTGTTTCCTTACAGCTTCAGTACCCGTTGCTGACAGCTTCACAGCTTTGGTCATTCCCAGATCCTTATACGTTGTTCCTCCATTCTGCAAAGCAGCAAGAGACACATCAAACAACTTTGCACTTTTTTCCATCATTGCCGGATCAAATTTTCTATCGACACCATGTTGCTGCAACTGCGAAAGATAAAATTCCTTAGTAAATTTTTGGCTAAGCATTCGTTGACGACCGGCAATATTAATATCAAGTCCATCACCCTTCTGCTGGTATAAGGTATAGGAAGTATAGAGCACCATTATGGTGAGAATAGAAAGAAAAAGCGCGATCAAGACTCTGAGCTTCTTGTTCACATTGAGATCCTCAATACGAAGAAGTTTATCCAGTATTTGTTTCAATTTCTCTATCACCATATCACCTTAATATTATTTATCATTTCAACAATGGATTGATAACCTTCCATCAATACAATCTCATTTATTCATTGTATATGTATTGGCCTTTAAATTGAAAGAAAATTATTATCCTTATCGCCTAGATTCTGGAGAAAAAAATGATGTGTATCTTCTCTTCCCATGGGAAAAATTGAGAAACCAGTAATGAAACTATTCATTGAACAGAAAAATAATTCTCAATAAAAGTCAAAATTATGACGATGAAGATCTACAAGAAAGAGTGAGCCCATTGATGAGATAAGAATCGTTGCCACTACAAGATGATACCCAAGGTGGCTCGAAATTTGCTACTGCTTTGTTCAGGAGGTTAGTATGATAGAATATCATGTACAGAAAGGCGATACCATCGCAGGAGTTACCAGGCAATTAAATACAAACTGGAAGGCTCTACGTAAAAATAATCCCAATGCCATCGGGCGTTCTCATAAAAATGGGAATTGGTTTTTAAAAGAAGGAGCCACGCTCCAGATAGACAGATCTTTTAAAAACCTGCTTCAGAAGGCAGAAGAACAACAACGCCCTGAAACAGCGGCCGCGCCCCCTCTTTCCATTCCACAAACTCACAGTAAGATGCTGTTCTCAAACGAACAACAAGTACCAGAGAAAAACTCTTCAAACGAGGATATCCAGCAAGGTCATGTAATAGAGCACACCCTTAAAGCAGGGGAAACCCTTTGGGGCTTAGCTGTCAAAAAATACCATGTTCACATTGAAGACATCATGGCAGACAATGATATCAGCGACCCCAGATCGTTACAAATCGGTCAAAAATTAAAAATACACCTCCCCGAAAGCACAGGAGAAGAGCCAGTCGTTGCAAGCTGGTATGGAAGTGACTTCCATGGAAAACCCATGGCCAATGGCGATATATACGATATGAACGCTGCAACTATTGCCCACAAAGAGATGCCACTCGGCACCAGGGTGGAACTCAAGAATACAAAAACCGGAGAAAGTGTTCTGGCAGTGGTTACAGATCGTGGTCCTTATGTTGAAGGACGGGATGTGGATCTATCCTATGGACTAGCCAAAAAACTCTCTCTTGTAGAACAAGGCGTTGGCAGTCTGGTTATGCGAGTTCTCTAAAAAATGGGTCGCCAGTAAATTCCAAAAGAATTACTGAACTGAACACCGAGGCACCGGTTGCTTTTCGATCTCAGCAGATGCAATGCCTTTTCAGGAGTCCTGACCATGCTTCTGCTCATCGACGTGCTGCCCTCCTTCCATGATCAACCCCGTGAAACCGCCAAATGGTTGTGCATTTTCAAGCTCAAGAGAAATCCCCTTGGTATAACTGAAATGGCCACTTTTCTTTAAAAGCAAAGCAAAAAGGGCATCTTTGTCCATTAAATCTTTATAGCGAACTTCTATAAATTCTCCATCACCAAACTGAACCGTTGCTTTGGCATCGTCAAGAATCAATTCAATCATTCCCGTTTTTTGACTGCTGTTAATCAGCTGAAAAAGCTCTACAACACCTATCTCTTCAAGATCTCCCGACATACCAGACGTTATATTACCGGAACGCAGGGCCATGGTTTGAGCCCGATCAACAAGCATCTTCAGAAGAAACAACTGCAATACGGGGTACTTTTTCAGAACAAACTTGAAGTTCTTAATACTTAGGAGCGCCGCTTCTGTTTCATTGAGGGAATGAATGGAAAAAGATACCGGCTCTCCGGAAAGAAGACTCATCTCGCCAAAAATATCTCCTTTTCCCATTTCAGCAAGGCGGACACCATCGTCTCCAATAACCCCTACTTTACCGGATAGTAAAACAAAAAGATTCGCACCGGGATCTCCCTGTTTAAGAACCAGCTTACCTTTAGGGTAGGTTTTTAACTCCATGAGTTCAGCAAGATCATATAAGGCGCCATCATCGAGGGATTCAAAAAGCTGAAAATTACGAAGCTTGCCATAAAATTTATCCAGATGTTTTTTTCGTCTGCGTTCTTCCGTTTCGGAAAGAAGCTTCATCTGCAAAGTTGAAAAATCCTTTTTCTTTTTATATTCAAATCCAATGAAGCCGGTACAACCAGCACATCTAAATTTTGCTTTTTGTGTGCCAAGCTGACCAAACCGTTCAAAGCTGTCTTGTGCGCTTGTTATCTCGATAAGTTTGGCGGTAAGAATCATACAGACGGGCTTGGCCTCAGGGACAAAAGCGCAATGTCCATCAACACGCAGCTCTTCACCTTTATTATAAATCGGACAAGATCGTTCTTCAGTGACAACGAAAACAGCATCACGAAACTTTTTTTTCTGGTACACAACGCCTCCGATTTGTTAGTGCCTCATACAAAACTGCATTTAAAACAGATAGGCATAGACTCTAGGAATTTACACCTCTTATTTCACAACAAGATACCACGAACACATCACCCGGCAAGCGTTCTGGCCTCACTTAAACCGTAGCCGTTTTTACAACTACTCCTTATCCAGTCGTGAGCAGGTTGTTTTTTTAGTATAGCTCTTCCACATAGGATCTTCAATTTTATCATGGCAACTTACACATTGCCCCACTCGTAGAATGCCTTGTAATTCTTCTTTATTAAACGGACGTAAATCAGCCCTTGAGCCATGCTGCAAAGCCTTACCTTCAATATCTACGAAGGCATCAAAAGCTACTGTTTTTCCATCAATTGTATCCACCCCCTGATCAATTGGAGTAAACGACCACACACCGTCTTCGGTAACAGAAACCGTGCCTTCACCCAAGCCCACAGTCTTGGTTGATTGATGACAATCCGCACAAATCCTACCCTCGGCCTGTGTTGTATGAGGATTGATGGCAGCCATGGTGAAACGATTAAAACCGCCTTCCACATTTCCCTCTTCATCAATCAAAGTCACAATATCCTGACAACCGGGAGTAACAATAACTACTTCATCTTTCCACACTGCCAGCATTGGCTTTTCATAGCGAATATAGGATCTGCCCTCTTCCCACATACCGGCAGTTTCTTCCAAGGAGAGCTTATCCAGGTGTTTCTGTGTCTCATCACGTTTGGCATGACAGCCGTAACACTGTGGAACCCATGTGGAATGGCAGGCTTCACAGGTAACCCGCTTATGTCCCTTAAAGTCACACACACCTTTTTTGGGTGGAACAAGAGGATATACTTTGTCATTTACACGTCCTCTCATCTCATATCTGCCGTCTTTTTTGGAAATATTTGTAACAGAATCACCTTTTCGTGTGACACCGGGACTTTCCGAATGACACATTTCACAGGAAATCTCAAGCTGCTCTTCGTAGTGCGCATAACTGGTGCCATCCCCCATGATCTCATTACGGGTATGGCAATCAATACACGCCATCTCTTTCTGATGATGGATATCCTCAGCAATCTCAAGATAAAATCGCTGTCCCGGCAACTGTTTTGAGCTCATACCACCATGTTCATAAGGGGTACCATAGCCTTCAGATTCAAAAACCCCGGTATAGGAAATCCCGATACGGCCCGAACGATTGTGACAACGAATACAATTCCCCTCTTCCACTTTTTTTATGATCAATGGATGAATCTTTTTTTCTTTAACTTCTTTTTCATCACCAAAACCTGCCACGCCCTGCCGCTCCACACCTTTCGGTAAAAGATAGTGACAAGCCGAACACCCGCCACCCTTTTCATTGAAGAAATCAGGTGCACCAGGCAAATCATTCTTTTGTTTCCAGAGATGACAGGTTGCACATAACTTCCTGAAATAATCCAATGCAAGGGAGGTCTCCCCACTATCCATCAACTGTTTCACCGTTAAATCAGTATCTTGAGAATCGGTTTCCCCCCAATAAAACAGAAGCGTTCCTATGATCCCTCGATTGGTGGCCATGAGAGAGTTCATCACCCTCTTCACATCTGTTGGATGACAGCCTTCAATCCCACAGGTTTTTTCTACCACCCGCAAATCACCAGGGTTTAGAACCATTCCTTTGTGGGCTTCTTCTTTATCAATGGCAAGCGGATCACCAAGATGGCAGGAGGCACAGCCTATCACCCGTGGATCATGGGCAGGATCAAGTTTTTCTTCTTTATGGCACGAAAGACACATATCAATACGACCACTGGTGGTGATATGCACCTGATCAGGACGATCAGTTAATAATTCGCGAACAGTCAGTATGCCCACGACAATGAGAAGTAAAAGCAGGAACAGTTGTTTTCCTGGTGTCCAGTTTCCGCTATTCTTTTTTTTATTGGCCATCAATCAGCCTTGAAAATTCTGTACATTGGGATATCGTCTTCCATAACCAAAGGCTTTGCTGGTCACCTTTAGTCCCATGGGTGCCTGCTTACGCTTATATTCATTTATACGTACCCGGCGTAAAACATCTGTAACCAGTTCTTTTGAAAAACCATGATTACTGATCTCTCTCACTCCCAGATGTTCTTCAAGATGCATCTCAAGAATCTGATCCAAAATTTCATAATCGGGTAGATCATCCTGATCACACTGATCTGGTTTAAGTTCTGCTGTTGGAGCTTTGCTAATTGTACGAAGGGGGATAAGTTCTTTATCTCTGTTGATATAACGGGATAATTCATAAACAAGTTGTTTGGGAACATCTGAAATAACCGCCAGCCCCCCATTCATATCACCGTACAACGTGCAGTAGCCTACTGCCATTTCACTTTTATTACCTGTGGAAAGAAGAAGATGACCAAATTTATTGGACAACGCCATGAGCAAATTTCCACGGATACGTGCCTGAAGATTTTGTTCTGTAAGATCCGATGAGTTGGATGGAGAACCACCAAACAAAGGCTGCAAACTCTGTTGAAAAGAAGTAAAAAGACTGCTTATGGGAATCACCTCAAAATTACACCCCAGATTTTTGGCCAATGCCTTTGCATCTTCCATTGAATCATCAGAACTGTAGGGCGATGGCAGAGCCACACCAAAAACATTCCCGGCTCCAAGGGCTTTTACTGCAAGGGCTGCTGTGAGTGCTGAATCGATACCGCCTGATAGACCAAGAACCACAGAGGTGAAACCACACTTACCAACATAATCACGGATCCCCATGACGAGGGCATCACACACCGCAGTAAGATTTGTCTCTTCTTTTGGCTCATGGAGTTCTCCACTCCAGTCATCACTATCAACAACAAGAACATCTTCTGAAAAACTAAGGGATTTTGCCCGTATTTCTCCTTGAGCATCCATGAGCAGGCTACGCCCGTCAAAAAGGAGAGAATCCTGGCCACCCACTTGATTTACATAGAGCAGAGGTACTTGGTATTTAGTACAGATGTTCCTAAAAAGCCTATGCCTGACAGACTCTTTGTCTCGTTGGAATGGGGAGGCAGATATATTTATCAGGCAATCAATGTTACGATTATCAGCGAAAAGTGTTTCTACTGGATCCAAGTCATATTCATTAATTTCAGAATGCCAGATATCTTCGCAAATTGTTATCCCCAACCGCAGCCCGTTACACTCAATGATTTCCGGAATCTCACCCGGCTCAAACCAGCGTTTTTCATCAAAAACATCATAGGTGGGCAACAACTGTTTTTGAATACGATGAACAATATGACCTTTTTGAATAACAAAGGCGCTGTTATATAATTTTTTCCCACTCTCCCTAGTACTTCGCTGTTCGATGCAACCAATTATGACATCAATACTGGGTAAGTTGCTGCAAAGCGTCAAGAGAGCCTTGTCATGCGCATCAAGAAAGGCGGGACGTTCCAGTAAATCATGGGGAGGATAACCAGACACTGCAAGTTCTGGAAAAACAACGAGAGAGCACTTTTTTTGAACCGCATCAAAACAAGCATCAAGGATCTTCTGACAATTATAAGAGAAATCACCTATAATTGGATTAATCTGAACTAAAGCTATCTTCATACACCCTCAAAACAAAATATATTCATAAAGACTCATATCATACAGTTATTATTATCACATTATGTATTGATATCCAATCTCCAAAACAGTTCTCTTAGATACCACATTGACCTGTTCTTATAAATAGTAATTGGAGTATTCCTACAGTAAAGCACTTACCCCAACCATAGTATTTCATTAAATACAAACAACTTACAACAAATAAACTAACAAACAAGATGCATTTTCATTTCATTTTTCAGCAATAATTGGTAAAAGAATTGATTAGAATTCTTTTCCAATGCACATCGGGCAAGCGCGCCAGTAGATTTTCCAAAGCAGGACAAAGTAAGTATGACTTCCAAAAACCTGACTTCTCCATCAGAGACACAAATCCTTCAGCAAAACATTCTCAACGCACTGAGCAGTGCACCCGGAGATTTCACAACTCAATGTGAACAGTTAAAAGCTTTTGTGAATGAAAACAAAAAAGAGGCATGCAGGGTCATTCTGCATAATCTCATTCAACTGAAATTCCCCCAGAACAGCGCCTGTGAGCATTGGTACGCCATTGTTACACACGCTAAATCTTTGCAAAGCAACCTTGGCCGTCCAGTGGGACTGGCAACTGCAGCCTGTGATTATTTCAGCAGCATCCAACCAAGCCTGGAGAATCCTAAACTCATTGAATTTGCCCGTTTTGAAGAAACTCTCAAATCAGCTCAACAGGACTTCCTCACCGGACTCTTCAGCCGAGGAGCCTTTCAGAATCTTTTTGAGCAGGAAATTTCACGGGCAAAACGGCATAAACGCCACTTAGCTTTGATCTTTTTTGACCTCGATAATTTTAAAAATATAAATGATGAATATGGTCATCTTGCTGGAGACGAAGCATTAAAACAAGTAGGGAATATTTTCTCTCACTCAAAACGTAAGGAAGATATTGCATGCCGTTTTGGTGGAGATGAGTTTGTTATTTTACTTCCTGAAACTAATAAATATATGGGATTGCTCGTTGGAAAGAAGATGCATGACCGTATTAACAAGCTTAGCATCAATATAAAAGGCACGGATGTCCCCATCTCTTGCAGTGCCGGGCTTGCTTCTTTTCCACTGGACAACGAAACGTCCAAAGGACTGATGGATTGTGCAGATCGAGCCCTGTATCAGGCTAAAAGTCGTGGCAACCATGAACTTTCCCTGTTTTCAGAAGAAAAAAGAACTTTTACCAGAATTGAACTCAAACGTGATGTAAAGATTCGATCCCTTTCAATCGATGAGAATGAAGACTCCAGTAAATGTAATAATATCAGTGAAGGAGGAATCCTCATCACCTGCAATTACAGCTTCGATATCGGCACACGGATTGAACTGCTAATCCCTCTTCAGGACAAAGCCAGCATGACCGTTATAGGTTCCGTTGTTCGGGTGGAAAAGTTTGACACGAATCTTTATGATATTGGGCTCAGTTTTCTAAGCCTCAATTCCTCTGTGAAATCCACCGAGACCATAGCAGAATACGTTCTGCAACAACTAGCCTGATAGTCTTGCGGCTAAAGCCTTCTACCATACGAGCTGGTTGTGGATACAACAAAAAAGCCTCCTCTTCAAACGAAAGAAACCAAACAGCTCACGGAATTGCTCACCTCACTTCATCTGGCTCTGAAGAATATCCAACTCTATCCTGCTGGCCATTCACTGGTGAAAAGCAGACTCCTCATTGCATACCAGTCACTTAGCAGGATACTTAGCACAAAACGGAGCATCCTGTTTGGTATAGCCAGAAGTGTTATCACTTTTGAAGAATATATACTCGGAGAAGATTCTCCAGCCTGTTCAGCCTTTGCCACAATTCTAAGCCGGCATGAAATTGCTTCCATCAACTTCTCATCCGGTGTCAGTCAACATTCCCTTTTTTTGTTTCTCAAAGCCGTGGGAGTCCTTCCGGAACAAAACCAGGCGGGTAAAACCTTACAGCAGGAACTTTCAACACTCAGTATCCCTCACATTGATATCGAAACAATCAACTATGACTATTTTGATCGTACAGACGACATTAGCACGGACTCTAAAAATGGTGATTCAGAGCCACTCACATGGCTCACATTTACTCAGAAATTAACCAGAGGAATACTGGGATATTTGGGAAACAATACAAATCCTGATGAAAAAAATCAAAATATAGCCCCGGAAGTTCTGGCAGCGGCCATCAATAAGCACGCAAAAAGCCACCCGGAATTTCTTAATCTGTTTTCTACACTTCTGGATCAAATGCTGCATCAAGCCCCAGAACAGAACGCCCCAGTGTCTCCCCCGGGCGGAAAAGAGTTCAGTCGGATTTTAGAGTCTTTGAATCCGGAACTACAGAAACAGTTTCTCCATATGACTCTCAAGAAATGTGATCAAAATATGGCGAAGACCAGTCCGGAGAAGACACTCAGTACTTTTTCTCATTCCATCGTGCTTGCAATGCTTCAGCAAATAAATAAAAAGAATGTGCATGTCTCCCCCGCACTTCTAAACCTCATCAAAAAGCTTTCCCAAATACGAGCCACTCCATCCCCTGCCACACAGGCGGCCATCGCAAGACAAAAGAAGACAAGTAACCTTATGGAGCCTGAAGACTACAACAAACAGATCAGTCCCGGCTACCAGAATTCACTTCAAAAACTTGCGGAAGAAAAACAAACGTCTCAGGCTCCAGTCGGGTTCGATCTGGAGAAACACCTGACAAGCCTGGAGGATAACTCTTTAGACAAACAAATTATTCGAGCCACACTCATCCTCATGGATCAATCCGTTGATGAAAAAGAATACTCCAGCTTGGCCGAAAGACTCATGGAAAGGGCCCTGTTACTACCAGACAGAGGAGCCTTTGCTCTCCTGCAGTTTACCTGTAAGACGTTATCGCAACAAGCAAAACACAAAAAACAGCAACGATTCAGAAGAGTCGCATCTAAATGTCTACAGGAATTTATAAGTCCTGATTTTCTCAACTACACACACTCCATCCTCCCCGAACTCTCGGTGAAAGATCAACGGGATGCAGTGGGTTTTCTGACACTTTTTTGTCCTCATATACTCGAAAAACTCCTCAAGATATTTTGTATGATCCCCCATGTATCAATCAACGATCCACTGGTTGCGGTCTTTAAATCGTTCAGACTCGAAACACTTACAAAAATATTCACTCTTCTTCCTGGAACCACAACCGTCAAAACCAGGCGTTTTTTAGTGCTTGTTGAATATCTGGGTCTCCAGGGAACAGTCCGTCTCCTGCATCCCCTGCTTTCCCATGAAGATACTGATATTCGTATTCAGGTACTTGACCTGCTGCTCCCAATAAATGATAAAGAAGGTATTGCCACCCTTATCTCCATGCTGGAATCAAAAAACGAACTAACAGTTAACACTGCAATTGAGCTCTGCAACAGACACAATCCTCAAGCCTGTACTCAAAAACTTCTCAATCTGCTCGAGTATCAGTTCATAAAACAATCCGCCATTGAACGAAACAGAAAACTCTTTCTCATACTCAGCCACATCGGGGACCCGAAGGCATTACCATGTCTTGAAAAAATTGCCTTTACGAAATGGCCTTTTCACAGAGAACAGCTTTTAACAATGAAGAGGATTCTCTTTTATTCTTTGAAAGGGTATGCAAATAAAGATAGAATAAAACTAGTTAAAAAGGGACTGAAGCTAAAGGATACAGAGATTCAAAAAATATGTAATTCACTCCTTTTGGGATAATAGAAAGCCAATAAAACAAAACATCATGAGACCACCTGGCATCAATCAACAAAGCCGAACCCGAAAACACACATTCAACACCCTGTATCTGCTTAGAATTGTCATCAGCAACACCCGCCTGTATTCCATCGACCATCCTCAGACCAGAAAAATGATCAGCCAGGCCTTCGCCAGCCTTAAAAAAACCCTGAGGGCCACTAAAGAATTGAATATCCTTATTATTGATAATGACTTAATTATTAACAATAAAGCTATCCGCATTGAAGAGTCAGAATATTTTTCACTCTTTATTAACGTTCTACAAGAAAAGAATATCAGCCATATTACCTTTAATCATCAAATTACAAAAATAGATCTGACACATTTTCTCGCAGACCTTTCTTCACCGGAAATCACAAAAGTTACAAGCTGTCCCGGTATTTTTTTCGGGAAACTTCGGCTCAACGAAGGACCGCGAGATACTCTTTCACCCGAGAACCATCATTTTCTCAACGCCCCTGATATTAAAACAAGTGAGAAGAACCAGGAACTCATTGTGAAACTGAACGCCCTGTCCGGTAAACAATTAACAATGGCACAGGAACTCTATTTCTCAATCAGAAAGAACCAGAATGCAGACCTTCGCGGAGTGCAGGATGGTATGTCATCTTTTGTAGATCTTTTTTCTAAAAATCTGAATCCACTTTCCCTCCTTACCACATTGAAAACAAGTGATGAATACACCTTCACCCATGTAATAAACGTTTGCATCCTGACACTTGCCCAGGCAGAATCTCTGGGATTTACAGAGCAGTATCTGTATGATATTGGAATAACTGCAACACTATACGACATAGGAAAAACATTTATTCCGGAAGAAATCCTGAATAAACCAGGGCAGCTGGATGAGGATGAGCAAAAAGCAATCATAGGCCACTCTGCTAAAGGGGCCGGATATTTACTAGGTATAGCTGACGCGCCAAAACTTGCAGTTCTTGCTGCCCTTGAACATCATATGCATTTTGATGGTGGAGGTTACCCAAACATTGGTCAAACATGGCACACAAATATCATTAGCCAGATGATCTCCATATCTGACACCTATGATGCCATGCGATGCTCAAGACCTTTTCGCAGACCGAAC
>Ga0256844_10000704_pt1 | contig 12765 bp, 9 predicted proteins | sample MusselsmetaG_FD_189100 | JGI IMG/M metagenome (GOLD analysis project Ga0256844, IMG submission 189100) | Mussel associated microbial communities from hydrothermal vent at the East Pacific Rise, Pacific Ocean - Mussels | ecosystem: Host-associated > Mollusca > Shell > Unclassified ... | reverse complement strand
TAGTGTCAATACCATAAAACAACATCTTGCAAAACTAAAAGAGGAAAATAAAATCAAAAGAATGGGTAGTACAAAAGCAGGGCATTGGGAGGTTTTGGATGATTAATAAGTTAAAGCCAAAATCAGAATTTTCTCGTAATGTTTTAACACTTATGACAGGCACTACGATAGCGCAGGCTATTCCTGTCGCCATAAGCCCTATCCTTACTCGGATATATACGCCTGAGGATTTTGGGGTGTTTGCTTTGTTCTTGGCGATAACAGGAGTGTTTTCTGTAGTTGCTAGTGGTCGGTATGAACTAGCTCTCATGCTTCCTAGAAAAGAAGAAGATGCCATTAATATTTTTACCCTAGGTATAATGATTATACTCTTGTTAACAGGGGTTCTTTTCTTTGTTGTGTTTTTATTTCATACATATTTTGTAGATATGTTAAATAATGAAGAGATTGGGTATTGGCTTTATTTTATCCCTATTGCATTTTTTCTTATAGGGTTCTTTAATTTATTGAGTTACTACAATAATAGACAGAAAAATTATAAAGACATGGCAAATGCAACCATAGTTAAGTCAGTAGTATTGGCAGTAGTACAACTCACTGTAGGTTTTTTTAAGGCAGGTGTGAGTGGTTTGATAAGTGGACAAATTATCTCTTCATTATTTGCAAATGTACAATTATTTAAAAATATCATAAAAGATAAAAAATTGCTTTCTAGTGTAGGTAAAGTAAAAATGATTGCTATGGCAAAACGCTATAAAGATTTCCCGAAATATCAAGCACCTCATGCCATGCTCAATACTTTTTCTTCTTATCTGCCTGTATACATGTTTACTCCCTTTTTTGGTTTGGGTGTTGTGGGGCTTTATGCATTAAGCACAAGAATTGTCTTTACTCCTATGCTGATATTGGCAGGGGCAAGTGCTAAGGTGTATAACCAAAATGTAACCAAGCTTTATAACGATAAAGGTGATGCTTATGGTTTTACTGTACGTTTACTAAAGTCATTGTTTAAGAAAGTTATTATTCCTTTTTTATTCATTATTGTTTTTGCATCAGAGATATTTTCTTTTATATTTGGGGAAGAGTGGAGAGAAGCAGGGGTATATACGCAGATTTTAGCTCCTTGGTTATTGATGGTATTTTTTACAGCAACGATAGCTTTTATTCCTAGCCTTTTAAATATGCAAAAAAAGGCATTATTATTAGAAATAATATATACGGCACTTAGGGTGCTAGGTATAGGTATTGGCTTGTGGTATGAAAGTATTTATATGGCATTAATGTGTTACTCCATAGTAGGGTTTGTAATGTTAAATTATAATATATGGTGGATGATAAGTTCACTTAAAAAGGTAAAATAAATGGCAGGAATCTATGGAGTATTATCTCGAGAGAAACAAGAGATAAAAAATGCATATACCCATTTTTACAGTTCAAATTTAAACGATATTATTAATGCAGAGTTTCAGTACAATAATTTTATTTACGGTCGAAGTGTTATCAATAAATTTTTGGATGATAGAGTGTTATTTGAAGATAAGAATCTTATCATAGGATTTGAAGGTATCTTTTATAATAAAATAACAAAAAAAAGCAATAAGACAATCTCTCAATGGTATCAAGAAAAGGGTATAGGTTTTGTAGAAGAGATTGAGGGGCAATTTTGTGGATTTATCTATGATAAAAATTTAGACAAGTTATATATTTATAATGATCATCTCTCAACAAAACCACTCTATATTTATCAAACAGAAGATATTTTTATCTTTGCATCAGAATTAAAAGTGGTTACAAAACTATTAGCTGAACTAGAGATAGAAAAAGAGTTAGATTATGATGCAGTGTACGCTATGTTAACATTTGGATATATGCTTAATGATATTACTTATGAAAAAAATACTAAAAAATTAAACTATGCAACGATTTTAGAGATAGATAAAAACTTTAAGAGACAAGATACCCAATATTTTTCCTATGAAAAAAAAGAAAACTTTGATTTATCTAAAAAAAATATTATTGAAGAAATAGATAAGTTACTTCTAGAGAGTGTCAAGAAATGTTGGGCGAAAGATGATGAGTACAAATACAATCACTATTCTTTTTTAAGTGGAGGATTAGATAGCCGTGTAAATCTTTTTTTAGCGAAGGAGTTAGGGCATAAAGATGTCTTAACTATGACCTTTTCCCAGTCAGGGAGTAGTGATGAAAAGATAGCCCAAGAGATTGCTACGAGTGAAAATTTTAAACATCTTTTTTACTCTTTGGATAATGGTAAGTTTTTAGAAAAAAATTTAGAGAAATATCTTTTGGCAAATGATGGCTTAGCCATATTGAACGGCTCTGCGTCAGGATATGACTTTTTAAGTAGTATCAAAAATAGTAATTATGGTGCTTTACATACAGGACAAATTGGGGATTTACTTTTTGGCTCTTATGTTAAAAAAATATTTTCAGCAGAGCAAGGAATAATGAGTAACAAAAAACAATTAATTGAGAAGGTTGTATTCTTTAAAGAGTATGCAATTAAGTATAAAAATAATTCTGAAATATTTGGTTATGAACAAAGAGTGATTAATGGTACTTTGAATGGAGACAGAACAAGCGCTCACTTCACAGATATGGTTTCACCTTTTTATAATAGAAAATTGATAGAGTTTTGTTTGACTATTCCAGATAAGTTTAAAAAAGATGAAGCCATCTATCTTGATTGGTTTAATGCTAAGCATAAAAAAGTATCTGCATATAAATGGGAAAGTGCAGGTGTTAAACCGAAAAATATAAATTTTGTTAAATATGCAAAACAAGTTAAACGATATAAAAATGCTTTATTACGAAGAGTTGGCTTAAATATAAATGATATGAATCCTTTTGATGTATGGTTAAGAAATAATAAACAAATTTTAAAAAATTTAGATGGGCTATTTAATCAATATATTCATAGTATAGAAGATAGTAGTTTACAAAATATACTAAAAGAAATGTATAATACGGATATCAAATATAGTCATTATGGAAGAAATAACAAATTCTTAGTGATTACTGTATTGTTATCATATAAACTGCATATAAAAGGTTAAATTTTGAGTTTTGTAAAAAAGATCCTAAATAGATTAAATTCTAAATACTTAACTTTATGCTATAAAACAATTAAGTTGGAAAAAAATGCTATTCTTGATTATAGATGTGAAATTGAGAGTAAAACTAATATTTCTATGGGTAAAAAAAGTATTTTATATAAACATGTAAGCATTTATAAAAATAGAGAAGGTAAATTAAAAATAGGCGCAAAGTCACATATTGCACCTTATGGTTACTTTTTACTAGTATCTAAGAAAATTACTATAGGCGATAATGTAGCCATAGCAAAGAATTGTTCTTTCTTTTGTAGCACAAATAGCATACCCCTAGATGATTCAACCTTATATAAAGACAGTTATCACGAAGGTGATATAAATATAGGTAATAATGTATTTATAGGGGTGAATTGTGTAGTTTTACCTAATACAGTTATAGAAGATGGTGTAGTTATAGCTGCGAATTCTACCATAAAAGGACATTTGAAAAAAGGGTGTCTTTATGGCGGGAACCCTGTAAAAAAAATTAAAAAGGTTTTTCGATGAAGAAAAAACTTTTAGTTGTGGGGAGTAACTCTATTCATGTATATAATTTTATAGATTTAGTAAAAGAATATTTTGAGGAAGTGTCATTTTTAACAAATGAAGTAAATTTAGATAGAGATGTACCTGCCGTTGCTATTGATTTTTCTCTTGGAATACAGTCTTTTCAGACTATCGAAAAGATAAGAAAGGTATTTCATGAGTTTCAGCCTACGTTGGTGCATGTACAGCAAGCAAATACATATGCTTTTTTAACTATTTTGGCATTAAAAAAGTATTCTGTTCCCATAGTCTTGACCGCATGGGGAAGTGATATATTGATTAACCCAAATAAAAGTTTTTTACTGAAAAAAATGCTTCAGTATACATTGAGAAATGTGCAAGCAATTACAGCTGATTCAAATCATGTTTTAAATAGTGCTCAAAAGTTAGTAGATAAAAAGTTAGTGTTACATAATATAAATTTTGGGATTCTTATTGAAGAATGTCTAATTCAAAAAAAAGAAAATATTATTTACTCAAATAGGCTTCATTTAACCCTATATAATATTGATAAGATTATTATTTCATTTTCAAAATTTATACAAGATAATAAAGATTGGAAACTTGTTATTGCTGGAAGTGGAGAAGAAACGGAGAACTTGAAAATACTCGTTGAAAAATTGCAATTAAAGGATTCTGTACGCTTTGTTGGTTTTTTAAATCAAGAAGAAAATTATAAATATTATTGTAAATCAAAAATTTATGTTTCCGTACCACAGAGTGATTCTGTCTCTATTAGTCTAGTAGAAGCTATTATTTGTAGGTGTATTCCTTTTGTTTCTGATATTGTTGCAAATTTGGAGATTATTGTAAATAAAAAAAATGGTTGGGTTGAAGACAATTTAGATGTAATTGATTTTACAAAGTTTGAAAATATTGACCTTATATACTTTGAATCTATACGAGAAGAAATAAAAGTACTTTTTTCAAAAGAGTATAATAAAAAGAAGTATATTGAAATATATAAAAAGTTAGATGTCTGATAACAATAGTATTTTTTATAAGGATTGCACTCCTTTGGTACGAGAAGATTATGGGAATCCTCTTATCTTAGATGAATGTAAAACTGAAAAATTATAATATTTAGCTGTGGAATGCATAATATAATTGTTTAAAAATAAACTGAAGGAAAATTACTTATGATTCGCATATTACACCTGTCTCAAACTGATATAAAGTCTGATTCTCGAATACTAAAAGAAATGCAATCTATTGCTAGATCAAATCCCATATTAAAAGTATACGGAATTGGTGTTAAAATGGATAAGGGTATGGCGGCCACAAAAGAAATTTCTGGTATTGAAATAGAATCCATTAGTTTGGTAACAAGTAAAATTAAGATTTTGCCTAAAAGTATCATCAAAGGATTGTCAGTTCTTGAAATCATGGGTAAAATGTTTTTTAAGGGATTAAAGTTAAAACCACAAGTGATACATTGCCATGATACACCAGTTCTGCCGTTAGGGGTTATGTTAAAATTATTTACAAAGTCGAAACTTATTTATGATGCCCATGAATTAGAGTCGGAGAGAAATGGATTAACTAAAACTTTGAGTAAGTTAACCCTCTTTGTTGAAAAAATATTATGGAGATATATTGATGCTTTGATTGTGGTGAGCCCCTCAATAGAAAATTGGTATAAGTACAATATAGGGAAAAAATATTCTGAAATCATTTTAAACTCTCCTGTTGTTGAAAAGAATGATATTCCTATAGATAAATCCTACTTTAGGAATAAATTTTCAATACCTACTGAGTCTAAAATATTTTTATACATAGGTATACTGGGAAGAGGCAGAGGGTTAGATTTGATTACAGATGCTTTTAACAAAGAGGGAATAAAGTCTCATGTTGTTTTTTTAGGCTATGGAGAGTTAACTGAAAAATTAAAATTATTAGCTAAAAACAAGCATAACATACATGTACATGAAGCAGTAGCACATGAACAAGTGGTTACTGTTGCAAAAAGTGCAGATGTTGGTTTGTGTTTAATCCAAAATGTATCTTTAAGTGATTATTATTGTTTACCAAATAAATTATTTGAGTATTGTTTTGCCGAAATCCCTGTATTAGCATCAAATTTTCCAGACATACGTTACGTTGTTGAAAAATATAATCTTGGAAAGTGTACAGAGCTAGATACACAAGATATTTATAAAGCGATACAGGCATTTGAAGAGAGTGAAGCACTTCCTCAAATTAATGTAAGTGATTTATTTGAACTTACTTGGGAAGCACAAGAAGAAAAATTAATTAAACTATATGATAGATTTATAGATAATGGAAAGGGTAGTTAGATGTGTGGTATTTTTGGACAAGTTTCTTCAACAAGAGTCAATAAGGATAAACTTGAGACCTTAGTGAAGCATTCAGAACAAAGAGGCATGGACTCGAGTGGTTTAATATATGATGTAGATAATGTGTATAAAGTGCAACGTGCAGATTATAAAATAGAGAAATTATTAAAAAAGGTTAAACCTTTTGAGTCTAAAATTGTGTTAGGACATAGTCGTCTTATTACAAATGGGCTTTCTGATAATCAACCTGTAGTCCGCGCTAACATTGCTGCGATACATAATGGTATTATAGTCAATGAAGAGGAAGTTTGGGGCAAAATAAAAAGCAAAAGAAAATTAAAAATAGATTCGGAACTTATTGTCGCAATTACAGAAGAACACTTGAAAGAAGCTGAACTCTCTACGTTACCACAAAAAATATTTTCACTGTGTAGGGGAGTAATTGCCTGTGCTTTGTTTATCCCTAATATGAAAAAAATAGTTTTATTTTCTAATAATGGTAGTTTATATGTGGGAGAGAATGATGATTCATTATTTTTTGCATCTGAAAAATACCCTTTAACCCAAATTGGGTGTGCAGGAATAAAGCAAATTAGAGAAGAAGCTTTCTTAATAGATATTCCACTTTATGAACAAGACTTAATGGTTTATGATGATATGTCTCGTGATGAAAACCTAATACCGGAATTTCAATTTAATCAAAATGAAGAAGCACTTTTAGAATATAATGAAAATCTTTCTATTCGACGGTGTACAAAATGTGTATTACCTGAAACCATGCCCTATATAAAGTTTGACACTGAGGGTGTCTGTAATTATTGTCATCATTATAAAGTTCGTAATAAACCAAAACCTAAAGAAGAGTTGTTTAAATTAGTTGAATCATATCGACGTGAGCATGGTGAAGATTGTATTGTTCCTTTTTCAGGTGGTCGAGATAGTTGCTATGGTCTTCATCTAATCATGAAAGAACTTGAAATGAAACCTGTAACATATACCTATGATTGGGGGATGGTTACAGATTTGGGACGAAGGAATATTTCTCAGATGTGTGGTGATTTGGGGGTTGAGAATATTATTGTTGCAGCAGATATTTCCCAAAAAAGAAAAAATATAAAGATGAATCTTGAAGCATGGCTAAAGTCTCCACATTTAGGGATGATGGCGATGCTTACAGCAGGAGACAAACACTTTTTTAGACATGTTGAGACGATTAAGAAGCAGACAGGAATAAATTTAAACCTTTGGGGTGTAAACCCACTAGAAGTTACGCATTTTAAAACAGGTTTTTTAGGAATTCCTCCAGATTTTGAAGAAAAAAGAGTGTATTCTCATGGTGTAGCAAAACAGTTAAGATACCATACTAAAAGATTTAAAGCTATGATAGAAAGTCCAAGGTATTTTAATAGTTCTTTGTGGGATACGCTTTCAGGAGAGTACTATAGAAGTTTTACTGAGAAAGAAGATTATTATCATATCTTTGACTATTGGAGATGGGATGAAGATGAAGTAAATAATACTTTAATTAATGGGTATGGTTGGGAAACAGCAATAGATACAAGTACAACATGGCGTATCGGAGACGGTACCGCAGGTTTTTACAACTATGTCTACTATACTGTAGCGGGTTTTACCGAACATGATACTTTTCGAAGTAACCAGATACGTGAAGGGCAATTAACACGAGAAAGAGCCTTGGAATTAATTACTGATGAAAATAGACCAAGATATCAAAATATTCGTTGGTATCTAGATACTTTAGGAATGGACTTTAAAGAGGTGATTACTATTGTAAATAATATCCCGAAATTATATGAAACTAAAGATAAACAAGGTTAGGAAAGACTATGTACCTCATTGAACAATTTTATAGTAAAGTTTTGAAAAAAGACACACCCTATTATGCTAAGTATTCACTAGGTCTAATTCTCTGGAAACCTATAAGAAAGTATTTGAACGTGGTGATTATTCCTAATATTCCATTCACTAATTTAAGAGTTTCTATGTATCGTCTTATAGGTTTTACTATAGGTGAAAATGTTTTTATAGGTATGAAATGCTATATGGATGATATGGATCCCTCAAAAACGATTATAAGTGATAATGTGACGATATCATATGGGACATACTTTGCTTGTCATGGTAAAAATCAAGGACATACTACGATACATATAAAAAAAGGTGCATATATAGGTATGAGATGTAATATACTTTCTGGGAAAGAGGGCATAGTTATTGGAGAAAAAAGTATTATAGGGGCGGGAAGCTTGGTTAATAGTAGCGTTCCTGATAATGTAAAAGTAGTGGGTGTTCCTATTAGGGTATTGGATGGGGTAAATGCTTAATATCCCTAAAATATCTGTCATCATTCCTACATTTAATGAGGAAAAATATATTGCAGCATGTCTTGATTCGATATTGGAATCAGATTATGCTCATGAGAAGATAGAAATTTTTATTGTGGATGGGATGAGTAAGGACAGTACTAGGGAAATAGTGCAAGAATATCATGACCAATATCCTTTTATAAAGCTTATAGAAAATGAACAAAGACATACACCTGTAGGAATGAATCTTGGTATAGAAGCAAGTAGGGGAGAGTTTGTATTTATTCTCTCTGCACATGCATCGTACGGGATAGAGTATTTTACAAAATTAGTAGAAAGTATAGAAAGTTTAGCGGGCGATTGTGTTGGGGGTGTACTTCTCACAGATGTTAAAAATACCAATAGTAAATCATCTTCTATAAAAGAAGTATTAATGCATAAATTTGGTGTTGGTAATTCCCTTTTTAGAACAGGCTGTAATAATGTAACAGAAGTAGACACTGTTGCATTTGGGTGTTATAGGAAAAGTGCTTTTGATAAGTATGGGCTATTTGATGAGAAACTTATACGCAATCAAGATATAGAACTGAATAAACGTATAGTAAATGGTGGAGGTAAAATATACCTTATCCCTGATGTACAGTGTACGTATTTTTCAAGAGAGACATTTATTCCTTTGGCTAAAAATCAGTATCAAAATGGATTTTGGAATATGCTAACTTCATACTACACAAAAACACTTAGTTCTCTGAGTCTAAGACATTTTATACCTTTGCTATTTGTATTGTCATTATTGTTACCTCTGTTACTCTCTTTGGTTTTTCAAAAAATGTTATGGGTAGCTGTTATCTCATTAGTAAGTTACCTCTCTTTGGTTATAATTATAAGCTTTAGATTGAAAAACAGTTCAAATAGCATTATGTACCTCATACTAAGTTTCTTAACCCTGCATTTTTCGTATGGATTGGGTTCTTTTATAGGTATTTTTTCTGTGTTTAAAAAAATGATAAAAGGTGAAAAGTGAGTCAAAATAAATTATCTCTCAATCAAGTAACACGAGGACAAATGTTAGGGCTTATGCTTTTAGCATACGTTTTTTCTTTTGCTATAAGGCTTATATGGGTCTACCAATTTCAAGGCAACCCAAACTTTTTATGGAATGGTGAACTGATGATAAATACCAATGATGGGTATTTTTTTGCTTCAGGTGCACAACAAGAACTTATGGGACTACATACAGATAACCCTCGTGTATTTGGAATGTGGGATTATGGAGTTATCTTTTTTACGACACTTTTTACAAAAATAACACCTTTCTCATTAGAAACAGTGACACTTTATATGCCAGCGGTTATCTCTTCTTTGGTGGTGATACCTGTGATATTAATTTCAAGACTTTATGGTCAGACCTTATGGGGTTTCTTTGCTGCATTGCTGGGGAGTATCGCATGGAGTTATTATAACCGTACTATGATAGGGTACTATGATACTGATATGTTCTCAGCTATGGCTCCTATGGTTATTTTATTTTTCTTAATGAAGAGTACGATAGATTTTAATCTTCGTTCAGCCTTGTACGCAGCTATATCTATTGCTATTTATCCTTTTCTTTATGATGCCGGACTCTCTATAGTCTATGCAATGGGTATTATGTATACTCTTTATATGGTGTTTTATCATCGTACTGAGAATACTACATACCTTTCATTAATTTTAGTTTTTGTTGCATTACTACCATTTCCTTTCGTATCACCCTTTGATTATATTGTAAAAACATTAGTTCTTATTTTTCTGTATCTTTTCTTAGAGAAACGATTATTGGAACAAAAACAATTAATACTTATATCGGCTATATTATTTCTTTCTTTTTTATTTTTTGGAAATGTTTTGAGTTTGATTTTTGGTAAAGTTATGGCTTATTTATCAACAGGTACCAAAGAAGAAGGTTTACATTTTTACTCTGTAGCTCAAACAGTAAGAGAAGCAGGGCAAATCCCTTTTTCTATGTTTGCAAACCGTATTTCGGGATCAACCGTGGGAGTGATTCTTTCATTGATGGGATACATTGTACTTGTGATGCGACATAGAGCATTTATTTTGGCGTTACCACTTATAGGCATAGGTATGTTTTCTCTCTTTGGAGGACTTAGATTTACTGTGTATGCTGTACCTGTAGCTGCAATGTCTGCAATTTATCTCTTTTTTATAATAGGTGAATATTTTAATAATACACGTTTAAAATATATGTTTGTTACTTTTGCGACACTTGCCATGCTTTACCCCAATATCACACATATTATTGAGTATAAGGTTCCTACCGTACTGAACAAAACCGAAGTTGAAGATTTAGCAAAGCTAGACAAAATAGCAGATACAAAAGATTATACTTTATCGTGGTGGGATTATGGATACCCTATTTGGTATTATTCTGATACGAATACGTTGATAGATGGAGGAAAGCATAACAATGATAATTATATTATCTCGAAAATTATGCAAACCACTTCTGCTGATTTTGCTGCTAATTTATCAAGACTGGCTGTTGAGACCTATGTAGAGTCTAATTATTCTGTAGTGGTTGATACACTCTTTAAAAATGGAAAAGAAAATCAAGTAGATCCAAGTGTATTGATGTCACAGATAGATGATAAAGATTATAGTCTCCCTAAAAAAACAAGAGACATTTATTTGTATTTACCGTATCGTATGATGAACATATTTCCTACGGTTGCGGTGTTTGGTAATTTAGATTTAACGACAGGAGAAGAAGAACGAAAAATTTCCTTTTTCCCTACAAGAGCAACAGCCCAAGAAAAGGGAGTCCTTTCTTTTGCAAATGGAATTGCTTTTGATACCAATACGGGTGAGATCGTTTTAGGACAATCCCATCAGAAAGTAAAGAACTTTATTATTACTGAGAATACACCAGAAGGTAAAGTACATTTACAACCACACCTCTACCATATGGATGGTGAGTATATTGTTATATTTATGAAGAGTTACGGACAATTCTTGATTATGGATACACAAACATTTAATTCTATGTATATTCAAATGTTTGTATTGGAAAAGTATAACAAATCACTGTTTGAACTTGTGGTTTCTTCTCCATATAGTAAAATTTATAAATTGAAAAAATAGTTATGACTTTTGAGCAAAGAATATTAAAGAGGATTTTTGATGTATTCTTTTCTTTATTGGGTATTTTGTTAACGTTCCCCATTATTATTGTATCGGGAGTCATTGCTTCTCTTGATACAAAAAGTTTTGGAATTTTTAGACAAAAAAGAGTAGGAAAAAATGCTCGTCTTTTTTGGGTTTATAAAATTAAAACAATGAAATCTATGCAAGGAGAAGATTCAACTGTAACAACAGCAACTGATATGCGAATTACACGAAATGGAAAGTTTTTTAGGGATACAAAGATTGATGAACTTCCTCAGCTGCTTAATGTGCTTTTGGGTTCCATGAGCTTTGTTGGACCTCGTCCTGATGTTGAAGGCTATGCAGATAAATTAGAAGGAGAAGATAGAGTAATCCTTTCTATTTTGCCTGGTATTACGGGACCAGCATCTTTAAAATATAAAAATGAAGAAACTCTCTTATCCGAACAGAAAAATCCTCAGGAATACAATGATACCGTCATTTGGCCAGATAAAGTAAAGATAAATAAGCAGTATGTCACAGAATGGTCTTTTCAGAAAGATATTAAATATATTTTTAAAACATTAACCCAAAAAGAGATGTGGATAGAATTTTTCTTTCAAGAAAGAAGTAAAAAAAGAATGTTTTACTTTTTGTTTATTGATTCTTTAATTTCTTTTTTTACCATTATTCTTTCTTATTTACTACGTTTTAATTTTTCAATAGAAGAGTCATTATATAGTTCAATTGTAAGTATAACTTTGTTCTTAATACCTTTGAAAATAGCTATGTTCTTGATTTTTAAGGTCTACCACGTTACGTGGAGATTCTTTGGTTTAACAGAATATAGACAACTTGTTCTATCTCATTTTACTGCGTATGCGGTGTTTACCATACTCTATTTAATTTTTAGAAATGATACTGTGCCTTTTCCTCGTTCTGTAATTGTGATTGATTTCTTTTTGTCTATCTTTTTTATCTCATTTTTTAGAATATCAAAAAGACTGTATCTTGAGAGTACTGTTCGTACACGAGATACAAAATTACTTTTAGTTGGTACCAATTCTCAATCTGCGAATATTATTAAAAATTCTTTTAGAGGAGAAATTGATTATTTCCCTGTAGCGTTAGTATCGGATAATAAGCGTACGGTAGGTACCTATTTTTCTAATATTCCAGTATACAGTAAATCATCTATAGAAAAAATTGTAAAAGAACTTGATATAGATAGTGTCATTATTACAGAGAAAATGTCTCAAAAAGAGCTTGACAAGTTAGTTACAAAACTTGATAGTTTGGGTATCCAAGAGATTAGAATGGCACCATTATTTCAAGATG
>Ga0256844_10000703_pt1 | contig 12770 bp, 15 predicted proteins | sample MusselsmetaG_FD_189100 | JGI IMG/M metagenome (GOLD analysis project Ga0256844, IMG submission 189100) | Mussel associated microbial communities from hydrothermal vent at the East Pacific Rise, Pacific Ocean - Mussels | ecosystem: Host-associated > Mollusca > Shell > Unclassified ... | reverse complement strand
AACAGGAACATTTAAACTTACACCAAATAATGATGAGCCAAACCAGCGTTGATTTGTATTGAGGAACTCAAAGTTTTCGCCATAGCCAGCATATCCACCATTGATAAAGGCAGTTAAGCTAGGTAATGCTTTACTCTTTTCGTATTTTAATAATAACTCTTTTGAACGTTTTGCATTTTGAGCAATTTTAAAATCTATATTATTTTCAAGGTTAAAATCTGTCGCTAAAAGGTTGAAATCTATATTTTGTAAAGTCAAGGTTTCTAAATTATCCTTTAAAATTAATGATTGGTCTAAATCGATTCCTAATGTAATATTAAGCATTTTATAAGCCAATTCTTTTAATCGTATTGCATTGCTAAGGCTATTTTCTATACTAGAAAAAGTAATTTGCAATTGCTCTACACTTTCTTCTTCGGTTAAACCATTCTCGTATATTTGTTGTGTTTCGTGCAGTGTTTTTTGTAGCGTAGTTTTGTTTTTTTTAAGAATTTGCATACTTTCTTCGGCTAGTAGCACATTTCCATAGGCATTTATTACTACTTTTTTTATTTCTAAATCCGTTTTTTCTTTAGCATTTCTAGAAATCTCTAAGAACACTTTAGCAGATTGTAAGCCAACCAAATACGAGCCGTCAAAAAGCAATTGAGTTAATGTAGCAGAAGCATTTACATTTTGTTTGGTGCCAAAAGAAACTTCAGCAAATTCACCTTTAATTCCTCCAAAAAATTCAGCAGGAATTAATGATATCTGTTGTTTTAACCAGTTTTGATAATCAATTGATGCATTAATTTGAGGCAAGCCCATAGTTGTGGTTTCCCATTTTTTCTTTTTAGCACTTTCAATAGACCGTTGTGCATTCAGTGCTGCATAATTATGTTGTAGTGCGTGGTTAATAGCCTCGTTTAATGTAAATGTTTTAGGTTCTTTTTGAGAGAATCCTTGTAAGGAAAAAAGGAAGCTAAAAAGTAGATATAGTAGGTTGTTTCTCATTTATTTAACTTGTTTTTAGGAGCACTACTTTTAATTTTTCAACACCTTTAGGAGTTACAATAGCTCTTAAATGATAATCTAAATACATTGTCATCAACGTTTTCATATCGTTTTTACCCATAGGGAAAATTTCTAAATCTTTAGTTGAGGTTACCCCACTAAAATAGATCCTTGAAATAAAATCGATATCAATTTCTTTTCTAAAATAGCCAGTGTCAACACCTCTTTTAAGATTTTCTTTTACACAATCTTCCATGATTTCAAATTGTTTTTTTTGAAGTGAAGTGTATAGTTTAGGGTAATATTTTTTTAGTTGAAAATGTGGTGAAGATTTTTCACCTTTTAAATTTTCAACTACAAATTCTTTGATAGCAAACAATTCTTCTATCGGGTTGTTTTTAATAGCACATATAGTGTCTATTCCAGTACTAATCTGATCAAAAATAAGGAACACACTTGCTTCCACCAATTCGGTTTTGGTTTTGTAATGGGTATAAATTGTTTTTTTTGAGATGCTTATTGTTTTTGCAATCTCATCCATAGTAATGCTTTTAAATCCATAATTTAAAAACAATTCAGTAGCGGTATGTAAAATTTTTGCTTTCATTATTCGGTGCAAATATAGACAGGAAACTTTAAAAACCAAAAAAGTTTCCAAAGTTTTTTTGTTTTTGACAAATAGATTGAAGAGGGATTGAATTTATTCTCTTATTTTTACAAAAAATAAATGTATTGGAATTACAAACGTATAAGACAGATTTTTCAAATCATTTGGAGGTAAGACTTCAAAAAAAGGAACCAGCAGGTTTGTATAACCCTATACATTACATTTTGAATTTAGGGGCTAAGCGTATTCGTCCTGTTTTAACATTAATGAGCTGTGATTTATTTGGAGGGGAAGTTGAGAAGGCTTTAGATGCGGCTTTAGCTGTTGAGGTGTTTCATAATTTCTCATTAATTCATGATGATATTATGGATGATGCACCTTTACGAAGAGGTAAAGCAACGGTACATGAAAAATGGAATTTAAATGCAGGTATTCTATCAGGAGATGCGATGTTGATTTTAGCAAATCAGTTATTAGAATCCTATCAAGGTAGCCAGTTTAAGAAATTAGTTAGCGTATTTAATAAAACAGCGCTAGAAGTTTGTGAGGGCCAACAGTATGATGTTGATTTTGAAAAACAAGACAATGTAAGTGAGGAGCAATATATACATATGATAACTTTAAAAACAGCAGTTTTATTAGCAACAGCCTTACAATTTGGCGCAATAATTGCATCTGCACATGAAGATGATATGCATAATATTTATAATTTCGGCTTGAACCTTGGTATCGCATTTCAGTTACAAGATGATTATTTAGATGCTTTCGGTAATCCAGAAACATTTGGCAAACAGATTGGAGGTGATATTATTGAAAATAAAAAAACATTGTTGTATATAAAAGCATTGGAGCTTGCCTCTGTTACTGATAAAAAGGCATTGGTAAGTTTGTATAGTGAAAAACAAGAGTCAGAAGGTAAAGTAGAGAAGGTAAAAATATTGTTTTTAAGGTACGGCATTCCGAATTTAATAGAAGAAGAGATAAGTAAGTATACCTTTTTAGCAATATCAAATATTGATAAGTTGTCATTAAATATGCATAAAAAAGAGAAATTAAAATCGTTTTCAAAATCTTTAATGGAAAGAAAAGTGTAAAATTAGATGTAATTTTTATTAAAAAATTGTTCAGTATTTAAATAAGTAGTAATATTGCAGTCCAAAATTTAGGTCCCATAGCTCAGCTGGTTAGAGCACCTGACTCATAATCAGGGGGTCCAAGGTTCGAGCCCTTGTGGGACCACAATTTAGAAGTGCAGGTTTTGAGCGAGAAATTTATTCTGAACATTGCCGAAATACAAAATGTATTTTGTGTTGATGGTAATGCAGAGCCTATTGGAGGAGGTTCTTCTAAGATTGCAAATTGATTTTATATGTTAAAATTGGATATAAAAAGAAAGATATGAGTGCTTACAATAAAAGATTTTTATATCTTTGCAATTAATAAGCAATCTTTTCGTTATGAATAAATAAAAAAAGGGAAAAGTATATGTTAAAAAATTACACTAAAATATTAGTATTTATCGCTTTCGTTTTTATATCGAATAGCGTTATGGCATTACCACCGCCACCGCCACCGCCAACTCCAATAGATGGAGGGGTGATAGGCTTGATCCTTGCAGCTATCGGTTTCGGTATTAAGAAGATAAGAGATACTAGAAAATAAAACTACTTTAAGGAGGCTATTTTAGCCACATATTTACCTAAAACATCAAATTCAAGATTTACGGTGTCACCAATTTTAATAGAATTAAAATTTGTGTGACCGTATGTGTATGGTATTATAGCAACACTAAATTGATTGACTTCTGAATTGATAACTGTAAGGCTAACACCATTTATTGTTATAGATCCTTTTTCAATAGTGATGTTTTTTAGTGTAGTATCATATTCAAAAGTAAATAACCAACTGCCATTTTCATTCTTAACATCAGTACATTTTCCTGTTTGGTCAACATGTCCTTGTACAATGTGCCCGTCCAATCTGTCACCAAGTTTCATGGCCCGTTCTAAATTTACAAAATCTCCAATACTTATTGCATTGAAGTTTGTTTTTGCTAAGGTTTCGGCAATAGCTGTAACGGTATACGAATTTGTAGTATTGTCAATTTTAACAACGGTAAGGCACACGCCATTATGAGCAATACTTTGATCAATTTTTAATTCGGGAGTAAGCTTACTTTTTATAGTAAAATGAATATTACTGTCCTCTTTAGTAAGTGCAATTATTTCCCCTATATTTTCAATAATTCCTGTAAACATATATGTTATATTTAATGATTACTTTTGTAAGTTCAAAAATAACAATAATCTAGTATATGAAGAGCAATAATAAAATAAAAGTTGGTATTTCTATAGGAGATATAAATGGTATTGGTATTGAAACGATACTAAAGACATTTGAAGATACTAGAATGCTAGAGCTTTGTACTCCAATTTTATTTGCTTCAAATAAAGTAATAGCTACACATAAAAAGGAGTTATCAATTACAGTAAATACACATGAAATTAACGCAGTATCACGTGCAATTGATAATAAAATCAATTTGATGAATGTATGGAAGGAAAATGTAACTATAGATTTTGGTAAAGAAACACCAGAGGGAGGAGCGTATGCGTATGCTTCTTTAGACGCAGCATTAAAAGCATTAAAAGAGAATATGATTGATGTATTGGTAACAGCACCAATTAACAAACATAATATACAGTCGGATAAATTCGATTTTAAAGGGCATACAGAATTTTTAGAAGCAAATTTAGAAGGAGAGAGTCTGATGATTTTGATGACAGACGAAATAAAAATAGGTTTGGTTACTGGACATATTCCTATTCAAGATGTTGCTCAGACAATTACAGCAGAGCTTATTGTAAAAAAGGTGACAATTATGTATAATTCTTTAGTGCAAGATTTTGCAATAAATAGACCTAAGATTGCTGTTTTAGGTTTGAATCCACATTGTGGAGATAACGGAGTTATAGGTAATGAAGATGATGAAATTATAAGGCCAACTTTAGAAAAATTACAGGCAGAAGGTAAGTTAGTTTATGGCCCATATGCTGCGGATAGTTTTTTTGGATCAAATTCGTATCAAAATTTTGATGGTATTTTAGCAATGTATCACGATCAGGGCTTGGCGCCATTTAAAACACTGTCTTTTGGTAAGGGTGTAAACTTTACGGCAGGTCTAAATAGAATTAGAACATCTCCTGACCACGGAACGGCTTATGAGATTGCAGGAAAGGGTAAAGCAAATCATCATTCTTTTAAGCAAGCAGTTTACACGGCGATAGCTATTTTTAAGAAAAGAAATGAATATCAAGAATTAAATCAAGATAAATTAGAAGTAAGGCGGTAATTTATTGTAATTGTTAGTAATAATTTTATATCTTTGCGCGCTCAAATTGATGTGTTTATGGATATGAAGATGTTTATGATACCTTTTAAAGGGTTGAAAGAAGGGATACATTCATTTAAGTATCAAATTGATAATACGTTCTTTGAAGTTTATAAAAATGAAGAGATTGTAGATGTAGCTATAGCGGTTACTCTTAATTTCAATAAAAAAAGTACATTATTAGAGTTGCATTTTGATGTTGAAGGGACTGTTGAGGTAGCGTGTGATTTAACAACTGAGCTGTTTCGCCATCCTATAAAAACCGACATGAATATTGTGGTTAAATTTGGGGAAGCGTTTAATGATGAAAATGAAGATGTATTAGTTATACCGTATGAAGCTCATGAAATAGATGTTAAGCAATTTATTTATGAAGCAATCGCACTAGCTATACCCGTAAAAAAAATACACCCAGGCGTAACAGACGGTACTTTGCAATCAGGCATTTTAGATAAACTGAAAGAATTACAACCAAAAGAGAATTTAAATAACGATTTAGACCCTAGATGGGATAAGCTCAAAGAGCTATTAACAGATAAAAACAGATAAAATGGCACATCCAAAGAGAAAAATTTCCAAGCAAAGAAGAGATAAAAGAAGAACACATTACAAAGCAACTGTTCCTCAAATAGCAAAAGATCCTACAACTGGAGAGGCGCATTTATATCATAGAGCACATTGGCATGAAGGTAAATTATATTACCGAGGTCAAGTAATTTTAGATACGGTAGAAGCAGAAGCCTAAAAGTTTAAAAAATCACCAAAAAACCCTCATTTTGAGGGTTTTTTTATGCTTTTTTTTAAAAAATAACGAAAAACGAGTTATTTTTGATAAATAACTGAAATATATTTCATTACTTTGGCTGCAACTATTGCAATGTTTTTTTAGCAATTATATCTAAAATAAAAAAATGAATTTATGAATAAAGTTACTGCTGCAATTACTGCTGTAGGAAAGTATGTTCCTGAATATATATTAACAAATGAAATTCTAGAAACATTAGTAGAAACGAATGATGAATGGATCGTTTCTCGTACTGGGATAAAAGAACGTAGAATTTTAAAAGAAGAAGGTAAAGGCACTTCTTTTTTGGCAATTAAATCTGCAGAAGATTTATTGACTAAGTCAAAATTAGACCCTAAAGAAATTGAATTGGTGATTGTTGCAACAGCGACACCAGATATGCAGGCAGCATCAACGGCAGCTTTTGTAGCTGCTCAAATTGGAGCTACGGAAGCTTTTGCATTTGATTTGGATTCTGCTTGTTCTAGTTTTTTGTACGGAATGTCAACAGCTGCTAGTTACATAGAATCTGGTAGGTATAAAAAGGTGTTATTAATTGGTGCAGACAAGAACTCATCAATGATAGATTATACTGACAGAACAACTTGTATTATTTTTGGAGATGGAGCCGGAGCTGTACTTTTCGAACCCAATCAAGAAGGTCTGGGGTTTCAAGATGAGTATTTGCGTACAGATGGAAATGGAAGAGAATTTTTAAAGGTAGCTGCTGGAGGCTCTATAACACCACCATCAATTGAAACCGTAGAGAATAAGCAACACTATATCCGTCAAGATGGTAGAACTGTATTTAAATTTGCAGTTTCTAATATGGCAGATGTGAGTGATAAAATTTTAGAAAGAAATAAGCTTACAAAAAATGATGTTACTTGGTTAGCAGCGCATCAAGCAAATAGAAGAATTATTGAGGCTACAGCAAATAGAATGGACTTAGATATGAGTAAAGTGATGATGAATATCCAAAATTATGGAAATACCACTTCAGCTACGCTTCCATTATTATTAAATGATTATGAAACACAACTCAAAAAAGGAGATATAATAATTTTTGCCGCATTTGGTGGTGGTTTCTCTTGGGGAGCCATTTATTTTAAATGGGCATACAACACAAAATAATTTTAAATAACAAACCTATCAAAATGGATTTAAAAGATATTCAAAACCTAATTAAATTTGTTGCCAAGTCGGGGGTAAACGAAGTTAAATTAGAAATAGAAGATGTTAAGATCACTATTAAAACAGGTGAAAGAAAAACAGAAACAACCATTCTACAACAAACACCTATTGCTACCTTACCAGCAATACATGTCCCTCAAGAACAAGTAGTAATGCAAACTGAAAGTTTAGAGAAAATTCAAGCAGAAGAAGATTCAAATTATATTACAGTTAAGTCTCCTATTATTGGTACATTCTATAGAAGACCATCTCCAGATAAGCCTTTATTTGTTGAGGTAGGCACTACAGTTAAGGAGGGTGATACTGTTTGTATTATTGAAGCGATGAAACTTTTTAATGAGATTGAGTCAGAAATTTCTGGTAAAATTATAAAAGTTCTTGTAGAGGATGGAACTCCTGTAGAATTTGATCAGCCTTTGTTTTTAGTAGATCCATCATAAGCATTTAAAAACTCCAAAACACAAATCTCAAAATCCAATAGTTAGAAATTGGAATTTGAAATTTTTAAAACAGAAGTTATGTTTAAAAAAATATTAATAGCCAATAGAGGAGAGATCGCTTTACGTATTATTAGAACATGTAAGGAGATGGGTATTAAAACAGTTGCTGTATATTCTACTGCAGATGCTGAGAGCTTACATGTCCGATTTGCAGATGAAGCTGTTTGTATTGGCCCACCATTAAGTAGTGAGTCATATCTTAAAATTTCAAGTATTATGGCTGCTGCAGAGATTACCAATGCAGATGCAATACATCCAGGGTATGGTTTTTTAGCTGAGAACTCTAAATTTTCTAAAATTTGTGAAGAACACAGTATAAAATTTATAGGAGCTTCACCCGAAATGATTGATAGAATGGGAGATAAAGCTTCTGCAAGAGCAACAATGAAAGAAGCTGGAGTGCCTACAATCCCAGGAAGTGAAGGGATATTAGAAACATTTGAAGAGGTGGAAGAATTAGCAGAAGCAATGGGTTATCCCGTAATGTTAAAAGCGACTGCAGGAGGTGGAGGTAAAGGAATGCGAGATGTTTGGAAGGCAGAAGACCTAAAAGATGCTTGGGATGCAGCTAGACAAGAGGCGCTCTCATTTTTTGCAAATGATGCCATGTATCTGGAGAAATTAATTGAAGATCCTCGGCATATAGAAATTCAAATTGTTGGAGATTCTTACGGAAAAGCTTGTCATTTATCAGAGAGAGATTGTTCTATTCAACGCCGTCATCAAAAATTAACAGAAGAAACGCCGTCGCCATTTATGACAAATCCATTACGTAAAAAAATGGGCGAAGCTGCAGTAAAAGCTGCAGAATATATTAAATATGAAGGTGCAGGGACTATAGAATTTTTAGTAGATAAACATCGTAATTTCTACTTTATGGAAATGAATACTAGAATTCAAGTAGAACATCCTATAACAGAACAAGTAATTGATTTTGATTTAATACAGGAGCAAATATTAGTAGCTTCTGGTGTGCCTATTTCGGGTAAAAATTACACACCTAAATTACATTCTATCGAATGTAGAATCAATGCAGAAGACCCATATCATGGCTTTAGACCGTCGCCAGGTACAATAACAACACTACATACTCCAGGAGGTTATGGCGTTCGTTTAGATTCGCATGTATATGTTGGGTATACAATTCCGTCTAATTATGATTCTATGATTGCTAAATTAATAACCACAGCTCAAACCCGAGAAGAAGCAATTAATAAAATGAAGAGAGCATTAGATGAGTTTGTAATAGAAGGTGTTAAGACAACAATTCCTTTCCATAGACAACTTATGGATCATCCAGATTATTTGGCAGGAAACTATACGACAAAGTTCATGGAAGATTTTGAAATGAAAGAAGAAGAATCATTTTCTAATTAATTTCTTATTGAATACTAAAGGATATGATTTTCATATCCTTTATTTTTTTTACTTTTGATTCTATTTTTGAATGTAATGAAGCAAAAAGACCTACATATTGACGGTATTGATAAAATTATCCTTAAAAATTTAATGAATGATGCTCGAATTCCTGTTTTAAGTATTGCCCGAGAAGTTGGTATTTCGGGAGCAGCTATCCATCAACGCTTACGAAAACTAGAAAAATCAGGATTGTTAAAAGGTTCGAAATTTATTATCAACCCTAAAGCTTTAGGGTATAAAACATTAGCTTTTGTAGGTATTTTTTTAGATACTTCAAGTACTTATAAAGATGCACTAAAACAGTTAGAAAGTGTTGATGAGGTTGTAGAGAGTCATTACACTACAGGTAATTATGCAATTTTTGTCAAAATTTTATGTAGAGATAATGCCCATTTAATGCAAGTGTTAAACAAGCAAATACAAGCCATTAAAGGTGTGTTAAGAACAGAAACTTTCATATCATTAGATCAGCAAATAGATAGGCAGATTAAGATTTAGTAGTCTCAGGTTATTAGTTAGCAAGTAATTTAACGTTTAACTGAATTTTATGTTTGCATAATTTATTCTACTGAACACTGAACCGTCTATAGTTTTAGCGAAGGCGGACTAAAGACAAAACTAGTCCCTGCTTAAAATACGCAAACCCCAATACAATAACATAGCTAAGGATCCAATTGCAGCAACTAAATAAGTTCTTGCGGCCCACTTTAGTGCATCTTCAGAACCTTTGTATTCTTCTTGTGTAACAATATTATTTTCTTTTATCCAAGCTAGTGCTCTATTGCTTGCGTCATATTCAACAGGAAGTGTAATAAAGCTAAATAATGTACCCATTGCCATAAAAACCAAACCAGCTACGGCAATCATAAACCCAATACCTGTGCTACCTGATGCAGCTCCTAACATAATACCACCAATAACTAAATATTGTGAATATTTAGAGGTAATACTAACAGAGGGTACCAGTTTTGAACGTAATTGTAACCATTTATAAGCTTTTGCATGTTGAACAGCATGACCAACTTCATGAGAAGCAACGGCAGCTGCAGCGGCATTACGCTGGTTGTAAACACCTTCACTTAAATTTACAGTTTTATTTGTAGGATTGTAATGGTCGGTTAACATGCCTGGAGTAGAAATAACTTCAACATCAGTAATACCATGGTCTATTAACATTTTTTGTGCAATTTCAGCGCCACTCATACCATTACTAAGTTGCACGCCAGAATAATGTTTGAACTTTCTTTTTAATGTATTGCTCACCAACCAACTTACTAGTGAAATGGCACCAATTAAAATATAAAATCCTATCATAATTATTTTTTTAATTTACTATGTTCTATTTTTGGTAAATTTACAGCATAAATTATTCCAAATATAATTTTTTTGACAAAATGACAAAAAAACCTGAAATAGTATTGATTTATACAGGCGGTACCATTGGTATGATAAAAGATTACGAAACCAATGCATTAAAAGCATTCGATTTTAATCATTTGTACGATAACATCCCAGAATTGAATCATTTACATTGTATCATAGAAACGGTTTCTTTTGAAAAACCTATAGATTCGTCAAGCATGAACACCAAGTATTGGGTTGATATAGTAACTATTATTGAGCGTTATTATAAACGTAAAGATGGTTTTGTTGTGCTTACAGGTTCTGACACGATGTCTTATACGGCATCAGCAATCAGCTTTATGCTAGAGCATTTGAATAAACCTGTTATTTTCACAGGCTCTCAATTACCTATAGGTGATTTGCGTACAGATGCAAAAGAAAATCTAATTACAGCGATACAAATTGCTTCGGCAAGAGATGAAAATGATTTGCCAATTGTAAGAGAAGTGGGTTTGTATTTTGAATATAAATTGTACCGAGCAAACAGAACAACAAAAATTAATGCAGAACAGTTTGAGGCGTTTACGTCATTAAACTATCCGCCAATTGCGGAGAGTGGTGTGCATTTAAAGTTTTATAAAAATTTATTGATGAGGTCAGCTCTTGATAAAAACCTTATTGTTAGGAAAAAATTAGAAGACAATATTGTGATTTTAAAATTATTTCCAAGCATTACAAAACAAGTTGTAGAAAGTATATTAAAGATACCCAATTTAAAAGGGGTGATTCTTGAAACATACGGCTCGGGCAATGCGCCTATAGAAAAATGGTTTATCAAGATGCTTAAAGAAACTATAGATAAAGGTATTTATATTGTTGATGTAACCCAGTGTATTGGAGGAAGTGTTATTTTTGGTCAATACGAAACAAGTATGCAATTGCAAAAGATTGGGTTGATTAACGGAAAAGATATTACTACAGAATCTGCCATTGCAAAACTAATGTACTTGTTGGGTGAAAATATATCGAAAACAGATTTTAAAACTATATTTGAAACCCCTTTAAGAGGAGAAATGGCATAATTTTCTACTTAAATTTTCTAAAACAGATTTTTTTTGTTTTATTTGACATCCGTTTTTATAAAACATTTTTACGGAGAGGTGGCCGAGTGGTTTAAGGCGCACGCTTGGAAAGCGTGTTTATGAGAAATTGTAACGGGGGTTCGAATCCCTTTCTCTCCGCAGAAATTGGTTTTTTTAATAAAAAATTATATATTTACGCCGTTAACTAATTTAACTAATTAAGATTCAAACAATGAAAAAAGCACTTACTATCCTAGCTATCACAGGATTATTATTTTTAGGAACAGTTCAAAACAGTTATGCTGTAGCAACTGCTATTCAAACAGAACAAGCTGTAGAAGCAGCTACAGACACAAAAACATTTCATCAAGAGTTAAAACAACGTTTTATAGAAGGAGGTCCTTTCTTTATGGGGATCGTACTTATAGCTTTGATTTTAGGTCTTGCTATTGCTATAGAGAGAATTATCTATTTAAATATGGCAACAACAAATTCAAAAAAATTACTAGCAAGTATTGAAGATGCATTATCTTCTGGTGGTGTTGAAGCTGCTAAAGAAGTTGCTAGAAATACAAAAGGTCCAGTAGCCTCTATATTTTATCAGGGCTTAGATAGAATGGATGAAGGTGTAGAGCAAGTAGAAAAAGCGGTTGTAAGTTATGGAGGTGTACAAATGGGATTATTAGAGAAAAATATTTCTTGGTTGTCTTTATTTATTGCCTTAGCACCAATGCTTGGGTTTATGGGTACTGTAATTGGTATGATTGGAGCCTTTGATGCAATTGCTGCTGCAGGAGATATTTCACCTGCTGTTGTTGCTGTTGGTATTAAGGTAGCCTTATTAACTACTGTATTTGGTTTGGTAGTGGCAATTATTCTTCAAATATTTTATAATTATATCATTTCAAAAATTGATGGTATTGTTAATGATATGGAAGATTCTTCTATCACTTTAGTAGATTTATTAATCAGACATAAAAAATAATAAACATGGATGCAAAAAAATCTAAAATATTAGCTATTATTGTAGCAATAATAAGTATTATAGGTGTATTTTTTCTTATAAGAATTATTATGGTTGGAGATGATGCTATTAAAACGGATCTAGATTTGCAATCTAGTATTGTAGATCCTTTTATACATTTTTCTAAATTTTTATTGATTATTACAACAATACTTGTTGTTGTATTTTCAATTCTTAATTTAGTAAAAAACCCTCAAGCACTTAAAAAAGCACTTATAGGTGTTGTAGCCTTAGTTGTGTTACTTGGCATTATGTATGTAATGGCACCAGACAATGCAGTTACAGGTGCTGATGGAATGATTATTAAAGATGGAGAAGCAGGAAGTGGTTCTCAATGGGTAAGTGCTTTAATTAATTTTACTGGAGTTCTAGGTGTTATAGGTTTAATTACTATCGCTTTGGGCTTTGTTAAATCATTAAAATAAATAGACA
>Ga0256844_10000702_pt1 | contig 12774 bp, 8 predicted proteins | sample MusselsmetaG_FD_189100 | JGI IMG/M metagenome (GOLD analysis project Ga0256844, IMG submission 189100) | Mussel associated microbial communities from hydrothermal vent at the East Pacific Rise, Pacific Ocean - Mussels | ecosystem: Host-associated > Mollusca > Shell > Unclassified ... | reverse complement strand
AGCAAATATTAGAGAGACTGATGCTATTATTCATGTATTACGTTGTTTTGATAATGATAATATTGTGCATGTAGAAACTACTATTGATCCAATACGAGATAAAGAAATTATCGATTTTGAATTGCAGATTAAAGATTTAGAAGCTGTAGACAAGCGATTAGAACGTGCAAAAAAGGCATCACGTACCGGAGATAAAGATGCAGTGAAAGAAGTAGAAGTTCTCTTAAAGGTAAAAGAAGCCTTAGAGAGTGCTAAATCTGTAAGAGCAATAGATTTAACTGAAAAAGAACGTGAAGAGTTAATCAAACCATTACAATTATTAACAGATAAGCCTGTATTGTATGTGTGTAATGTTGATGATAAATCTGCAGTAAACGGAAATGCATATGTAGAAGCAGTTACAAAAGCTATTGCTGGAGAAGATGCAGAAGTACTTATTCTAGCCGTAGGTACAGAAGCTGATATTAATGAGTTAGATGATTATGAAGAACGCCAATTGTTCTTAGAAGATATGGGGCTAAAAGAGCCTGGAGCTTCAAAATTAATTAGAGCAGCCTATAAATTATTGAATCTACAAACTTATTTTACAGCAGGTGTAAAAGAAGTAAGAGCTTGGACAATTCATATTGGCAATACGGCACCTCAAGCTGCTGGTGTAATTCATACCGACTTTGAAAAAGGGTTTATTCGTGCAGAAGTTATCAAATATGCAGATTTTATCAGTTTTGGTAGTGAAGCTAAAGTTCGTGAAGCTGGTAAATTAGCCGTAGAAGGTAAAGAGTATATTGTACAAGATGGTGATATGATGAACTTTAGATTTAATGTATAATAATAGAATAGAGTGATGAATAGTTTAAAGTTGGCCTTAGTTTTTTTAGTATTTGTTTCAAGCAGTTTATTTGCACAAGAAGACTCTACAAAAAGTGGTAGGGCCTTATTTAATGAAAGGTGCTTTGCTTGTCATCGGTTTGATAAAAACCATATTGGACCGTCTTTAGAGGGGGTCAGTCAAAAACATGATGCAACATGGCTTCGGGCATGGCTTAAAGAAAGTAATGAACTTACGTGTCCTACCAATCTAGATACAAAACAAATTGATAGCATTATTGCGTTTATAGATCGTTTTCCTACAAAAAAGACTGTTTTTAGACAATTAGATGAACGTCAAATTAAAGGTAAAAAATTATTTAAGGCCAATTGTGCGGCTTGTCATAAACTAGACAAAAAATTAATAGGCCCTCCATTAAAAGGAATTACCAATAAACGTGAAAGGGAATGGCTACATGCTTTTATTAAAGACAATCAAGCATTGAGAGCACATGGAGACTCATTGGCAATACAAGTTTATGAAGCGTATAATAAAATGCCAATGTTGACTTACCCTAACCTCTCTGAAGAGGATATTGACAATATTCTTGCTTATCTTAAAGAAGAAGAAGAAGTAAATGATAAAACAGGAAAGGAATAAATTTTAGGTTGAAATTAGATTGCTTGTATCCTTAAGAATATCTTAAGATTTTAAGTGTACTTTTAGATTTAAATCTAAAATAGACTATCAGAATGTACCAACTATCCATCCAAATCAAGAGAAGAACACTATTTTTAATAACTTTAATTTTAGGCTTGTATTGTAGTCATAATACCATAGCTCAAAATGCATCTACAGTTTCAACATTTCATAATTTAAGTGTGTATTGGTCTCCTGTAGGAGGCGCTAAAGCAAAGTATGTTCTTGTTGAATATAAAAAGGAGGGAAGCAATCAATGGAATGCTGCCTTGTCTATGAAATATAATCCTATTGCTAATGTAGGAACAAATCCTAAGACAGGAAAACGATATGATAAAGCGGACTACAGAGGAAGTATTGTAAATTTAAAACCCAATACTACATATGATATTCGTTTAACCTTAGAAGGGACTGCTACCAGTACAATACTACAAGCTTCAACTTGGAATGAAGAATTTCCGATAGGTGAAACAAAAAAAATAGAGAACCTAACATCAAGATTAAGTTATGGTTCTTTAAAGGGAACAGCAAATGGATATATTCTAATTGATGGATCTGGAAAGACTATAGATATTCAAGATGGCTCGCCTCAATGTATTCGTCTTATTGATTGTGCATATGTTATTCTAAGAGGTTTTACATTAAAAAATGCGACTGAAAGTGCTATTCGTTTATTTGATTCACACCATATCGTTATCGAAGATTGTGATATGAGTAATTGGGGAGAGGAAGATGTAGCAGGAACTGGTTTTGGTAAAGGCTATCAGGCCGGTGTTTATGCAGGTTCTGATGATGCATATAGTTGTGTGATTCAACGTAATAAAATTCACCATCCTCGATGGGATACCAACTCATGGGCAGAATTGCACAACCCTGCTGATGATCCAAATAACAAATCAAAGTATCATCCAAGTGGTCCGCAAGGTATTGCTTTAGGGCAATGTAATATTGGTAATAATGTGATCCGATATAATGAAATCTGGAGCGATAAAGACCATTATTTTAATGATATTTTAGGAATGTGGAGCAATGCAAGTTATGCTGGGTTTCCAGGGCCAGATTCAGATATTTATGGTAATTACCTCGCCAATTGTTTTGATGATGGTATAGAATCTGAAGGAAGTAATACGAACGTAAGAATTTGGAATAATTATATTGAAGATGTTTTTATTGGTATTGGTAATGCCGCTACTTCTATAGGGCCTTTATACATTTGGAGAAATATAACAGGCAGGGCTGATAGTATGCCAAATAGTGTTTATGGACAATATGGAGGATTTATTAAAATGGGTTTTGCACACTCTATAGCTTGGATGACAGGGCATATGTACATCTTTAACAATACCATTTTACAAGCCAATAACCATGGTACAGGTGGCTTAGGAACGAGTGATGCGTCTAATAGATATATTTTACATTGCGAAACCAGAAATAATATTTTTCAGGTGAGAAATGAAACTAAAAACTCAATATCTATCCGCTCTTCAGGAAATATTGACAATTCTTATGATTATGATTTAATGAATCATCCTTTTCCTAACGGACATGAAAATAACGGACTTAACGGAGTGCCAACCTATGCAGGAGGCTCTCCTTCGTTTAATTTTAATACGAAATCAGGAAATTTTTTCTTAGCCTCAAATAGTTTAGGATATGATGACGGTGTAAAGATTCCAAACTTTACTAATTATTATATTGGCACCGCGCCAGACATGGGTGCACATGAACACGGTACAGAAGCTCTTGTTTATGGTGTAGATGCAAAGTTTACCCCTTATGAAGATAATAATTCATTGGCAGTAGAAGAAGTGTCTATTGATGGTGTGCATGTCTATCCTATACCCACTCGTAATTTATTATATATAACCAATTTAAATGGTAAAAACCTTGAACTTTCTATCTATGATGTTCGCGGAAGTATTGTTTACAGAGAGAATATTAAAGAGCAAAAGAACAATATAAACCTTGAAAGGTTGAAGCGAGGTTTTTACTATTTAAAAATCTATAACCCTTTAAAGGAGAGTACTAAAACTGTTAAGCTTATTTTAAACTAAAATATTTTTTGCGAGCGCAAACTTTAAAACACTATTTTTGCAATGATAAATTTAGAGTTTATACGTCAGTTTGATTATTTTTTTGAGTGGTAGCAAATAAAAATAGGATCAAGAACATATTCTAAATACAAAATCATTAATTAGTACTCATATAGAATATGAAGTTTGAACTCAAAGGAAAAGATCAAAATAGTAAAGCTAGAGCAGCTACAATTACTACAGATCATGGTACTATAGAAACCCCCATTTTTATGCCTGTTGGTACGGTAGCATCCGTTAAAGGGGTGCATCAGCATGAGCTTAAAGATGATATAAATGCTGATATTATTTTAGGAAACACCTATCATTTATATCTACGCCCCAAAACACCAATTTTAGAACAAGCAGGAGGTTTGCATAAATTTATGAATTGGGATAGGCCCATTCTTACAGATAGTGGCGGTTACCAAGTATATTCGCTTTCAGGTACAAATAATATCGTAGAAGAAGGGGTGAAATTTAAATCGCATATTGATGGTTCTACCCATTTTTTTTCGCCTGAATTTTCTATGGATATTCAACGAAGTATAGGAGCAGATATCATTATGGCATTTGATGAATGCACACCATATCCATGTGAATATACCTATGCAAAAAATTCTATGCATATGACACATCGTTGGTTAAAACGTTGTATCAATCACTTAGAGAAAACACCCGTTAAATACGGTTATCAGCAAACATTTTTCCCTATAGTTCAAGGAAGTACATATAAAGATTTACGTAAGCAATCTGCAGAGTTTATTGCATCAGTAGGTGCAGAGGGTAATGCTATTGGCGGGCTTTCGGTTGGTGAACCAGCAGATGAAATGTATGAAATGACTGATATTGTTTGTCGTATTTTACCAGAAGATAAACCACGCTATTTGATGGGGGTTGGTACGCCAATAAATTTATTAGAAAATATTGCGCTGGGTGTAGATATGTTTGATTGTGTAATGCCAACACGAAATGCTAGAAACGGAATGCTATTTACAGCTCATGGCACCATAAATATTAAAAATAAAAAATGGGAAGATGATTTCTCTCCTATTGATGAAATGAATATAACCTCAGTAGATTTACAATATTCTAAAGCCTATTTACGCCACCTTTTTGCCGCAAAAGAATATTTAGGAAAGCAAATTGCTACCATTCATAATCTCGGATTTTATTTATGGTTGGTTCGTGAAGCAAGAAAGCATATCTTAGCAGGAGATTTTACAACTTGGAAAACCATGATGGTAAAACAAATGGATAAACGTTTATAAATTATAATAGCATTCCTGTCCCGAGGCTTCGGGAGCAGGAATCTTACGAACCGAACGGAATGTATACAATTTGAAGATTCTAGATAAATACATATTAAAAAAATACATTACAACTTTTATACTTACTTTATCAATACTATTACCTATAGGAATTGCTATTGATATTTCTGAGAAGGTGCATAAGTTTTTAGAGCAACCAGATTTAGGTGTTTCTGAAATTATTAGCGATCATTATATTCCATTTATTATCAATTATGGCAATACTTATATGCCTTTAGGTCTATTTATAGCTACCATTTTATTTACATCAAAATTAGCTTCCAATACAGAGATAATTCCCATACATAGTGCTGGAATTTCGTATAATAAATTTTTAAAACCATATTTGATAGGAGCAATTATTTTAACAGCAATATCTTTATGGGCAAATCATTTTATTGTACCAGGCTCTAGTCAAAAAGGGGAGGAGTTTTTTCAAAAATACTTAACAAAATCACCTGTTGTAAAAAGTCATGTTCGAAATATTAGCTTACAACTGTCTGAAAGTGATAATGTTTACTTTAGGTCTTTTAATCTAAATACAAATACCGGATTTGATTTTTCTTATGAAAGCTATGACGGATTGCAACTAAAATATAAATTGATAGGTAAGAGTATTAAATGGAATAAAAAAGACAGTATCTATACAATTACAAGTTATACAAAACGAAATATATTGGCTCAAAAGGATGCCATTTCATCTGGAAGAAAAATGGATACGATATTTAATTTTCAACCTAAAGATTTATTATATATTGATTATTTAGCAAAAGGAATGCCATCGCCAGAATTGTATAAACATATTAAAAAATCTGAAAAAAGAGGTGTTAAGAATTTGAATAAATACAAAGTAGAATTGTATCGAAGAACCAGCTTGCCATTGTCTTCGTTTGTCTTAACTTTTATTGCTGTTGCTTTAGCTTCAAAGAAACGTAGAGGTGGTATTGGTATCAGTCTAGCTATCGGAATTGGCTTAATGTTTATGTATGTATTCTTTATGAAGGTAGCAGAAGTATTGGGTTCAGGAGCAGCATACAACCCGCTATTTATGGTATGGCTTCCAAATGTTTTATTCGGAATTTTAGCACTATTTTTATATGTTAAGGCTAAGCAATAAATTAAAGAATTATCTACACCTTCATTTTATTATTTTTATTTGGGGGTTTACGGCTGTACTAGGCGCTTTAATTCGTATTGATGCGCTACCCTTAGTTTGGTTTCGAGTTTCTATAGCAACAGTATTTATTTTAGGATACTTGCTGCTTCGTAATATCTCTTTAAAAGTGTCCTTAAAGGAATTATTGCGTTTTGGTTTAGGAGGAATCCTGATCGCATTACATTGGATTGCTTTTTTTTATGCTATAAAAATTTCAAATGTATCCATTACACTAGCAACAATGTCAACTGGTGCATTATTTGCAACCCTTTTGCAATTTGTAATTTATAAAGAGAAAATAGTTTTTTATGAATTACTACTCTCTGTATTGGCAATTGTTGGCTTGCTTATTATTTTTAATGCCGAAGGGTCTTATGCATTAGGCATAGGAATTGCACTAATAGCCGCGTTTTTATCTGCTGCATTTGCCATTTTAAATGTAGATTTAGTAAAGTATCATGATGCGAGTGTTATTTCATTTTATGAGCTCTTGGTTTCCGTTCTTTTTATAAGTATTATTTTGGTCTATAAAGGACTGTTTACCATTGCATTTTTTACTTTAACTACTCATGATTGGGTTTATATGCTAATTTTAGCAACGATATGTACTGCATATGCATTTGTAGCTTCTACTAAGGTTTTAGAAAGTGTAAGTGCATATACAATGATGTTAACTACCAATTTAGAACCTATTTATGGAATTGTCTTGGCCGTTTTAATTTTTAAAGAACAAGAAATGATGTCTACCCATTTCTATTGGGGAGCATTGTTAATACTACTTACTGTAATTTTGAATGGTTTATTAAAATATAAATCAAACGTATTCAAAACATCTTAATAAAAAATGGAATAGCATGTTTTTAGAATAAAAAAAATATGTAGGTTTGTATTAAGCTAGTAATACATTTACAATGGAATATTTAGATTTTGAAAAACCAATTCAAGAGCTCGAAGAGCAATTGACCAAGTGCCTGATTATTGGAGAAGAAAGTGAAATTGATGTTGCTGAAACTTGTGAACAGATTGAAATAAAACTTGAAGTAGCAAGAAAAGAGATCTATGAAAATTTAACTGCTTGGCAACGGGTACAGTTATCTAGACATCCGTCAAGACCATATACCTTAGATTATATAGAAGCCTTAACCAAAGGCACATTTATGGAGCTTCATGGCGATAGAAATTTTAAAGATGATAAAGCGATGATTGGCGGTCTAGGAAAGATAGGCGACCAATCATTTATGTTTATTGGTCAGCAGAAAGGCTATAATACAAAAACACGACAGTACCGTAATTTCGGAATGGCAAATCCAGAAGGATACCGAAAGGCATTACGACTGATGAAGATGGCAGAAAAATTTCAAATTCCTGTAATTACATTAATTGATACACCAGGAGCTTATCCTGGTATGGAAGCTGAAGAACGAGGTCAAGGAGAAGCAATTGCTCGAAGTATTATTGGTATGGCTACCTTAAAAACACCAATTATTGTTGTTGTTATTGGCGAAGGAGCTTCGGGTGGCGCTCTAGGTATTGGTGTTGGTGATAAGGTGTTTATGATGGAAAACTCATGGTATTCTGTAATTTCACCAGAAAATTGTTCTTCAATCTTATGGAGGAGTTGGGCGCATAAAGAGGAAGCCGCAGAAGCACTAAAGTTAACCGCAAAAGACGGGAAACGACTAAAAGTAATTGATACAATTATTAAAGAACCTTTAGGAGGAGCACATAGCAATAGGGAAGAGGCTTTCAAATTAGTTGAGAAAGCCATAGTGAAAACTTATGAAGACCTTAAAAAAATACCTCTTGATAAACTTATAAAAAAGAGAATGGATAAATATGCAGATATGGGTGTTTTTAACGCTTAATAATTGCCTATAATTTTTTTACTAGTTTTGAGAAAGTTGCTGTAACTCTTAAACTTAAAAGGCATATCTATAATGATATGCAAATTACCAACAACTTTATTTTGGTCAAATCTTCTTTATTCGCATAAATCTAAAGAATACTTTATTATGCGATACATTATGAGGTTGATTAAAAAATAAAGAATAGCACATGTTAATTTTAAATGTAATGTGTAATTTATTTTATGATGATTTTTTAAAACATCTAAAAAAACAAGTATATATATTAAAGTAAATGCATAAAGAGCAAAAAAGAACAGATACAAGCCCAAAAATTTCATCAGAAGAAATAGATAAGTGTATTTCAATATTAGAGCAATTAGTTACAGATACAGATCAAATATTTGACATTCCAAAAGAGAAGAGAACGGCTTTGATAAAAGCTTCTGGAATGCTTTCTAGGCCAAGTAGAGAAGAATTTTCTCGACGAAAAAAAGATGGAAAGAAAGCTGCTAAACGCAAGATAGCCGCTAGAGATAGATTGGCTCGTAAAGAAACAGGAATTAGAAGTGCTCGTGAAGCTGTTGTATTTGTAGCGCCTAAGCTATTAGGTACTTCTGAATTATCCAATAAGGAACAGCAAGAATTAGCATCGCCAAGAAACTGCTATGTCTGTAAGGCAAAATTTACAAAATTGCATCATTTTTATGATACGATGTGTGCTGACTGTGGTGATTTTAACTATGCAAAACGTTTTCAAAATGCCGATGTTAAAGGGCAAGTCGCTATTATAACAGGTTCTCGATTAAAAATAGGATATCATATTACTTTGATGTTACTTCGTGGTGGTGCAACTGTGATTGCAACAACACGTTTTCCTGTAGATTCAGCCTTGCGCTATTCAAAAGAAGCTGATTTTACTGAGTGGGGACATCGGCTAAAAATTCATGGACTTGATTTACGTCATATTCCAAGTGTAGAGATTTTTTGCAATTTTATTGAGCAAAAATATGAGCATTTAGATATTTTAATAAATAATGCAGCCCAAACGGTGAGACGCCCAGCAGGTTTTTATTCCCATTTAATGGAAAACGAAGAAAAACCTCTAGCATCCTTACCACAATATGCTAGAGATTTATTGAAAGACCATAGCGATTGCTTAGACGAACTAAAAGTATTAACTTCAGGAGTATCTTCCACTAAAAATATGCCTGTTACTTGGCATGGACCAGAACCTGGTATTGGCTTAAGAGCTTCTGCAAAGTTATCTCAAATTCCATATAGTTTTGATAATACACTGGTTAGTAAAGATGTTTTTCCTGAAGGGGAATTAGATGCAGATTTACAACAAGTGGATTTAAGAAAAACCAACAGCTGGCGTTTAAAGCTTGGCGAGATAGAAACAACCGAAATGATAGAAGTACAACTTGTAAATGCAGTTGCTCCATTTGTGTTGTCCAATCGCCTTTCAGAGCTTATGAAAAAAAAGAATACAGGCAAAAAACATATTATTAATGTCTCTGCAATGGAAGGGAAATTTCATCGCTTTTTTAAAGAAAGTCGTCATCCACATACAAATATGGCAAAGGCAGCCTTAAATATGTTAACACATACTTCAGCACGGGCATTAGCAAAGCATGGTATTTTTATGAATGCTGTTGATACAGGATGGGTTACCGATGAAGATCCTATAGAATTGGCGAAGAAAAAAGAAGAAATGCATGATTTTCAACCACCTCTAGATATTGTTGATGGTGCTGCACGTGTTTTAGATCCTTTATTTGAAGGGATAAATACAGGAAAACATTGGAGCGGTAAGTTTCTAAAAGACTATAAACCTATTGATTGGTAATTGCAATAATCGTATCGACCAAAGCTTTTTAGCGTAGGTAGATAGGAGTGAAGTGAAACCGATTTTATAAGGTTTATAATTCCTATTTATAAAATAGCAGCTAGTGTATAGCGTGAGATTAACCTCCCTCTGTTGTTGAAAACCTAATGCATTCTATAAAAGCAAGACCTACGGCAAAGCGATTCGAAGATTACCTTGCCTAAAAAGCAAGGTTTTTTTAAAGTGAACTAAATTTTAAGTGAGTCGTTTTATTTCTTTATAAATTTTACAGTATGTTTTTTTCCTTCAGACCAAAGAGTAATTAAGTAAAACCCTTTTGAAAGCGTAGTGATATCTATTTTTTTATTCTCTGGAACAGTTTCTAATACAATTTGCCCTAAAGTATTAAATATCTGTACATTTTCAATTTTATCGATATAATCAATAGTAAAAGAGTTTGATGACGGATTGGGATAAATAGTCAAAGAAGGCGTGTTTTCTGATGCTACAGATAAAACACCTTCACCAGTTATTTTATAAGCAACCAAGCCTAAATTTGCTAAAGAGACATCTTTAGGGAAAGTATTTCCAGAAGCATTTTCAATAGCACCTTCAGCTGTAGGAGTGATCTCTTGAATGGTTAAATTTCCTACCAACCCATACTCTTCTTTATTGAAATCAAAGCTAAAATCAATATTTCCGCCTTCAACTCCTATTGGAGATTGAATTCTTCCATTTGCAAAAAGTACGATGACTTCATTTTTATTTTGCCATACTGTTTTGCGAATGGCTGGATTTGTTATCGTTATTATTCCTCTACTACCTCCCCAGTCTATAACATCATAAGTAATAGTAGGGATATTACCATTAATTTTTAGAGGTCTTTTCATTTCACCATACGACATGAAATTACGTAATTTGTAGCGCATTCTACCTAAAGAACGCGTATAATTAGCTGCCATTTGTTTCTGTGGAGTTGCATTTGGTCCGATAGGTAAAAATAGAGATTGTCTCCCTGTCTGAACACCATAGGCAAAACCTTGTGAGAGTCTTCCATAAAATGCTTGATTATCATATAAATTTGTACCTGTTTTGGTAGCAATTAATTGAACTTTACCTGTATAAATAACTTGCCAAGCAGGCACTTGATCTCTTGTTTGCCAACCTCCAATCATAAAGCCATCAACTTGATCTACTAAATAATCACAGCCTCCCTCTACAGTAATAAATCGATCTATTGGTAATGTTGTATGTATCTTTTCTAGCATTTGTACATATCCATCACGCCAATAAGAACCTCCACCCAACGTATGTCCGTGAGTTTTATCCATACATTGTATCGCACCAGCAGCAGCAACCATATCAAGATATACTGCTTTAGAACCAATACGGTTATCATTCGTTATTTTATTAGCAGCATCAATAAGTATATTTTGCCAATTTGTCTGTGTTGGACACATTGTTGCCCATACATTATTTGCGAAATTACCATCTTTACGAAAGCTACCATCGCTATTTTTTACTGCTGCTGCAAGTCCTTCGTTATTAAAATACACAGCAGCTTCTGCATCACCAGGGTCATTACCTCCAATACCTGTATCCCAAATTCTTCCATTAATATAGGGCATAACGACTGTACCTTCATTATTATCTTGAATATTGGCAACCATATTATCTAAACCGTCTATTTCTGGAAAAAAATTAGGATAAAAATGATCAAATTTATAAGCATTCCATTCATAAATATGCCATCCAACAGGAAAGTCATAAAAATTAACAGCAGTTTGCATATAGCCTTGATTTTGTGCAGGTGTTCCGTCAATAGCGATATAGTTCGTAAGCCAAATACCAATATCACCTATACTATGTTGACGCGCTGTTCTAGCTGCACTTTCAGTAGGCCAATATTCAGCTGAAGTAGAAACCCATTCTTTATAGATTAATGCAGCATCATACCAATCGCCATTGTATAAATCTAATTCAAAATGACCAGGCATTTCCCAATCATTTCCTTTTTCAGTTTTATCTGTAGCAGGGATAGTACATTTAATTCTAACGCCACCATTTTCATTTTTAATGTTAAAATCTTTAATTGAAGCATTTGGATCATGAAACCCAAAATACATACCATAATTTGCATTATAATATGATAAGAACTGCATGGTAGTAGTCCACCCTCTAGGGTAAATACCATTAGAATAATCAATTCCTGCTCCTGGGTTTTTGGTTAACTGACCAGAATATAAAGGATATAAAAAGGTGTCATTCCCATTGGCTCTAATATTAAGTTGAGGAAAAACAACATCCATTAAAGAACAAGTATTCCCTAAGCCCGTAACTGCCAAATCCCATGAAGATTTTTCGTTATCAGTAGAAATAGTAATTATTGAAGTCAAGGTAGGAGCTAGGTTTACATTGGTAGGATTGCTTAAGGTAATTGTGGCATTACCTCCATTCGTAGAAATAGCAACAGCACCCCAATTAGACAATGCTGAAATTGTTTCATCAGAATTTGTGTTTGAATTATGAATAAACAATGTAAAGAGAGCTGGGTCTTGTGTTGTATTTAATAGTTCTATACCATTATCTTTTATACTTGAGATACTTATTCCGTTAGCATTCTTAGCAATACTTATTCGTATTCTTCCGCTTGTTATTATATCTTGAGCAAAAAGGAGGCTTATGTTTAGAAAGAGGAGTAAAATAAAAGAAGTTGTTGTTTTAAAAGGTAAAGTCATAAGGAATGTTTTATTAATAATAAGGCGTAATACCTCTGGGCTAAAAGGAATTACACCTATTTAATTGATTAAAATTTGTTTACCGAAAATACAAAAAAATTATATTCGTATCTGTATCCAATGTTACGCAGTTATTTTTAATGTATTTGATCATTGTTTCAGCCACTGGCTAAAAATTTTACAAAAAAGTTAAACAAAAATGGTTCTTTACCAATGGTAATGAAATCGAAGAATGAGGTTCGGTGAAGCCAAATCTTATTCAAGATTCACGACTTCAACTAAAAAAAATAGAAAAGCAAGAGTAAACACTCTTTTT
>Ga0256844_10000701_pt1 | contig 12783 bp, 13 predicted proteins | sample MusselsmetaG_FD_189100 | JGI IMG/M metagenome (GOLD analysis project Ga0256844, IMG submission 189100) | Mussel associated microbial communities from hydrothermal vent at the East Pacific Rise, Pacific Ocean - Mussels | ecosystem: Host-associated > Mollusca > Shell > Unclassified ... | reverse complement strand
TATTTTCAATTGAACTGTAGGGTGCTGTTTTCTAACGCACCTTCAATTCGCATAAAATCAAATCTTTGTATTTGATTGTTATTAAGCCTTACGGCGAGGGCTTTTTTGTTTGCGTATTTTTATAATGGTGCGTTGAAAACAGCACCCTACGGGATTCTCTTATTATATTTATCTTACCTCTGTGAACTCAAACCCATTATCTTTTAAAATTTTTCTTACCTCATCTTGATGTTCTAAGCCTTTGGTTTCTAATGCCACCGAAACAACAGCGTCTCCAAACTCTAGTTCTATAGATGTTCGATCGTAGCCGATATGGACGATGTTTGCTCCTACATCTCTTAAGAGTTCTGTGAATATCATTAGTGAACCTGGTTTGTCAATCATTACTACTGAAAGCTTCATTTTACGGCTTGATTTTACCAAACCTTTTTCGATGATAAGCGAGAGCATGGTTACATCGATGTTTCCTCCACTTAAGACAATTCCTATTTTTGAGCCTTTTGGTAAGTTAATTTTGTTGTGCATCAATGCAGCGACACCTACAGAACCTGCACCTTCTACTAAGAGTTTTTGTTTTTCCAGTAGAAATAAAATGGCTGCTGCAATCTCATCTTCACAGACCAGTTCTAAAGCATCTACCTCTTTTAAAATATGTTTTAATGTAATTGGTGATGCATCACGCACTGCAATTCCATCTGCAATTGTTCGCACATTTTTTGTTCCGTGTGCGTTCTTAGTGTCATACGATTCTTTCATCGCAGGAGCTCCAGAACTTGCCACACCAATCACTTTTACTTTTGGATTTATCGCATTAATGGCAACCCCCATTCCTGCTATAAGCCCTCCACCCCCTACGGGGACTATAATCGCATCTAGGTTTGGTTCACTTTCTAACATCTCAACAGCTACTGTTCCTTGACCTGACATTACTTCGTCATCGGTAAAAGGGTGTACAAACTCTTTTTGATGTTCTTGTGTGTATTTCATGGCATGTGCGTAGGCTTCATCATAGTTTCCTCCGTGCAAAATAACGTTTGCTCCAAACTCTTTAACCCCTTGAATTTTATTTAGTGGGGTTGATTCTGGCATTATGATGGTGGCTTCTATGTTAAAGTGTTTTGCTGAAAATGCTACACCTTGTGCATGATTTCCTGCTGAGGCTGCTACCACTCCACCCATTTTCCCATCTTCTACAAGTGTTGCAATTTTATTAAATGCACCACGCAGTTTAAATGCACCTGTACGTTGAAGGTTCTCTTTTTTTAGGTAGACTTCATATCCACTCATTTCGCTTAGTATGGGGGCATAAGAGAATGAAGTATGGTGTATAACCCCATCCAATCTTTTTTGTGCCTCTTTTATTGAATTTAAATCTAACATTTATCTTTCCCTAGCTATAGTATGGGCAGAATTATATCAAAAATAAGGATTATTCATGGAATGTGAAATGCCAAGAGTCAACTCAAACAGAGATGAGATGAAAAAATATTTTGAAGCGTGTAAAACAGTAGCTGTACTGGGATGTTCTCCTGATGGTACAAAAGCAAGTAACCATGTGGCTGAATACTTAAGAGACAATGGTTATAAAATGATTCCTGTCTATCCAAAACATGATGAGATTTTAGGTCAAAAAGTATTTAGAAGCCTAGCTGAGATTGATGTTCCTGTAGATATGGTGGTTGTGTTTAGAAAGCCCAAAGCCCTAGATGCTATTGCTGACGCAGTTATTGCCCGTGGAGATGTAAAAGTCTACTGGACACAACTTGCACTTATTAATAATGAGGCTGCTGATAGAGTAAAAGGGGCTGGAATTTCTGTGGTTCAAAACTACTGTGCAATGGTTGAGCATAGAGAAATTTTTGCATAAAAGTAGTAAAAAACTCTAACCCTACTTTAAAATATAGGTTCAATTTTATTGAACCTATAAGCTCCCCTAATTTTTTTTGTTAAACCTCCCTTTTTATACCCTCTTCAAGAAAAAACCCCTATAATAGCACCAATAAATTTCAGGAGAGCCAATGCTTCGATTTGCCCCTTCACCTACTGGTGATATGCACATAGGTAACCTTCGGGTTGCTATTTTCAACTACTTGGTTGCACAACAAAACAGTGACCAATTTTTAATCCGCCTAGAAGATACGGATGTAAAACGTAACATAGAGGGTAAAGATACCGAGATTATGATGCTTTTAGAAAAATTTGCACTCATTCATGATTCTGTTTTTCATCAAAGTGAACATCTTAATTTACACCAAACTTTAGCAGTTCGTCTACTTAAAGAAGAGAAAGCTTTTGTTTGTAAATGTACAGATGAAGAGCTTGAAGAAGAGAGAGAGAGAGCAAAAGAAAACAGAGTAGCATACCGTTATTCGGGACGTTGTGAAAGTTTAACCTCTGCTGACTACACAGCCCTACAAGAGAGTAAAAAACCTTTTGTGGTACGTTTAAGAAAGCCGAAAAATAATATTGTTAATAACGATATTATCAAAGGAAGTATTACCACTGCTCCTAATGAGGTAGACTCTTTTGTTATCTTACGAACCGATGGAACACCTACGTATAACTTTGCTTGTGCATGTGATGACATGCTCTCTAATATCGATTTTATTATACGTGGAGAAGACCATTTAAGCAATACTCCAAAGCAGATTCATATTAAAAATGTTTTAGGATACGAAAATGAGACAAAATATGCCCATTTACCAATTATTTTAAACCCTGATGGTCAAAAGTTATCTAAACGAGACAATGCATCATCTGTTAAGTGGTTGTTTGAAGAGGGATTTATTCCTGATGCCATCTTGAACTATCTTATGCTACTTGGAAACTCTAAGAAAGCACCTAAAGAGATATTTACGCTTCCTGAAGCCATTGAATGGTTTGACTTAAACAGCATTTCAAAATCGGCTGCAAAATTTGATATTGATAAATTGCGTTTTATTAACCGTGAGCATCTCAAAATGATGGATGATAAACAGCTGTCAGGGCTATTTGGCTTTGCAGATGAAGACATTGGAAAACTGGCTAAAGTCTACCTAGAAGAGTGTAGTACAACCAATGAGTTAGAAGCAAAAATTCGTTCTATTTTCACAGCTAAAAACTTTGATGGAGAGTGGGGGAAAGAGATGAGGATTATAGAAAAATTAATTGCCTCTGCTCCTGCTTTTGATGAATTTGATGCCTTTAAAAAACATATTATTAAAGAGAGTGGACTAGAAGAAGAAAAGTTCTTTAAACCACTACGTTATCTACTTACAGGTACAGGAAATGGCCCAGAGGTTAGTGAAATTTATCCACTTATTAAATCTTATATCTTAGAGGTAGCTTCATAATGGAAAATTTAATTATTGCCCCAATTCATTTACTTATTACACTTTACATTTGGATTATTATCGCTTCTGCTATTTTTTCTTTCTTACAAGTTGACCCACGTCAACCTGTAGTAGAAGTTTTAGAGCGTATGACCCAACCAGTTTTTACTTTTATTCGTCAAAAAATGCCTTATGTAGTTGTTTCAGGCATCGATTTATCTCCATTGGTTCTCATTGTTGGGTTACAATTTATTGACAATATTTTAATCTCAGGAATAATGGTAGCCATTTTAAATGTGATTCATTCACTAATTTTTACCTATATTATTCTTATTATTATCGCTTCGGTATTGTCATTTATAAAAGTTGACCCGTATAACCCTATTGTATCAACCATTCATCGGTTAACGCAACCAACATTTCAATTTATGCGTCAAAAATTTCCTTTTTTAATCATTTCAGGAATTGATTTGTCTCCTATTGTTATTATTATTGTATTGCAACTACTTGATACATTCTTAACACAAATTGTTGTAGGAATCTAGTGAAAGTGAAAAAGAAATTTTTATTATTTCTCTTTATTTCAACATTATCTCTTCACTCAAATGCGTTAAAACCATCATTTGAAGAGATAAAAGTTATGCCAAGCTCTTATGCTAAAGATTATTACTCTTGGCGTTTGATAAAAGAGAAAAAAACCACAAAGAAACAAGCCATCAAAGCTTATAGTTGGGCGAAACGAAAAGGTGCAAAACTTAGAAAAGCCATTCGTAAAAAAGTTGGTTATGTGCCAAGAACAAAAGGTACGATTAAAAGAGTTAAAGATCCAAAAAACTTTATTATCTCTCCTGCTTTAGCCGTCAAGAAAAGTCTTAAATCAAGAAAAAGACTCTATAAAAAAATACAAGCACAAGGTAAATATTCTGATGTATTAAAAGTCTTTGCTACAAAGAAACCTTTTGAAAATTTAAAATTGGTCTCACCCAAAACCCAAGCTTATATTTTAAACAGTATCAGTTCTAAATATCGTAAAAAGTATTTTAATCATACATTCTCCTCAGAACAACTTCGTGAACTCTCAAATGAGAAACAGTTCAACAAGACCATTCATAAAATTGTAACAACCCCTAAACTTCAAAAAGCTAAGAAATCACTTGTTTTTGACTCTGCTATTAATGGTCTAAATTTTGAAGGAAATTTTTTACTTGCCATGAATGCTGTAGAGTTTTCTAAAATTAACCATGCGATTAACTTTTTGACCATGGCTCGAACCAAAACCACACATCGTACCAAGCATGACCAAGTGGACTTTTGGCTCTATTTACTAACCGATTACCAAGGCTTTTTAGAACCCATTGCAAACAGTACACAAGTAAGTATTTACTCTTTAAGAGCCAATGATATTTTAAATAAGCCCTATCCTTCTGTAGTGACACCCCTCTTAGACAAAAAAGAGATTAAAGATTTTAATATAAGCAACCCTATTGATTGGGAAAAAATTAAACTCAAAATGAAAGAGAAGCCAAAAGAGATTAATCAACTCGCTGAAAATTATAAATCGGCTGAAACAGTTGGTGTTTATAGTTACTTAAAAGAGAAAGCCTCAAAATATACAATTCCTTATTATCCTATGCCTTATCCTAGAGCAATGGAAGGATTTACAAAAGAGAGGAAAGCAATACTCTATGCTATTGCACGTCAAGAGAGTCGTTTTATCCCTGCTTCAGTCTCGCCCTCTTATGCGTTAGGAATGATGCAAATCATGCCTTTTTTAATCAAGCATCTAAGTAAAGAGAGAAACGAGAAAATGGATTTAAATAAGATGTTTAATCCCTATGTTGCCATCTCCTATGCTGACCAACATATGGACTACTTGGATAAATGGCTCTACCACCCACTCTTTACAGCTTATGCCTATAATGGAGGAATTGGCTTTACAAAAAAACGGGTCTTAAAAACCAAACATCTCTTTAAAAAGGGAAAATATGAACCCTACTTAAGTATGGAGCTTATTGATTATGTAGAGTCCAGAGAATATGGAAAAAAAGTTTTAACCAACTATGTTATCTATTTGAATTTGCTAGGGAAGGAAACAAAACTTTCTCCCCTTTTGAATATTCTAAAATATCCTTCCCGAACCGATCGTTTTCGAAAGTAAGTTTAAGTTCAGTTCCCATGATAATAGGGAACTTAACTTTATAATAGGTACTCCAGTTATTCATCATGGGCATCTCATAACGCAAAGGATCATCTTTCTCTAAAAGTTGAATATCACTTGGTGGTTTACCATTGAGTGTTAACCTGTAACCTTTTGTATTAAACTCTGAACTTTTACTGTTAGTAATAAACACCCCAATAAAAAAATATTCTGAATCTCTCATTTTATTGGTAAATCTTTTTTTACAATTTCTTTCTGCAAATACAGGATTTAAATAGGTTGCAGTTAAGAGTGCTTTGGTCTCAAAAGAGGCAATAAGTTGAGCTTTTTGAGTATTTTTCAAACTTTTATCATAAATCTCATCCTTGGTAAAGAGTTGACCAAAATCTGAATGTTCTCTCACTCCACATTCATCTTTTTTTGTAGAACAACCAAGTACAATAAGAGAGGAGAGTAAAAGAAATGTTTTTTTATACATTATTATTAAACCTTTGTTTAAGATGTTTTTAACCCATTTTAACATATTTTCTATAAACTTTTATGTATAATTTCATTCACTAAAATTTAAGGAAATTCATGGAACGCTTTGCTGTCGCATTTACAGGTCCATCAGGCTCAGGGAAAACTACTCTTGTTGAAAAGGTTGCTAAAGTTTTAATCAAAAATCGAGAAGTTGCCATTATTAAACATGACCCCAAAGACAAAGCTATTTTTGATAAAGAGGGAAAAGATAGCTATAAGTTTTCAAAAATAGGTGCAGAGGTCGTGGTTACTTCCCCTACCCGAACCACCTATTTTTCAAAACGAAACAAAGAGTTAAAAGAGATTATTCAAATGTTTAATACCTTTGACATTTTATTAGTAGAAGGCTTAAAGACTCTGCCTCTACCTCGTATTGCTATATTTAGAGGTCATATCGACGAAGATTATCTCCACTGTAGTGAAGCAATTGCCATTGATAACAGCATTAATATAAATGATTATATTTTGCCTGATACTCTTGATATTTTAGACTTAAACAATACTACTCAAATTATTGAGTGGATAGACAACAACGCACAAAGCGTATAAAGGAAGAGCCATGAACGATATATTTGAGACCATTAAACACGTTGCTTTTGAGATTGACAATGCCATTAAAACAGAAGATTTAGGATATTCTGACTCTGAAAACTCTTCAGGAGAAGATCAGCTTAAACTTGATGTACAATCTGACCTCATCATTGAAAAAGCTTTTGCTTCTGTAGCATCTGTTAAAGCACTTGTAAGTGAAGAGAAAGAAGGAGTTTTAGAACTCTCTCCAACAGGAAGCTATACTGTTTGTTATGACCCACTTGATGGATCTAGCCTTGTAGATGTTAACCTCTCTGTTGGTTCTATTTTTGGCATCTATGAAGGTGAACTTGAAGGTAAGACCCTTGTTGCTTCTGCCTATGTGGTTTATGGACCACGTATTGAATTGGTTATTGCTGACCGTGAATCTGCACCAAAACTCTATCGAGCTGTAGGAAAAGAGTTTAAATATATTTCAGAGATTAAAATGGATAAAAAAGGTAAACTCAATGCAAGTGGAGGAACACAACAAAACTGGTGTGACTATCATAAAAGTTTTATAGATGACCTTTTTCAAGAGGGATACCGTTTACGTTATTCAGGAGGAATGGTTCCAGACTTGCACCAAATTATGCTTAAAGGTGGAGGGCTATTCTCGTATCCTGCAACATCTGATAAACCACATGGAAAACTTAGACAACTCTTTGAAGTTATTCCATTTGCACTCATGTATGAACAAGCAGGAGGAGAAGCCATTAACCATAAAGGAATGAGGCTCCTAGAGCTTGTTCCTTCACATCCACATGATACAAGCCCTTGCTTCTTTGGCTCTAATTATGAAATAAATGCTTTACGTGAAGCATACGGAATGAAAGATTAAAAGATGGAAGAAGTTTTACTTGATGAGTGGCAAATAGCACTTGGTATAAAAAAACGAGAGCTTGAAGTGTGTCAAGTGGAGCAAAACGTAAACTCTTGCCTAAATTGCCCTAAAATTCACGATTGTACTATTCGTGATGCTTATGTTCATGCTGTATACAACAGTATGAGTAAAGGTGCTGGTGGTGGGTTTGAGTTTTAAAATTACATTTTTAATAAAAAATACAAAGGAAACAGTATGTTAAAAAGTTTTTGGTTTTGGTTGGTAATATTTTTTATTGCCATTCAACTTATTCCAATGGATGTTCCTGCAACAATAGAAACAGACCCTAAAAGTGAAATTAAAGCACCAAAAGAAGTTGTAAGCATTTTAAAGCGTTCTTGCTATGATTGTCACTCCAGCAAAGTAAATGCTCCATGGTACTATGATATAGCACCAGTTTCATGGTTTACTAAAATACATGTCAAAAGAGCCAGAACAGTTGTAAATTTTTCGGAATGGAATCAATATGATAAAGAAAAACAGTTAAAAGTTGTAGATAAACTACCTAAGTCTATTGTTATTCGTATGCCTCTAAGCTCTTATTTGTATATGCATGAAGAGGCTAAATTAACCAAAGAAGAGAAGAAACTACTCACTCAATGGGCAAGAAATTTAAAAGAGGAACTTAAATAGGATAAATATTGTCCTATTTAAAAAAAGTTCTGCTATAATCCAATTATAAAAATAACAAAAGGAATTAAAATGCCAAAAATTAACAAGTACCAAGACATCTCAGAAATCGATAGAGAAGCTAAGAAAGATCTTATTGATAGACACTCTCCATTTATTCACTGTGCAGATACAGCAGTTGCTGGAGAGCCATTTGAAGTAACCGTAAAAATGGGTAACGAATATACTCATCCAGATGATTTTGATCACTTTATTGAGTCTGTAACTCTTTTTAATGGAGATACTCAATTGGCAAAAGCTTCTTATGTTCCAGGAACTCTTGGAAATACAAAAGCACACAACACTACTACATTTACAATTATTCCAACAGGAAAAAAACTTAAATTGGTAGCTCATGGTTACTGTACTAAACATGGTATCTGGGAAGGTACAGAAGTAGAAGTAGCTGTAAACTAAGTTTTATACGCTAAATCTCTTCTTTAGATAGTAGAAGAAGGTTCTCTATAGAGCCTTCGCCTTCTTTAAAACCTTTGTAACCCTCTTTCTCTTCCTTATGTTTTGTTTTTTAAAGACAAACTTAATTTAAACTTCACCTCAAATTAAACAATACATTTTTAAACATATTCTGTTAAGAAAATTAATGTTATAATAGTTATTGGAGAGGATTGAGTCAAGGTACATCTTCTCAATGCTTCTCTATGATTAATTAAATATTCACCCATTAAACAAGGAGAAAAAATGCATAAATTTTATAGCAGTTTTATTATTATATTTTTTTTAAGCAATCTACTATTTGCTAAAACAACCACCTTAAGTACAAAAAATTTAGAACTTATCCATATTATCGGTCAACAACGCATGTTGTCTCAACAAATCACAAAAGCTTATCTCTATGCAGGACATCAAGTCTCTGTAGATAAAGCCAATAGACAATTACGAGTGGCTTTAAATAGTTTCTATAAAAGCTATTCAACCATAAATACTTCAACAAAAAGTACAAAAATTAAAAATGTGATGAGTTTTATCAAAAAAAGTAGTGATAAATTTAAATCTTTATCAAAAAAGCCCATGAATAGAAATAATACAAAACTCATTTTAGAACTAAGTGAAGAGGTCTTAGCTAAAAGTAAAAATGTTGCATCTCTATTAAAGAATAGTCTTCATAAAGAAGCCTATGATTCAGTTACACATGCAACTCAACAACAGATGTTAGCAGAAAAAATTGCAAAATATTATATAGCAAATCAATCAAAAATAAAAGACTCAACCATAGAGAAACATATGAGAGAAAGTATTAACCTCTTTTCTAAAACACATAAGGCATTGATGAAAAATAAAAAAAATACAACAGTAATCAAAAAAAGACTTAAAAAAGTTGATGAAATATGGAAAATCATCAATCGATTATATAAAAATGATAAACTTTCTTCAATTGTTTTCTCTTTAACCGATGATATTAACAAAGAGATGGGAGAAGTGACAAAATTATATATGGTTGCGTTTAGATGATGTATAATTACTTAAAAAAACCTATTCTTCTACTTATGATATTTTTAAGCCCATCATGGGCTTCCACACGTGGAGATGTTAAGATTATTGAAGCGACAGAAAACATACAATATCTTAGTCAAAAAGTGGCAATAGACTATTTTATTTTTTATAGTAAACAGAATGACTGTATGTTAAAAAACAAGCTTAATGAGAATATGGATAAACTAGAATTTTATATTTCAGAAATTGCCAACACAACAAAAAGCCCCTCTACAAAAGCTATTCTTGACTATTTTACCTATAGAATAGAAGAGATGAAAGAGTTACAAAATCAACAGATAAGTGAAGTTAATGCACGAACCATTTTAGAACATAGTGAAGGTTTTCTTGAAGGTGCAAAAGCCATAGCCCAAGAGCATAAGTATCTCTTCTCAAAAGAAGAAAAGATGCTAATGTTAAGTAAAAAAGCTCAATATCTTATGGAGAGAGTTAGTACCTATTATATGGCTTCAAAAATTGGTTTTAACAGTAACTCTAATCGTAAAAAAATAAAAAAGGCTATTAAAGACATGGATCAAACCATCAAAGACATTGACTTATATCACTACCCTTATGCTTTAGAGAGTAAAGTTAAAAAATTTAAAACAATTTGGCGAATAAATCGAGATTTTTTTAGTGAGGAAGATGCCTATTCTATTCCTCATCTATTACTTGCTTCAACCCAATATAGTCAAAGCTTATTAACAAATATTGAACAATACCACAAAAAAAACCTCTAAAAGGAGTGCTGTTTGAGACTATTGAATAAAGAGAATATCTCATTTTTCTTCATTGTGATTACCCTGTTTCTTGTAACCATCTTAGGCTACTATACCTATAATATGTACGAGGACTATCAAAAGATTGAGTCTAAAATTCAAAATCAACAAAACTTTAATCTTTTGAATAATCTTTTAAAAGAGATAGAGAAAGAGAGTCTTCTCTCTGCTATCCTTTTAAGTAAAAACAGTCAACACAATTTAAAAGAAGTAAGGATTCAACGTAAAAATATCGACACCTTTATAAAAAAGAATGCCTACTTACTAGAAAACAGAGAGTTATCTTTAATCACAAAAGAACTAAATTCTGTACGAAAAACCATAGATAAAGCATCATTTTACTATTTAACCGTGCTATCAGACTCTTATCATAAAAAAATTATTCAAGAAATCATCTCCTATATGGATAACCTTGCCTTTTCTGAAAATAAAATTAATGAGCTTAAACTTATTCAGCTTCGATCTAATTTGAATTTAGAAGATAGTTTTTTAGCGTTTATTTTGTTAAAGTCAAAAAAAATGGAACGTCAAGATTTACTCTTTTGGGAATCTATTCTATCAAAAAGAGTGCTTCCTGATTTTATTTCATCCAACAATATTTTAGACTGGGACACCTTCTCTAAAATTGGTTTTAATGAACATGTTCAACTTTTTTTAGATTCAAAAACAGGAGACTATAGTTTATCTTTTAAAAGATGGGCTCATTTGGCTCAAGAGAAAAGAGAAAAAATAAAAGAGGTAGAAGATATACTTATATATAGAGACAGTGTTATTTTAGACAAAGCACTTCTTTTAAAAGAGAGTGAGATGAATAAATATATTATTATTTCACTCTTATTATTAATACTGCTTGGATTTATTCTTTCCATTATATATATACTTTCTAAAGTCAAAAGTGATAGAGTTTTTTTAAAAAATACGTTAAAAGAGATAAAAATTGACCTTGACAGTAAGAAAAAAAAAGCACTAGAGAAGATTGTAAACAGCAACAATACCATTGAAATTTATAAATTTCTTGCCGATGAAATAAAAGAACCAAGTCGAGCTAAAGATCTTTTTTTAGCAAACATGTCACATGAGATTCGTACACCACTCAATGGAATTATAGGCTTTACAAAAGAGTTACAAGAGACAAATTTAACCGATGAACAGGAGGAGATGGTTCTCATAATTGAAGACAGTTCCAACAATCTCATTCATATTGTTAATGATGTTTTAGATTTTTCAAAAATTAAAGCAGGAAAAGTAGAATTAGAAATTATTCCATTTAATCCTATTAAAAAATTTGAATCTACCATTGATTCCCATATTGCAAAAGCAAGAGAAAAAAGTGTTGAGTTAAAAGTTCTCATTGATCCATCTATTCCCTCACAATTATTAGGAGACCCCACTAAACTTTCACAAATTCTTACCAATTTAGTCAGTAATGCTATTAAGTTTACCCCAGATAATGGCTCTGTTGAGATTTCAATTATAGAACTGAGCAATAGTAAAAGTGAATCTCTCCTGAAATTTCAAGTTAACGATTCAGGCATTGGTATAAGTAGTGAAGAGAAGAAGAGAATTTTTGATGCTTTTTCACAAGCAGATGTAAGTACCAATAGAAAATATGGTGGAACAGGCTTAGGACTTAGCATCTCTAGTCAATTTATAGCCTATATGGGTGGAGACCTTCAGATAAAAAGTAAAGTGGGTGAAGGCTCTTCCTTCTTTTTTTCATTAAAATTTAAAAAAGTTACAATCATATCAGAAGAGATAAAAAAAGATTTAAGTAGCTTTAAAATTGGGTATATTCCTCCTAAAAACAGTCAAGGTATTGATGAAAAATACCTTAAAACTTATATTGAATATCAAAATGCAAAATTTAAAACTTATAGTTTTGATAAAATTCTTACTTTAAATGAAAAAGAGTTGCCTCATCTTCTATTTATAGATTATAAATGTTTTTCAAACCAAGAAGATTTAAAAAAAATTTTAAATCTTCCTTTACAAGTGGTACTCATTATGGCAGAGAACAAAGAGAGTGAATTAAAAGAGATAAGAGAACAAATAGAACATGTGTTACACAAACCTGTCAATCTATCTCGAACGATTAAAGCATTACAGATATTACATAGAAGAAGCCAAAAAAGAGATCAAAAGAAAAATACAGATACTCGTTCCCAGTTTAAAGGAGTAAAGGCACTTGTAGCAGAAGACAATATTATTAATCAAAAATTGATGAAAAGTATACTTAATCGATTGAGTATTGAGGTTATTATTGTAAGTCAGGGAAAAGAGGCTCTAGCATTTTTAGAAACAGAAACCTGTGATATTATTTTTATGGATATACAAATGCCAATCATGGGTGGAGTTGAAGCCACAGAGAAAATATTAAGAAGAGAGAAAGAACAAAAGAGA
>Ga0256844_10000700_pt1 | contig 12784 bp, 9 predicted proteins | sample MusselsmetaG_FD_189100 | JGI IMG/M metagenome (GOLD analysis project Ga0256844, IMG submission 189100) | Mussel associated microbial communities from hydrothermal vent at the East Pacific Rise, Pacific Ocean - Mussels | ecosystem: Host-associated > Mollusca > Shell > Unclassified ... | reverse complement strand
AAACCTTGAAGGATTAAATTATTATCTAGCTAATAGATAATAATTAACTGTTCTTAAAAATAAATTCTCCATTTTGGTAATCCAATTCAATAGAACTTTCTGCAGTAATCTTACCCGCAAGTATTTCTTTGGAAAGTTTATTTAAAACTTCACGTTGAATTACTCGTTTTATAGGTCTTGCTCCATATTGAGGATCAAATCCTATTTTAGCCAAATGACTAATTGCTACTTCAGTTGCTGTAAATTGAATTCCTTTTTGAGCTAACATTTTCACCAAACCATTTATTTGAATTTTAACAATTTGTTTAACCTCAACTTCATTTAAAGGTGTAAACATAATAATCTCATCAATACGATTAATAAATTCTGGCCGTACAGTTTGTTTTAGCATACTTAGTACTTCAACTTTTGTTTCTTCCACTACTTCTGCACGTTTACTCATATCTAATCCTTCCAATTTATCTTGAATGATATGTGCTCCCATATTAGAAGTCATTATGATAATAGTATTTCTAAAATCGGCTGTTCTACCTTTATTATCAGTCAAACGACCTTCATCTAAAACTTGCAATAAAATATTAAAAGTATCTGGATGTGCTTTTTCAATTTCGTCTAATAAAACTACTGAATAAGGTTTACGTCTAACTGCTTCGGTTAATTGTCCACCTTCATCATAACCTACATATCCTGGAGGTGCTCCAACCAATCTACTTACCGCATGACGTTCTTGATATTCACTCATATCAATTCGAGTTAATGCACTCTCATCATCAAATAAATATTCGGCTAAGGCTTTGGCAAGCTCTGTTTTACCAACTCCTGTTGTTCCTAAGAACAAGAATGACCCTAAAGGTTTTCTTTCATCTTGTAAACCTGCTCTTGAGCGTCTAACTGCATCAGAAACTGCTTGAATAGCTTCATTTTGACCTACGACACGTTTATGCAATTCATCTTCTAAATACAAAAGTTTTTCTCTATCAGATTGTAACATTTTTTGTACAGGGATACCTGTCCATTTTGCCACAACCTCAGCAATATCTTCACTGGTTACTTCTTCTTTAATTAAAGCATTTTCATTTTGAGATAATTTGGCTTGCAATTCAACTAATTTTTCTTCTTCTACCTGAATTTTACCATAACGAATTTCAGCAACCAAACCATAATTACCTTCTCGTTCTGCACGTTCTGCTTCCAACTTATAGTTCTCTATATTCTCTTTGGCTTTTTGAACATCATCAACCAAATCTTTTTCTGATTTCCATTTAGCATAAATACCTTCTCTTTCTTCTTTTAGATTGGCTAACTCTTTATTAATATGCGATATTTTTTTATCGTCTTTTTCACGTTTTATCGCTTCTAATTCAATTTCTAACTGCATAATTTTTCTATCTAAAACATCTAATTCTTCTGGTTTGGAATTAATTTCCATTCTTATTTTAGCAGCAGCCTCATCCATTAAATCAATGGCTTTATCTGGTAAAAAACGATTGGTAATATAGCGTTGTGATAATTCCACACAAGCAATAATAGCACTATCTTTAATTTGTACTTTGTGGTGAGTTTCATACTTTTCTTTAATTCCTCTAAGAATAGAAATAGCACTCTCAGTATCTGGTTCATCAACCATTACTTTTTGAAAACGTCTTTCTAAAGCTTTATCTTTTTCAAAATATTTTTGATATTCGTCTAAAGTTGTTGCTCCAATAGCACGTAATTCACCACGAGCCAAAGCTGGTTTTAAGATATTTGCAGCATCCATAGCTCCTTGTCCTCCACCAGCACCAACCAAAGTATGAATTTCATCAATAAATAAAATGATTTCACCTTCGGCTGAAGTTACTTCCTTCACCACTGATTTTAAACGCTCTTCAAATTCTCCTTTGTATTTTGCACCTGCAATCAATGCCCCCATATCTAAAGAATATAATGTTTTATTCTGTAGATTTTCTGGTACATCACCTTTTACAATTCTATGTGCTAAACCTTCAGCTATAGCTGTTTTACCAGTTCCCGGCTCACCAATTAATATGGGATTGTTTTTAGTTCTACGTGATAAAATTTGTAGTATTCTACGGATTTCTTCATCACGACCAATAACAGGATCTAACTTGCCTTCATTGGCTAACTGATTTAAATTTTTAGCATATTTATTTAATGCGTTATAAGTATCTTCAGCAGATTGCGAAGTTACTCGTTCACCATTTCGTAATTCATCAATAGCTGCTTTTAGATCTTTTTCGTTAATTCCGTTATCTTTTAATAGCTGAGTTGTTGCTCCTTTAGATTTTAACATTGCCAATATCAAATGTTCTATAGAAACATATTCATCTTTCATTTTTTTAGCAATTATACTTGCTTCATTAAGCATTGTTCCTGCTGTTCTTGAAAATTGAATTTCTCCACCTTCAACTTTTGGAAAACTCTTTAATATGTTGTCTAATGTTTGCTTAAATAAATCGGTATTTACACCTAATTTATTTAAAACAAATGGTGTTACGTTTTCATCAACTTCGAACAATGCTTTTAAAACATGTCCATTTTCTATTTGCTGATGTCCTAAGCTTTGAGCAATTTGTTGTGCTTGCTGAATAGCTTCTTGTGATTTTATAGTAAAATTATTTATGTTCATAGTATTATATTTTATATTTGAGGATGCTATTATTTTATCATTCTCAAAATGTTCATATTGTTTATGTCAAAATATATTCCACTATAAAGATATATATTAAAAAGGACAAAATGGCTATAAAAACCTATAAATACTGACTTTTATTCATATTATTCTTTTTTTTAATGCCGTTTTATCATACTATATATTCTTATGATTAGAATTTGTTTTTGAATAATGGAATTTAATATTACTATATTTGGCGAAAAAATAAAATATGAGCTTATTTGGAGATCTATTCAAACAAAAAGAAGAAACTTATTCAGATTTTAACTGGATAGCTTTAACAAGTGTTTCACAATTGGATGAGATATTAAATAATTCGGATAATAAAACACAAGCTATTTTTAAGCATAGTACACGTTGCGGAGTTAGCTCAATGGTTATTAAACAATTTGAAAAACAAAGTGATTTTAATCATATTGATTTTTACTATTTAGATTTACTTAAATATAGAGATACTTCAAATATTATTGCAAGTAAATTTAATATTATACATCAATCACCTCAATTAATTGTTCTAAAAAACAAAAAAGTGATTGCCTCAAACTCTCATCATGAAATTTTATCTGTAAAACTTAACTAATATGAATTATATTCAACAAGCATACAAAGGAAAAAATGAAATTTGGCGTTTTATAATTACTATTTTAGTTGTTATGTCGCCATTTATATTAAACATTATTATCTATCTTTTATTACCAGAGCTCTTTGAAGCAGCAATGAAAGAAAACGGTAGTATGAATAGTAATTTTGATTTATTAATGAGCTTAGCAACTTTTGCTTTCTTTTTAATTGTACTATTTTTATTTGTTAAATTTTTACATCAAAGAAGTATTACTTCGCTTATTACAAGTAGAAAAAAAGTAGATTGGAAACGTGTGTTTTTTTCATTTATTTTTTGGTTTTCAATTTCTTCGGCCATGTTAGTTGCTGAGTATTATTTAAGTCCCGAAAGTTATCAATGGAATTTTGATCTTTACCCTTTTGTAGGATTAGTTATAATTTCATTCATATTTATGCCTTTACAAACAAGTTTTGAAGAACTTCTTTTTAGGGGATATTTAATGCAGGAAGTTGGTATTTTAGTAAAAAATAAATGGATACCACTATTAGGAACATCAATTCTTTTTGGATTAATGCATGGATTTAATCCTGAAGTAGATAAATTGGGACCAATTGTAATGGTTTATTATATCGGTACAGGTTTATTATTAGCCATTATTACTTTAATGGATGAAGGTTCTGAACTTTCATTAGGATTTCATGCTGCAAATAATATAGTTGCTGCAATATTTGTAACTACAAATTGGACAGTTTTTCAAACAGAAGCTTTATTTATTGATACCTCAGAACCAAAAATGAATTTTCAAGTATTTATTCCTGTATTGATAATATATCCTATTATACTATTTGTATTTTCAAAAAAATATGGTTGGAGTAATTGGAAAGAAAAATTATTTGGTAAAGTATCTAAACCTGAAACAAAAGAAAAATCTCTTTTTGAAGAAGAAAGTGTTTTAGAATTATAAAAAATTCCACTTCAGAAAGCGGGATTTCAAAAAGGAAAAATTGTTATGATTGTTACATCTATAAAACTTTAACATTTAAATAAATATATTATCAAGCCTCTTTTTAAATTAATTTTACTTTTTTTAATCAATTAATACTTCAATTTACTTACATTTGCCTGCTATTAATTAGTATTCTTTTATAATGATAGCAAATTCAGATAAATTTTTTGGCGAAGGACTAACTTACGATGATGTATTATTAGTACCTGCATATTCAGAAGTACTTCCACATCAAGTAAACATTCAATCTAAACTTACTAAAAACATAAGCATTAATGTGCCTATGATTTCTGCTGCAATGGATACTGTTACCGAAGCAAATATGGCAATTGCAATGGCTCGTGTTGGTGGAATTGGTGTACTACATAAAAATATGAGTATAGATCAACAAGCCAAAGAAGTTAGAAAAGTGAAACGTTCTGAAGCAGGAATGATTATAGATCCTGTAACCATTAAAAAAGATGATACTGTTTTTACAGCAAAACAATTAATGCAAACACATCGTATTGGAGGAATTCCTGTGATAGATGATAATGATATTCTTATCGGAATTGTAACAAACAGAGATTTACGTTTTGAAACTGAGCAAAGTAAATCTATTGATGAGGTAATGACAAAGGAAAATCTGATTACAACCGAAATTGGAACTTCTTTAGCTAAAGCTGAAAAAATTCTTCAACAATACAAAATAGAAAAATTACCAGTAGTTGATGATAATAATAAATTAGTTGGTCTAATTACCTATCGTGATATAATAAAAGTTAGTGAAAACCCAGATGCAAATAAAGATAGTTTTGGTAGATTACGTGTTGCTGCTGCTATTGGAGTTGCTGGCGATAGCTATGAAAGAGCTGAAAGATTAATCAAAGCTGGAGTTGATGCCTTGGTTGTTGACACTGCTCATGGACATTCAAAAGGTGTTGTTGGAATTTTAAAAGAAATTAAAAACCATTATCCTAAAACAGAAATTATTGTTGGTAATATTGCTACAGCCGAAGCTGCTTTATTTTTAGTTAAAAATGGTGCTGATGCTGTTAAAGTTGGAATTGGACCTGGATCAATTTGCACAACTAGAATTGTTGCTGGTGTTGGTTTTCCTCAATTATCTGCTATTATTGAAGTCTCAAAAGCTTTAAAAGGAACTGGTATTCCTGTAATTGCCGATGGAGGAATTCGTTATACAGGCGATATTTCTAAAGCCATTGCTGCTGGAGCAGATACTGTTATGTTGGGTTCTTTATTAGCAGGAACAAAAGAAAGTCCTGGAGAAACAATCATTTTTGAAGGTAGAAAATTTAAAGCATATCGTGGAATGGGTTCTATTGAAGCCATGAAAAAAGGTTCTAAAGACAGATACTTCCAAGATAAAGAAAACGACTCAAACAAATTAGTTCCCGAAGGTATTGTTGGTCGAGTTGCCTATAAAGGTGAATTACACGAAACAATGCATCAATTTATTGGAGGTTTACGTGCTGGAATGGGATACTGTGGTGCAAAAGATATTGAAAATCAGAAAAATGCTCGTTTTGTAAAGATAACTTCAGCAGGAATGAATGAAAGTCATCCACACTCTATTTCAATTACAAAAGAAGCTCCTAATTATTCTAGAAGATAAAGAGCCCATCTCCCGTCTTCCTATCCCGAGACTTAGGGAGGAAGAAACTTTTTTAAATCCTTTTAAAAAGGATCTATAATCACGGCTCTATGGTTGAATACAGTGGGTTTGTTTATCCAATTAAAATATGATTTTAAAATGGTATTTGAAAAATAATCGTAAAATTTGAGATGAAATCATCGTAGAATTTTATGCAGTTTGAGTGCCGATGCAATCGGTACGAGTTCATAAAATTCAGATGATGAATAAAAAATTTAGATGACTTATTCATTAGCCTTGACTTTTTTGGTTCGTTTTTGTGTCAAGACAAAAATGAACAAGTATAATTTATGTGATTAATTGTTTTTGAAAATAGTTTCCCATTAAAAACAGCATAGAGCCATAATCACTAATACAAATTAAACTATTGCACTTATAAACTTTTAAGAGCTTATTAACTTTTCGCTATAAAAAAGAAACTATATTTGTTTTAACTAAACAAATACTATGGAATCTGCTATTCTTTTTATTATCCTTATTATAATAATTTTATCTAATAATGGTAAAGTCAAATTACTTACTTCTAAAATTGATACTTTAGAAGGCAAAATAGATGATTTAAAACATTTTCTAAAAACTAACAGCATTATTAAAGCTTCTAAAGTTAAAGAACCAATAACTACAGAAAAAGAACTTAGCTTTACTGAAGAAATAAAAAAGAAGGCTGAACCAAAAGTTGATTTAGAAAAGAAACATGCTGAAATTATTGAAAAAATTAAAGCAGAAAAAGAATTAAAACAAAAAGAGTTAGAGCAACAAAAAAGAAAAAAAGAAAAAATTCCTGTTGTAAACTTTACTGAAGAAAAGCAGAAAGATGCAATATTAAACAAACAACTAATTAAAGAAAAAGTAATTCCTCAAAAAACATTAAGTGATAAGCTTGATGAAAAAATAAAAAGTTTCAAAACTAATAATCCAGATATAGAAAAATTTATTGGAGAAAATTTAATAAGCAAAATTGGTATTTTAATACTTGTTTTAGGTATTAGTTTCTTTGTGAAGTTTGCTATTGACAATAACTGGATTAATGAAGTTGGTAGAGTTGGTATTGGCTTTTTATCTGGTGGAATATTGTTAGGTTTTGCTTTTAAATTAAAGAAAAACTACAAAGCTTTTAGTTCTATTTTAGTAAGTGGAGCAATAACCATTTTCTATTTTATAATAACCTATGCTTTTAAAGAATACGAGTTGTTTTCACAAACTACAGCCTTTGCTTTATTGGTAATTATAACTATTTTTAGTACATTAATTTCAATTCTATATGACAGGAAAGAGCTTGGTGTTTTATCATTAATTGGTGGGTTTTTAGTCCCTATTTTAGTAAGTACAGGTAGTGGTAATTATACAGTACTATTTAGTTATTTATTAATCTTAAACATTGGTTTTTTAATTGTTTCTATCAAGAAAAAATGGTTTATTATTAATATTCTAACTTTTGTATTTACACATCTATTCTTTATATCATGGTTATTAAAAGATAATCATTTAGACACCAATGCTCCAAGGTTATTTTTATTTGCAACCTTATTTTATATTGTGTTTTATTTAATGAATATATACAGAGTAATTAAAGAAAAAGAATATGCAATGAAACCAATTGTAATGATGCTTTTCTTAATAAGTACCTTTGTATTCTTTGGACAAGGTTTATATTTACTAGGCTACTTTGCCCCTAACTTTAAAGGTGCATTTACATTATTATTAGCAATAGTCAATTTAGTTTCTGGATGGTTATTACTTAAAAATAAAATAGTTGATACCAAAACAGTTTATCTATTTATAGGTATGACTTTAACTTTTTTAACTCTTGCAGGACCAATACAATTAGAAGGAAATTATATAACTCTTTTTTGGGCAGCAGAAACTGCTCTGTTAATTTGGTTATCTCAAAAAATTAAAAATAACGATTTTAAAATAGTAGCATTTATTACCATAATTTTAGCCTTAGGAAGTTTGTTTATAGATTTTGAACATATATATTATTCTTCTAACAAACTTAATATAATTCTAAATAAAGGTTTTATTACTGGTGCCTTTGTAACAATAGCGTTACTTATTTCTTCATATTTATTTCACAAAGAAAAAGAACCATATACCATAAAAAATATTACAATAGAAATAGTTCCTTCTAAAATAAAAACAGGACTGATAATTATTGCTGGTTTTGTATTATATTTAACTGGTTTATTAGAGCTTAATCATCAAACAACTCATTATTTTGATTCTTATTTATCTAATACAATAATTGTAATATATAACTATATATTTATCATTATAGGAATTTATTTTGCCCTAAAAAGCAAAAATGATGGTATTGAAAAAATAGGATTAATAGGAAGTCTTATAACCTTGGTTTATGGTGCTACTTTTATAGGTTCTACTCCATTTAGATCATTTTATAATAGCATTGATAATAAAGTAAGTAACCCTACTTTTTATGTGCAATTTTTGTTGTTTGGGGCGTTAGTTTATATTATATATTTGATTTATAAATATATTAATAAAAAATATCTAATTAAGGTTAATTATACTTTTGTGAAATATTTTATAGCTGCTATATTTGTCGTTTTAGTAAGTTTAGAAGTCTTAATTATTTCTCAACCTATATTAATAACTCCTAAATTAAGTATGATTAATGATATTGATGTATCTTTATATCGTACCATAAGTCAATCTAAAAAAGCAGTTATCAAAACAAGTTTTCCAATTCTTTGGGGATTATTATCATTTGTATTTTTGTTTTTTGGTATTAAAAAGAATAAAAAAGAATGGCGTGTATTTGCCTTAGTATTAATTGCTGTAACTGTATTGAAATTATTTATATATGATATTGGTAACGTAAGTCAAGGTGGAAAAATAGTTGCATTTATTATTTTAGGTGTTGTATTATTAGTAATTTCGTTTATGTACCAAAGAATTAAAAAATTATTTAATGATAATGAAGAAAATAATGACAAAGCATAGTTTATTTTTAATACTACTTAGTTTTTTAAATTTTGTTTTACTTGCTCAAACAGAACAGTATAAGGCAGATATTAAAACATCAGAAATTTCTAAGTTTAAAAGTATTGCTTTAACACCAAAAATTCGTGCTGTTGCTAATGATAATTTTAGTGACATTAGAATATTAGATGAACAAAAGCACCAAGTACCTTATTTTTTATTAAAAAAATTTGCTAAAACAAAAGTTGAATTTATTCCAATAAAGAATAATATTTCTAACAAAAAAAAATCTACAAGTGTTGTAATTTACAATCCTGAAAGAAAACTGTACAATCAATTCAGTTTTAAAGTTACTAATGCCAATGTGAATAAAACATGTAAGATTGAAGGAAGCAATCACATGAAAAAATGGTTTGTAATCTCTGAAAAAAAGCATCTAAGATTACATAACAATCACAATAAAGCTTACAATTATTATAATATTAATTTCCCTTCTATTGACTATGAATACATTAAACTAACTATAAATGATACTTTAGCTGCTCCTATTAATGTAAAAGATGTTGGAATTTTTAAAAGTAGTTATATCAAAAATGAAAATCCATATATCAATTTAAATTATTCGCAAAACATAACACAAAATCAAAATAAAACCTTAATTCATTTTAAATCAAATAGAGACTATGAAATAAATAAAATTGATTTTAAAATTGGAGGAAATGAATTTTATGATAGAACTATTCGATTTTACACAAAAACTAGCAGCACTAAAAAAAGCTCTTTAAAGGTTATTTTTAAAACATTAACTCTTAATTCTAAAAACACCAACTCATTTTATAACCTAAGTATAAAGGAGAAAGATTTTTGGATTGAAGTTGATAATAAAGACAATCAACCATTACATTTTAAAAAAATTAATTTATTACAAAAACAACAATATTTAGTAGCTTCAATTAAAGCAAATAAAAATTATTATATCATTGCTGGAGATAAAAAACTTAATAAACCAAGTTATGATATTGAAAAATTTAAAAATGAAATAGAAACAAATCTTCCAATAATTAACCTTAAAAATGAAACTATTTCTTCACCAAGCATTTCTAAAAATAAAGAAAAAGTTTTTTATGAACAAGCTTGGTTTATGTGGTTTTCTATAGGTTTAGTTGCAATATTGATATTCTATTTTACGCTATCATTAATCAAACAAACAAAAGAAAATTAAGTGAAAAAATATTTTAGCTTATTATTATTTTTAATATCAATATTAAGTTGCGATGTTGCTACATTATCCAAAGAAGAAGCTTCTAAAATTAATAATTATCGTATAAATATTCAAATTTACGATCATTTTGAAGAAAAATTAAATCGAATAACAGTAAGTCTAAGCAATGGTAAAAAACAAATTATAGATAAGGATATAAAAATTCTAGTCAACAATAAACCCTTATATTTTTTCTTAAAACAAGAACTGTACTATACAAAAAAATCATATTATTATTTAGATACGTTAAAACGTAAAGAGTCGTATTATTTCGAAATTATTTTAAGAGATAGCACAAAACATCCAATAGCTTTTATTAAACCATCGGATAATAAACTTATGGAATTTAATATCCCAAAAACAGTATCAAAAAATGAAAATATAATTCTTAAATGGGAAAATTTAAAAGCACCTTATGCTTTAGAAATTCAAAAAGGCATTCAGGTAAAAAATAAAGTCGCCAAAAACATTACAGAATATGGATATTCTAAAACAAAATTTGACACTATAAAATCTAAAAAAGGAAATTATAAAATAGACAAATCTTATTACGAAGATTCATTAACTATTGCAACACGTGTTGAATTTAATCTTAGCCGTAAAGAAATAGGATTGATAAATCCTCTATTTAAAAAGAATAGCAATCTTACCTATAATTTTTCCTTAAATAAGTCTGTAGAAATAAAATAAATTTTGAATTTATATTATTTCCTAAAATAAGTATCTAATTGAAACGAATATTTAATTATTAATTTCAATGTAGTAACATATAAGTTTACCTATAGGATTAGTTGCTATTATTAATTTATTATTTACCAAATCTTTAATAAAATATACAACACAAATGTAAATATATACACATAATGCATTTTAGTAGTAGCATTTTATTATATTTGTAAAAATATTTCATAAATGTTACAAAATATTATTGAAAATCTTTTAGAGTTAGGCTTTAATAGATTGGAAGCTGAAGTTTATATTCAGTTACTTTCTCATCCACCAGCAACAGCCTATAAAGTAGGAAAACTCATCAATAAACCAACTGCTAATGTATATAAAGCAATTGATGCTTTAGCAAAAAAAGGAGCAGTAATTATTGAAGATAATAAAGCAAAACTTTGCAAAGCAATAAAACCAGACGAATTCTTTAGCTTATACAAAGCAAACCTTTTACAAAAGGCAAAAAAAGCAGAGCAATCACTACAACATTTGCAAACTGATTTTAATGATCAAAGTAGCTATGCCATAAAATCTGTTCCTTTAGTTTTTGAAAAAGCAAAAAATATACTTCTAAACGCAAATAGTATTGTAGTGGTAGATGTATTTCCAAAAGCATTAGAAAAAATTTCATATATATTATCAGAAATTGGTAAAAATGGAATTAAAGTATATATAGAAGCTTATGACCATATTGAAATTCCTTTTACAGAAATAACCATTTCTAAAACTATTGGAGATACTGCCACAAATCATTGGGACGCACAACAACTAAATATAATGGTTGATGGTGAAGTGCATTTAATTGCATTGATGGATAACGATTTAAAAATAATCAAACAAGCAACCTTTAGCCAGAACATATACATGTCATGCATGCTTTTAGCAGGAAATTTAAAAGAACAAGCTATTATTAAACTACTTAATATACAGAATGATGCTGATTTTGAAGCTAAAGCTAAAAACATTCTTAATCAAGCTAAATTCTTCTACAATACAGAAATACCAGGATTTAAAAAATTAAAGAACCTTTAAAAATAAAACTATGAGAATTAATTTAAAAATAACATTAGGCATTATCATCACTTTAGTAATATTCTTAATATCCACTACTGTCATTAGAGAGTTTTTTAAGGGTTATACATTCACATCAATGAATACAATTTTAACTTTAAGTTCAGAATTAATACTATCAATAATAGCTATTAAATTTTTTAAGACTGATTTTAATATTAAACTTCCTAAATTTAAATCAGCATTAAAAGTATTTTTTACTGGATTTGGTGTTGCAATTATTACAATGATGATTATGAATATTATAGAAATGCTAATAACAGGTCATAATCTTGGTGAAGGACATCCTATTATGAATTCAATGACAATAGTACAAGTTTTTTTCTTAGTTTTTATAGGAGCAAGTATAGCAGAAGAATTTCTTTTTAGAGGTTTTTTATTAAATATGTTAAGCTCATTAAAAACTATAAAGCTTAAAATATTTAAAAAAGAAATAGGTTTACATATTATTATTAGTGGTCTAATGTTTGGTTTAGCACACTTAGGATTATTAATGAGTGGTTCAAGTTTTAACTTTGTTTTAAAAATTATTATTTTCGCAACAGTATTAGGTTGGTTTGCAGGATATTTTCAAGAAAAATATAAAAATACTTCTTATGCTATTTTAACACATATGGGTGCAAATCTTATGGGAGTTCTAGGTATGGTTTTAATGCAATATATCCCTCTTTAAAATTTGTAGCAAAAGAAAATATAAATTTAATTTAGATGCTTGTTGATAAAAGAGCTTTATAAGCTCATGGTTATCTTTGCGTAAATCTAGTACTTTGCGGTAAATTCAATCTTTATAATAATTAAAACTCAGTAAATCTCTGTGTCTTCTCTGTGTCTTCTCTGTGTCTTCTCTGTGTAACAGCGTTTAAAAATTCTCTATAACAGCCATTCAAAATAAA
>Ga0256844_10000699_pt1 | contig 12787 bp, 13 predicted proteins | sample MusselsmetaG_FD_189100 | JGI IMG/M metagenome (GOLD analysis project Ga0256844, IMG submission 189100) | Mussel associated microbial communities from hydrothermal vent at the East Pacific Rise, Pacific Ocean - Mussels | ecosystem: Host-associated > Mollusca > Shell > Unclassified ... | reverse complement strand
TGGTATTGAATTTTATGCCGTAAATAAAAGTTATCCCGAAGAAATTTTTGATAAAACCATCAGTAGAAAAATTGATGCTGATATTTTTATTGATGATCGTAGTTTTGGAGATGTTCCAGAATGGGGCGAAGTATATCAAGCAATTATTAATGAAGAGCCCAATATTCCTAAGAAAAAAAAAGGATGGTTTTGGTAACAACAGCACTAAAAGAAGCAAAAGAAAAACCCAATAATCAATGATTATTGGGTTTAATATTTTATAGAATTCTAAATTCTTAAATTCCTAACTTCGCTTTTACTGAAGGTAATAAATCTTCACCTTCATAAACGATAAGTCCTTTACCAGATGCAGAATCTAATACATATTTAATTCCTTTCTCTTTAGCTACTGTTTGGATTGCAGTTTGCGCTTTTTCGATAATTGGTTTCAATAATTCAAACTCTTGTTCTTGTAATTCTTTACGAGCTTCACCTAAATACAATTGTAGTTTTTGTTGAATCTCTGCTAATTCCATTTGACGTTTTTCGTTTTCTTCATTTGTTTTTGTTGCAGCTTCATCAGCATATTTCTTATATTTTGCTTGTAATGCTTGTGCTTGTGCTTTATACTCAGTATCATAGTTTTGGCTAATTAACTTCATCTTATCCGACATCGCTTTAGTTTCTGGCATTGCTGCGACTAATTCGTCACTATTAATGTGTGCAATTTGCTGTGCATTTGACACAAATCCTGCGGCTACTAAAAATATCGCTACTATTAAATTTTTAATGTTTTTCATTTTGTTGTTTTATTTATATTAATTGTTTTACTTTCTATTCTTTTTTTTACTTTCTATTAATTTCTTTTTACGCACTTCTATCTCTGCCAGTTTCTTTGCTCGTTTATCTGCTGCCACTTTACGTAAAGAATCACGTTTTTCTTTTTTAGCTTTAACACGATCTAATAATTGTTGCCGTTTTACTGCTTTAATTTCTTCTTTTGTCTTTACAGATGGTGCTTTTTCTTTGGCAGATTCTTCTTCTATTTTTTTATTTTCAGATACTGCTTTTTTTCTATCTTCTTTAGATTGTTCTTTTGGTGACTCCTTCTTTTCTTCAGTAAGATCTTTAATTATCTTTTTCTCACTAACTCCTACTTTCTTCTTCCCTTTATTCTTTGCTGCATCTCTACGAGCTTGAATCTCTGCTTTTTTCTTAGCTCTCTTTTCTGCATTTGCTTTCTTTAGCGCTTCTCTTTTAGCTGCTTTTGCCTCATTTTGCTTTTTTATTTTCTCTTTAAGCAATTCTTGCTTTGTTTTTCTTTCATCTGCCTTACTCTTTACTGCTGCTTTCTTCTTTTCGCGTGCTATTTCTTTATCTGATTTCTTCTTAGCATTCTCCTTTATTTTTCTTCCTTTTACAATTTTTCGTAAAACCAATTCGCTAATATCATACTTTGGATTGTTGTATAACATCACCATATCATTACTCGCTTTATCAAAGATAATATCGTATTTTTTACTTTTCGATATTTCTTGTATTGCATTGAATATCTGATCTTGTATTGGTCTAACCAATTGCTTATTCAGCATAAATAAATCTCCCGAAGTTCCAAAATAATCTTGTTGCAACTTTTTTAATTCGGTTTGTTTTATTAATATATCTTCATTTCTATCAGAAATTAAATCTGAAGTTAACAATGCTTTCTCATTGCTTAAACTCAACTTCATTGCTTCAATTTCATTTTTTAATTTATCTAGTTTTGAATTCCAAGATTTAACTTTTGCATCCAACTTAGATTGTGCTTTTGTATACTCAGGAATATTTTCCAGAATATAAGCTCTATCAATATAACCGATTTTTTGTGCTTTTTGTGCAAAAGTTGTTTGCGCCACTAAAAGGATTAATAAGATTGAAATTTTCTGTATCATAGTTTCATAGGTTAATTAGAAATAATCGTGCCAAACTTTTTAACGAATTCACAATTATTGTTAAAATAAGTATTAATTATATTTGACATAAACTACAAAGATACATAATATATTGTGTATAATCATATTAAAATGACTGTCCGATTGTAAATTGTGTCTTCCAACCCGATTTAATTCCTGGTGCGCTTGGCACATCATCAAATCCATATCCGAAGTCAATTCCTAATAGACCAAAAGAAGGCATAAATAATCGCAATCCTGCTCCACCAGCTCTTTTTAGATCAAATGGATCAAATTCATTAAGATTATTAAAAGAATTACCTCCTTCTAAGAAACCTAACACATAAATAGACGCTTGGGGTTTAAGTGTTATTGGATAACGTAATTCAAATGCAAATTTATTATAAACAGTTCCTCCACCAGTTGGTGTTAAACTAGAATTTGGATAACCACGTAAACCAACAGTTTGTCTTCCATCATATTGTTGTCCTTGCATAGCATCACCACCAACATAAAAGCGCTCAAATGGTGAAATACCTAATTCTTTGTTATACTCTCCTAAAACTCCAAATTCTGCAGAAGAAACCAAAACTAATTTATCGTAAATTTCATTGTACCATTTCCCAGAAAAATTAAACTTATAAAACTCTAACCATTTATATTTTTCTTGATTAGATATCGTTGAATAATCTTTCTTTTGAAATAATGAATATGGAGGTGTTACTTTAGCACCAATATTAAAACTTGAACCTCTTCTTGGATAAATTGGACTTGGTCCTTGTGAGCTTCTTCCAAAATTAACGGCTAAAGAGAAGTTATTCGATTTTCCATTATCAAATCCAAAAACAGGAAATAAATAATTTTTTAACGTGTATCCTTGATAGTTTAATGATGTTGATAATGTAAAGTAATCATCTGGTCTCTTTAAACGCTGATTAATCCCAATTGAAGCTCCTAAAATATCAATTTTTTGATCTTTATCTACATCTCTTGTTGTATAATTATATTTGTATTGCTTTGAGTTATAAACAGAAAATGAGAAAGATTTTGGTCTTTTACCACCTAACCAAGGTTCAACAAAAGACAAACTATAAGTGCTTGAATATTTACTTGCTTGTAAACGTAAAGACATACGTTGTCCATCACCCATTGGCACAGGTGTGTAAGCTTCTTTATTAAATATATTACGCAATGAGAAGTTAGAAAAAGACAATCCTAATGTTCCAATAAAAGCACCACCACCATAACCACCTTGTAATTCTATTTGACTAGAGCCTTTCTCTGCAACACTATACTCAATATCTACTGTTTTATCTGCATAGTTTTGCTTTACATCGGGAACAACCGCTTCTGGATCGAAAAATCCTAATTGACTAATTTCCCGTATAGATCTAATAATAGCTTCTCTACTAAATAAATCACCTGGTTTGGTATGTAATTCTCGATAAATAACATGATCGTTTGTTTTATCATTTCCAACTACAGAAATATTTTTAACAATAGCTTGCTCATCTTCATGAATACGAATTTCGATATCAATTGCATTCCCATTTACTGCTGTTTCTACAGGTGTAACATTTGAGAACATATAACCATTATTTAAATATGTATTTGCAATATCTTGCGAATCTGGTGTACCATCACCATTTACACGTTCACTTAATAATTTTCCGTTATAAGTATCTCCTTTTTTAATCTTTAAAAAGTTATTCAATTGCTCATCAGAATAAACAGTATTTCCTAAAAAATTAATATCACCAAAAACATACTTTTGCCCTTCATTAACGGTAATGTCTAGATTAATCGTATTATCATCATTCCAAGAAATAGAATCACTTACTACTTGCGCATCTCTAAAGCCTTTTTCTTGGTATTTTGTAACCAATCTATCCAAATCTGACGTATAATTCTCCGTTACATATTTAGATCTTTTCCAAAATCTATAAAATACTTTTCGCTTTGTTTTCTTTAATGCTTTTCTTAGTTTTTTATCTTCTAACTCTTTATTTCCAATAAAATTGATGTTTTTAATTTTTACTCGTTCACCTCTATCAATTGTTATTATTGCTGATGCTGTAGTACTTCCAACAGAATCTAATTTTGTTTGGATGTTAACCTTTGTATTTAAATATCCTTTTTCTTTATATTTTTTTACAATAAAATTCTTTGTCGTTGTCAATAAGTTTTCGGTAAGCATTTCACCTTTTTTAAACTCTGTTTCTTTTGCTAATTCTTCAGCTTTGGATTTTTTAAGTCCTTTAAAAGTTACTTCACTTAATTTTGATAATTCTTGAACATCAAATTCTAAATAAATAGCTTCACCATCAATTTTACCAACATAAACATCTACATTGCTAAACAAATCAGATTTCCACAATTTTTTAATTGCACTAGACAGTTTATCACCAGGTATTTTTATCTCGGCTCCTTCAACTAAACCAGTATATGATTTTATAGATTGTTCGCTAAATCGCTGATTTCCTTTTATGGTAACTCCACCTAAAATGTATTTTTTTGCTTTACTAAGATTTATTGTGGTGTCTTGAACTTTTATATTATCCTCAACTTGTGCATTTACAACAAATCCACAAAGGACAACAAAAACTACTAATAAATTATTTTTAATTCTACTCATCATTTTTTAATTGATCACTGGTTTTACCAAATCTTCTTTCTCTTTGTTGATAATCAATAATGGCTTCATAAAAGGATTCTTCATTAAAATCGGGCCAATAAATTGGTGTAAAATAAAGTTCTGCATAAGCCATTTGCCATAAAAGAAAATTACTCAAACGTTTTTCACCACTTGTTCTTATCATCAAATCAACATTTGGCAAATTACGAGTATATAAATGGTTATTTATAATTTTTTCATCAATTTCTTTCACCGAAAGTTCATTATTAACAATTTTTTTAGAAATATTTTTAAATGCATTAACAATTTCGTCTCTAGAGCTATAACTTAATGCTAAATTTAAAATAAGATGTGTGTTATTTTTTGTTTTATCGATGACTTCATTGAGTTCTTTTTGCGCTTTTTTTGGCAATGAATTTATATCACCCAATGTTCTTAAAGAGATATTATTATCGAGTAATAATTTCAATTCTTTTTTTAAAGAGCTTACAAGCAAGCTCATTAACATATCGATTTCTAGTTTTGGTCTATTCCAATTTTCGGTAGAAAAAGCATATAGCGTTAATACTTTTATTCCTAGTTCGGCTGCTGTTTCTACAGTTTTACGTACTGCTTTAACTCCATTTTTATGACCAAAAACACGTAGTTTTCCTTTCTCTTTTGCCCAACGTCCATTACCATCCATAATGACAGCAATATGTTTGGGGAGTTTTAAATTATTTATTTGATTTTTTAAAGACATAGTTAATAAACATCACTATAACAGCTTCTTCTTCCAAAGCCAAAAACTATATTAATTCCCGAAGTTATATACCAATCATTTGTATTGGGATTTCCAAAATTCAATGATGGAATTTTAGGATTATTAAAATCTAAATCATCCGTAAAAGAATAACGGAAAATAGTTTCAAAATTAATACCAATATGATTGGCTAATTTCGTTTTAAAACCAAATCCAAACGGAATTGTAAAACCCGTATTTGAAACTGTTTCATAAGTACCAGGTGTAGTTTCACTATCAACAGTATGGTAATTAAAACCTGCTACTTCAAATATAATATAAGGAGTAGAACTCCAACCTTCCTTTATGAGCGAATAATCATAATAATTAAACTCAATTCCTACTGCTGCTTCTCGAACCGAATTAGAAAAACTAAAACCACGTGCATTACGCAGTGCATTAGAAGATTTCGCATCATTATCGGATAATTGAATATATGTTCCCGATAGTCTTAAAGCGATTCTTTGGCTAAAATTCCATTTATAAATTAGACCAACAGATAATTTATTGGGTAGCAAATAAGTTTCATCGCCAACATCACCAATATAGTTGCTTCCGCCAATGTGTCCGCCAATTTCATTCACTTGAGCATTAGAAAATGCAATAGAAACTAAGAATAGGATTGTAAAAAAAAGATTTTTCATTTATAAAAAATTGATTGCAAATATAGTAATTCTAATATAAACGTTTTTTAAGGGTTTTATTGCCTTTTATTTGGATGTTTTTTTAAACTAATCATTTCTAACATCTTCTCCCCAAAGCAACTTTTTACGCAATGTTTTTAAAAAAGACTGATTATTCAACAACACTGTTTTTATAGAATACGATGCTTTATTAATAACAACTGTTGTATTATTCTGAATTGTAATTATTCGAGAATCTAAAGAAAGTAACGCGTTTTTCTCTCTTCCTATTACTTTTAATTCAATTTTTGTGTTATCAGGGATCACCAAAGGTCGCGCATTTAAATTATGCGGTGCTATTGGTGTTAATACTAAATTTCGCGCCGAAGGTGTTATCACTGGTCCGCCACAACTTAAAGAATATCCTGTAGAACCTGTTGGTGTTGAAACGATTAAACCGTCTGCCCAATAAGACGTTAAAAACTCATTGTCTAGATACGTTTCTATCGTTATCATTGCTGTGGAATCTTTTCTTACAACTGTAACTTCGTTAAGTGCAATATTAAAACCATCTAAATCATCTGTCGTTACTTTTAAAAGCGTTCGTTCTTTTACCGAATAGTTCTTTTTTAAAACGGACTTTATAGCTTCTTTAATTTTTCCTTTTTGAACATTTGCTAAAAAACCCAAACGCCCAATATTAATTCCCAAAATAGGAATATTATGATCTCTTACATAAGTAATCGATCTTAAAAATGTACCATCGCCACCAACGGTAAAAAGCATATCAAAAGTAGCGTCTAAATCTTTATAACTAGAAAATGTTTGATATGATTTTCGTACATTCTTTCGTTCTTTTAATAATTTATGAAAATTAAATTCAATAACAACCTCTACTTTATTTTCACGCAAAGTAGCTAATAAAATATCAATATATTTTGAAGCTTCACTTTTGTAATTTTGTCCGTAAATTGCTATTTTCATATAACCGTTTCTAAATATTTAAATATTTTTGAAAATATTCCGATCTTTCTTTTAAATCATTCAAATACTCATCTTCATTAATTCCTCTAATAATTTTATAGTCGTATCTTCTAAAAGTATGGATGACATCATTAATATTATCGCTGTATAATTTTATAGTTAATTCAACGGTATCACGATACTCTTTAGAAACAATAACACCCAATAATTTAGCTTGGTTACTTTCAATAATTTGAGCAATCTCACTTATACTATAATCTATTTTGTTTTTAGATACCACAATAATATTTCCATTTTCTTGTAAAAAAGGAGTGTGATTAAAAAAGTGCAATACATCTGATAATTCATAGTAACCAATATAATTATTTTGTTCATTTATTATTGGTAAAAAATTACTTTCATTTAAATCGAATACTTTTAACAATTCAAGCCAACTTTCATCTTCTTTTGCGAAAAACACAACTAGATTGTATCTTATTTCCTTAATCGTTAAGGAATCGTTATCCAATCCTGGCAAATCTGCTTCAGCAAGTAACCCAACTAACGTGTTATTTTCAACCACAGGTAGATGCGACAGTCTTAAATTTAAAAACATTTTTTTTGCCTCACCTATTGTATTGCTGAGTTGCAAAGGCGAAATGTCGTTTACGATATAATCTATTGTTAACATTGTATTGAAATATTATGCAAAATAAGTAAAATTTAATAACATTATACTAATTTTGCCGTTAAATATAATTCGTTTATTAGATTAGTACAAAAACAAAGCCAAATGACAAAATTAAGTGTAAACATCAATAAAATAGCTACCTTACGGAATTCTCGCGGAGGAAATACACCCAATTTAGTTAAAGCAGCTATTGATATTCAAGAATTTGGAGCTCAAGGAATTACCATTCATCCAAGACCCGATGAAAGACATATCAAATACCAAGATGCCTACGATTTAAAACCCATTGTAACCACAGAATACAATATTGAAGGAAATCCAATTCCTAAATTTATGGAGCTCGTTTTGGCAAATAAACCAACACAAGTTACCTTGGTTCCCGATGCAATTGACACATTAACATCTAATGCTGGTTGGGATACCGTAAAAAACTTCGATTTTCTAACCGAGGTTGTAACCGAATTTAAACGAAATAATATTCGTACTTCTATTTTTATGGATACCAATACTAAATTTATTGAAGCCGCTGCAAAAATTGGTGCAGATCGCATTGAACTATACACCGAAGATTTTGCTTCGGAATTTGATAAAGGAAATGAAAATGCCATAAAACCATATATTGAATGTGCCGAGCTTGCTTCTAGTATAGGTCTAGGAATAAATGCAGGTCACGATTTATCTTTGGATAATATTGAGTTTTTCGCTAAAAATATTCCAAATTTATTGGAAGTTTCTATAGGTCATGCTTTAATATCAGAATCTCTTTATTTGGGATTACAAAACGTAATTAATATGTATTTATACCGACTAAAAAGCTAATATGTCTCAAGAAATTATCACTTATATTTTATTAGGAATTGCCATTGTGTTTTTGGTAAACAAATTCCGTCCAAAAAAAAAGAAAAAAGGATGTGATACCGATTGTGGTTGTTGATACTAAACTCTATTTTTAGAATCAATACTAATGGTAACTGGCCCATCGTTTATTAACGCAATTTTCATATCTGCTCCAAAAACACCTGTTCCTACTTTTTTACCTAAATCACTTTCTAGCTGTTTTATAAATGCTTCGTATAACGGAATCGAAATTTCAGGTTTAGCCGCTTTTATATAACTTGGTCTATTCCCTTTTTTTGTGCTTGCCATTAAAGTAAACTGACTTACAATAATTACTTCACCGTCAATATCTTTTAACGATAAATTCATTACATCGTTTTTATCATCAAAAATTCTAAGATTACATATTTTATTAGTCAGCCAGTTAATATCTTCTGTTGTATCCTCGTTTCCTATTCCTAACAAAATTAAAAAACCCTTGCTAATTTCACTTATTGTTTCCTTTTTTACAATAACTGATGCTTCTAAAACTCGTTGAATTATTATTTTCATTCGCTTAATTACTTGGAATATTATACTAGAAATGTACCATTTTAATTATCAACTAAAGACTGCCAACATCTAAAAACCCCAATCGTCAACACGATAATGAACCTCTTCATCACCATCTAAAATTTGAACATAACTTTTATACCTAGATTCGGCTATTTCTCCTTTTTCCAAAGCCTCTTTTACGGCACATTTTGGTTCGTTGGTGTGTAAGCAATTATTAAATTTACAATTCCCTTTTAATGCAAAAAATTCAGGAAAGTAATCCGTAACTTCATTAGGTTCAAAATCTACTACGCCAAATCCTTTAATTCCTGGTGTATCAATAATATATCCACCAAATGGCAACTCAAACATTTCTGCAAAAGTAGTAGTATGTTGTCCTTGTTTGTGTTGCGTTGAAATTTCCTTGGTTTTTAAACTCAACTTTGAATCAATTGCATTGGCTAATGTTGATTTCCCAACACCAGAATGCCCTGCAAACATACTTACTTTATCTTTCATTAAAACTTTTAATGCATCGATATTTTTATTTTTAAGCGCCGAAACATCTATACATTGATATCCTATTTTTGTATAAATTTCTTTTAATTTATTTTTAATATTGGTTGTTTTTTCATTGTAATCATCCACTTTATTAAAAACTAAAATTGCAGGGATTTTATACGCTTCCGCTGATGCTAAAAAACGATCGATAAAACCTGTAAAAGTAGGCGGATTATCAATAGTAATTAATAAAAAAACCTGATCGATATTAGAAGCAATAATATGGGTTTGCTTAGAAAGATTAACCGATTTACGGATAATATAATTTTTACGATCATAAATATGATGAATTACACCAGTATCTTGATTCTCTTCCATTTCAAAATCAACATAGTCACCAACAGTTACAGGATTGGTACTTTTAATACCTTTTATCCTGAATTTTCCTTTTAACCGACAAGTTACTACCGCATTAGCATGCTTTATTTCATACCAAGATCCTGTAGATTTAACAACTAATCCTTTCATATTGGCAAAATTAGTGTATTTTTGTCTAATCTTTCTCTTTTAGCGAAAGTAAAAAACAACAACAACAAATTTTTATTAACCTGAGTTCTTACTAAACTCAATTCATTTATTACTATGAAAAAATTATTATTAATTATTTTGTTGTCAACAACCCTTGTGGGATATTCTCAAATAATCAACAAAGGTGATTTAAAAATTAAAGATGGCACTGTTGTCTATTTTGGTGAAGAATACACCAATGACGGAACACACAACAACGAAGGTGAATTACACTTAAACAGTAATTTCATTAACAATGGTACGGTAACCGATTCTGGAAATGCAGATGCTGCCAATGGAGAAACTATTTTTGACAGTCCAACCAATGTTAGTGCAACAACCAATGCAATTCAAGAAATTAAAGGAACTTCAAATGCAGTAACTTTTGAAAACTTAGTAGTTGCTAATACTACAGGTGTAACTGTAGCTGATGGTACAAATCTTACCGTAGAAAAAGGAGTAACCTTAACTAGTGGTGATTTACGTATGATTGGCGAATCACAATTAATACAAAAACACACAGGTGTAGATGCAAACTCTAGCACAAGTAAATTATTAATAGATCAGCAAGGAACTGTTGTCGCTCAAGATTACAACTATTGGTCTTCACCAGTAAGTGGAGCAACGACTGGTCAATATGAAGTTGGTGAAATTTTATTTGACGGAACCGATACTACTATAAATCCATTTACGCCTCAAGCAGCTGGCTATACAACTGGCGCTCCTTGGAATGGTTCACAATCTTTAGTTGATGGATCGGGAAATGTTACAACACCATTAAACATAGAATCCTACTGGATTTGGAAATTTGAAAATGGAGATATCGATGTATATGATGACTGGTCGCTAATACGAAATAATACTGCTATCAATGCAGGTTTGGGTTATACAATGAAAGGCGTTGATCCATCAATAGCTGCAAGTGGTACTCAAAATTACGTTTTAAAAGGAAAACCAAATGATGGTACCTATTCTTTTGTTCTTGGTGCAAATAAATCTTCTTTACTAGGGAATCCTTATCCAAGTGCTTTTGACGGAAATGTATTTATTACTGATAATTCAGCAGTTTTAGCCGATGTTACTGCGCCTTCTGCAACCACAGGAGCTTTGTATTTTTGGGAACATTGGGGTGGACAAACACATTATACTAGCGGATATCAAGGTGGTTATGCAACGTATACTTTAGCAGGAGGAACACCTGCAACATCACATCCAGACGTTAATGGTGGCGGTTCTAGCAGTGGTATATCTGGTCAACGTTACATTCCTGTTGCACAAGGTTTCTTTGTAGAATCTATTACAGGAGGAACTATCACTATAGATAACAGTATGCGTTTATTTAAGACCGAAGGAGTTGATTCTAATTTCTTTAAATCTTCCAATGAAGAAACTACTACCAATACCACAACAGATCAAACACAAAGAATTCGTTTAGGATACAATAATCCTGCTGGATTTTATCGTCAGATTATGACCGCTTTTATACCTGAATGTGGTGATGGACACAATACAGCTTACGATGCGCGTATGGTAGATGTTAATCCAGAAGATATGTATTGGGTTACCAATAACACATCGTATGTTATTGATGCACGTCCGTTTAGAATTGATTTACAGATTCCGATTGGTATTACCGTAACAAATAATGGTTTACACACCATTTTTCTAGATGAGACTGAAAACTTTACTGGTGATATTTATATTTTAGATACCGATACTGGTTTTACACAAGATATAAATCAATCTAATTTTGAAGTAAATTTAGATGCAGGTGTTTATAATGATCGCTTTAAATTGGTTTTCCAACCAAGTTCTACTGCAAATGTTCAAGAAGCACTTATAGCTGAAGCTGTACAAGTTTATTTTACAGATAGTGATTCAACTATTATCATTAAAAATAAAGACAAACTGATTTTAAAAAGTGCTAAGATATACAATGCAATTGGACAGTTAATTAAAGTTGTAAGTGAAAATGATTTGTTATTAAACGAAATTAAAATTCCGTTTGATGTAGCAAGTGGTTCTTATCTAGTTCATATTGAAACAACTATAGGTAAAAAAACATATAAATTATTAGCTTATTAAAGTTAAATGAAAAAACCTTATATTTGTCGTAACTAAACAATAATGAAGTCGGAATATTTTTAATTCTAAAATAAATTATTATGGCAAAATTTGGTGAAATTATTAGCTCTTCTTCTCCTACACTAATCGATTTTTTTAGTGAGAGCAATGAAGAACAACCTATAATACATAGCATTTTACGTGATGTAGCTGCGGCACTTGGCGATAAAGCAAAAGTGATAAAGATTGATATTGCTAAAAATGAAAAATTAGTGAGCGCATTACGTATTAAAGGTAGTCCTACATTTATTATTTATAAAAATAGTGAAATGAAATGGAGACAATCTGGTGAACAGGATGCAAATACACTTATAAATATGGTGGAACAGTTTGTTTAAATCATATAAATAAAATGATTATTTAGTTTCTGTGTTGCTTTCTATTGTCTTTATTCTTGTGTTAGCAACAAGGCGAAAACAAACAATGAACAAATTTTTAAACATCCTATTTCTACTTTTCTTTGCAGTTTCCTGCAAACCTCAAAATTCGGAATTGAAGTTAACTGAATCTCAAACCTTCAAGCGAATAATGGGTAACAAAACTTGGGGATTTGTAAATCAAAATGGAGATACAATCATACCTCTGAATAAATATAAATTTCTCAATCCAATTGACGATGAA
>Ga0256844_10000698_pt1 | contig 12811 bp, 10 predicted proteins | sample MusselsmetaG_FD_189100 | JGI IMG/M metagenome (GOLD analysis project Ga0256844, IMG submission 189100) | Mussel associated microbial communities from hydrothermal vent at the East Pacific Rise, Pacific Ocean - Mussels | ecosystem: Host-associated > Mollusca > Shell > Unclassified ... | reverse complement strand
GTAGATTTACTCTTCTCGTGTCCATCAAAGCTTCTGCCCCATTGGTAATAATCTCCATAACATGCTATATCATTATATTCTGCACATACCTGTGATGCTCCTAGGTTTCTATCTAGCCACTCCTTGCCTGTAAATGGTGAAATTACTTTAGCATACGTGACTCCATTGTGTGTTATAGTTGCTCCATCTGCCTCTTTAGCAGGTTCATTGCTAGTAATATCCTCTTTTTGGGGACCAGCACCTATACCTTTAGTAGGCTTATTGCTAGAAATATCCTTTTTTTTGGGACCAGCACCTGTACCCTTAGTAGGCTTATTGCTAGTAAGATCCTCTTTTTGGGGACCAGTACCTACGATGAGTGGCTTTGCTCCTGTAGCGTCTCCACTACCTCCACAAGCAGTAAACATCATTGTAGATACTCCCAAGACTACATATCGTGTTATTTTAAACATTTTTTCTCCTTAAAAGTTTGAATTTGATATAAAGTAGTATATCTGCATATATCTAATTTCGGACTTAACTATAAAGTAATATATGTTTTGAAATATATTTGTAACATTCTATGAGGATTAATCCCTACGTCGATAACTCAAAGCCTCAAGGATATCTCTCTTTTCTATCTTCTCGTTCCCATTCAAATCTGCCACAGTTCTGCCTATTTTTTTAACAGAAGCAATACTCCTATGAGAAAGAGCAAATTTTGCAATGGCAGATTCTAGTATTTTCTGTGCTTCATCATTTAACACACAATACTTTTCTATCTCATCTTCTGATAACTTACCATTGAGTCGTACCTGTCCTCTAATTTTTTGAAGTTTAAATACTTCTATGACAGCCTGATGCATTGCCTCAGAAGTGATATCTCCTTTATCATAACTATGCACTTCTTGCATCACCACAAAAAGGTCTATACGATCTAAAAATGGGTCAGATAGCTTATTTGTGTAACGCTTGATTTCCATTTCAGTACAACGACATGATTTTACTTTAGAGAGTAAATTACCACAAGGGCATGGGTTTTGTGCTGCCAGGAACATGATATCTGCTTCATATTCTATCTTAGCATTGACTCTTGCTATATGTACTTTTTTATCTTGTAGAGGTTCACGCATAGCTTCCAGTACTTGCTTTGAAAAATGTGGTATTTCATCGAAAAAGAGTATACCTTTAGAGGCCAATGCTACTTCACCAATTTTGGCTTGTCCTGAACCACCTCCAAAGATAGAAGCAGATGTTGCTGTATGGTGTGGTGACCTCATTGGTCTAATAGCTTTAAAGTTGGGTGTTTGTCCATCTAAAAATTGGTGCTTTGCTATAGAAAGTAATTCTATCTCTTGCATAGGAGGTAATATATCTTTGATACGCTTAGCTATCATGCTCTTACCGCAACCTGGGTTACCTTCCATAAATAAATTGTGCATACCAGCTGCTGCGATAAGTGCTGCACGTTTAGCTATCATCTGTCCTTTTACATCAGAAAAATCACTCTCATATTTCTCTTCATAGTAGTATGCTATTTTATCTAACGTAAAAGACTTCGCATCATAGTCAAATTGTTTTACATTAGCTGTAAACTCACCTTTTCCAAGTAAAACTATGGCCTCATTAAGTGTCTCTACTGCTATAAAGTCTATGCCAGATATGTGGCTTAAATATGATATGGCTTCTTTGGGTACTATGGCTCTACTGATAAGTCCTTGTTCTTTGAGAGAAAGAATGATAGGGAAAATCATAGATGAACTCTTCACCCTACCATCAAGTCCTAGTTCACCAAAAACAAAAAGCCCCTCTTCTTCAAAACTCTTTTTATTTAGTGCCACAAGTAATGCTAGAGGTAGGTCAAAATGGCTACCACTTTTCTTTATCTCTGAAGGGCTTAGTCCAATCGTTATCTTCAATGGAGGGAAAACGAACTCATTTACAAGTAAGGCTGATTTTACCCTCTCTTTTGCCTCTTGTATATCAGTTGATGCTAGTCCGACTATGGCAAAACCCGGTAGCCCTTTAGTAAAAGTAGCCTCTACTTCTATCACCTGTGCATTAACACCTTCCAATGTTGCACAGATAAGTCTATTTACTATGGCTTCTTTTTTTACTTTTTGTTTTACTTTTACAGTTTTGTTTGGTGGGGTACCACTATCTATTTTTGCATTCATTATAGCAGTGTGACATAAGTTTTGAGAAAAGGACAAAAATATTGCATATTGACATATTTTTAGAGTATTAGCCCTCTTTTAACTTCTTTTTCCACTCTTTCTCAAATTTTTTACGTTTATTGTATGAAAGTTTTTCTATAAAAACCTTCCCTTCTAGGTGGTCTATCTCATGCTGTATAGCTATCGATAAAAAGTCATCATTTTCAATGCTTTTTTTATTGCCTTCTCTATCAAAATACTCTATTTTTATATGCTTAGCACGTTCAATATCTTCATATACTCCAGGAATAGAGAGGCACCCTTCTTGAAATATCTTAGAGCCACTTTTTTCTACGATAATAGGGTTTATGAGCTCTAAAGTATTTTCTCTAGGTTGATCATCTTCACCCTCTTCACATTCTAGAGGTATGTTTATAATAAGTGCCCTACAATCTACACCCACTTGGATAGCAGCTAACCCTATACCATTTTTAGAACACATGGTATCATACATGTCATCTAGCAATGCATGAAACTCTGCATCAAATAACTCTACTTCTTTAGAAATAAGCTTGAGCCTTTTATCTGGGTATATGACTACTTCTCTAACCATTTTACATTCCTAAAACAATTATACAAAACTTTTTTCAAGTACTTTATCTATCAGACCATACTCAACAGCTTCTTCTGAAGACATAAAATTATCACGCTCTGTATCTTTTTCTATCTGTTTTGCTTTTTTACCTGTTTTCTCTGCAAGAATTTTATTCAATGTATCTTTAAGGCGTTGAATCTCTTGAGCTTGTATTTGAATGTCTGTAGACTGCCCTTGAGCACCACCAGAAGGCTGGTGAATCATAATACGTGCATGAGGAAGTGCGTAACGTTTACCTGGCGTTCCACACGCAAGTAAAAATGCACCCATAGATGCAGCTTGTCCCATACAAATAGTCACGATGTCAGGCTTTATATAATTCATCGTATCAAACATAGAAAGACCTGAAGTAATTACTCCTCCTGGAGAGTTGATATAAAAATAAATATCTTTATCTGGGTCTTGTGCCTCAAGAAAAAGTAGCTGTGCCACGATGGTAGATGCCACTTGGTCGTTCACTTCACCACTTAACATAATAATACGGTCTTTTAATAGCCGTGAATAAATATCGTAAGATCTCTCACCTCTGCCTGTTTGTTCTACAACGTATGGAATATAGCTCATCTTTTACCTTTAGTATTTTTTGCCATTTAATATAAAGACGCATTAGTAAATACGCCTTGTACCCTATTTGTCCAAACCTAACATTTTTCCAAATAGTTTATCTTCAATCATTCCCATTTTTACAGCAGGGAGAAGATTGTTATCTTCATAATATTTAATCACTTCTTGTGCATCTTGACCTGACATCATTGCTTCATAGTAGAGTGCAGACGATACTTCCTGATCTTCTACAGTAATCTTTTCAGCTTTGGCAAGAGCATCTACGATAAATGTAGCTTTTACTGAAGTCTCAGCTTCTTCTCTTACTGACGCACGAAGTTCATCAAGTTTATTACTATTCTCTTTATACTGAGCCAATTCTTTCTCATCCATTTTTTGAGCAAGTGCATTTACTTTTGCATCTATTTCTTGGTCTACAATATTATTTGGAAGTGCAAAGTTAAACTTCTTCACTAATGCTTCAACAATCTTTGGTTTTAACTCATCGTTATACACTTTAGAAAGTTTTTGAGAAACTACTTGCTCTTCTACTTTTTCTGTGAGTGTTGCAAGTGTTGCATCAATATCGTTGAGTACTTTTTGTGCAAATGCATCATCTACTGTACCAGGTTTTTGCTCTTGGATTTCATGAAGTGTTACTTTAAAAGTAGCTTCTTTTCCTGCAAGATCAGCTGATTGGTACTCTTTAGGGAAAGTAACAACAACATCTTTTTGCTCTTCATATTTCATGCCGATGATTTGTTCTTCAAATCCAGGGATAAATGAACCCGAACCTATTTTAAGACTGAACTTCTCAGCTACTCCACCATCAAATGCAACACCATCTACAAAACCTTCAAAATCAATAATAGTTGTGTCTCCATCTTTTACTGCACGTTTCCTAGCTATTTTTTCAAATGGTGCTTGTTCAGCTGCCATCTCAGCTAATTTAGTATCTACATCTTTTTTTGTTGCTTTTGGTTTAGTAAATTTAGGCACTACATCCATATAGCCTTTTGTATCAAACGTTGGTCTAGTAGACACTTCTACTTCTACTTCTATGCCCTTGTCTGTTTTATCATACTTTTTAAACCCTGGTTGTCCCATCATGTCCGAAAGAGAGACTTTTGCTTTTTCAAGACCAACATCTATGAATTCTCTTAATGCTTCACCCTCAGCATCTTGCTGAATTTTGTCACCATGCATTTGTTTTACTACTGAAACAGGTACTTTACCTGCTCTAAAACCATCTACTTTTATTTCTTTCGCTGATTGTTTTGCCATTTTTTCAAAATGTGCATCTACTAATTTACTATCCAGTGTACCACTCATGATGATATTGGCATCATTTACTTTTTTTACTGTAACTTTCACTACAATCCTTTTACGTTAAATATATAATGCCGTGATTTTAGCGAAATTTTAATAAAAAGGGTATTTATAGTATCATGAAGATTAATTTATAAAAAGGGTCAAACAATGAATAATATGGATGTCTACCTAAAAAATGGTCATTTTTTTCCTAAAGAGAACCATTTGGAGAAATTTCGCTTTACACTTCTTAATCTTCTCGCACATACCATTGTGATTTTTACCTCTTTATATTATCTGTTAACCTTGTTTGATCTTTTACCTATTGTCCCTATTTTTCAACAATCCCTATTGATACATATACTTATCACATCATTTTCTATATGGCTTTTAAAAAAAGACAAAAAATATTATATGCTTGTAAGCAATGTAACAATCATATCTTCTACTATTCTATTTTATATTTCATTCATAATAATGGTGGATGATGAATTCAGAATGGTTTGGTTTTTACTCGATATTTTTGTTGCATTCATGCTCAGGGGGAGGAAGTATGGCATGGCTTTAGTGCTAGTTATATTTCTTTCTGTCATATATTCTTTTTTATATCTTAACGTTTCTTTTTCAGAATTAGCTATATATCATTTTTTTAACTCTGTAATAGTATTTACCATTTTTTCTTTTTTCTTTTTTAGAAAAATAGAAAAAGATAGTCATGAGTTTAATAGACTGTATAGAAAACTATCAGATACGATATCACATGAAATTGAAGAGAATGAAGCACAAAAAAAGATACTTTTACAACAGTCTAGACTTGCAAATATGGGAGAGATGATAGACTCCATAGCCCATCAGTGGAGACAGCCCCTTATGCATATCAATGCTATTTTAATGAATATGGAAAGAGGGCTCCAAATAAAAGAGAATCCCAAGGAATATCTAGAACATAAAATGGATGAAGTCATTGCACTTACTGGACATATGTCTCAAACCATAGAAGATTTTCGCTCCCTTCTTAGAACAGATAAAGAAAAAACTAATTTTGATATTGACAAATCTATTCAACAAGCACTTGAACTACTTGAAGGCTCTCTTAAAGATATTACCGTACAGATAAAAGGTGATAAAAAACTTTCTTTTTTTGGTTTTCACCACGAGTTCATTCAAGTGATTATAATACTCCTTAGTAATGCCATTGAAATACTAAAAATACGCAATATAAAATTAAAGCATATCACAATAGCCACATCTACCCTCAATGATAATCTGACTCTTTACATAAAAGACAATGCTGGAGGTATAGAAAAAGATCATATGGATATCATATTTGATCCATATTTTACAACCAAAGACAACATAGGTGGAACAGGTCTTGGACTCTACATAGCCAAGATTATTATCGAACAGAATATGAATGGTACCCTCAGTGCTAAAAATACAAAAAATGGTGCAAAATTTACAATAAACATACCCCATATCTAAAGTATTGCCCTTGATTACACTTTCTGTGTTATAATATAAGTATAAGGAAAGTTACATGGTATCACTACTTAAAGAACATTCTATATTATACGTTGAAGACGAACCTAAAATACGTATGAGTATTGAAGAATACTTGAATAGTTATTTTGGTATCGTATATCTTGCATCCGATGGGAAAGAAGCTTTAACCCTATACGAAAAACACCATCCTGATGTGCTACTACTTGATATCAATCTACCTTTTTTATCTGGTTTAGAAGTGGCACAAGAAGTACGCAAAAAAGACCAAACTGTAAAAATAGTCTTACTTACTGCACATACTAATGCCGAAATGCTTCTACTTGCCACCGAACTAAAACTTACAAAATACCTCATAAAACCCATAGCCCCTAAACTTTTTAGAGGTGCTATGGAGCTTTTAGCCCAAGAGTTAAGACAAAATCCTTCTCGTTTTATTAACTTATCTAAAAACTGTATTTGGGATATTCAGCAAGAGGCTTTACGTATAGACGATGTCCCTCTGTCTCTTTTAGAAAAAGAGCATCGTCTTCTTGTCCTCCTCATACAACACAGAGGGTCTGCTGTATCTTATGAAGACATAATGGTTTATGTGTGGGATGATGCCTTTGATAAAGACATATCCTTAGATTCTGTCAAAAACCAAGTTTCCCACTTAAGAAAAAAACTTCCTAGTGGCTGCATAGACAGCGTATATGGGAAAGGCTACATACTAAAATAATATTTTTTTCAATAAATTTTACCATTTTTTACGATTCGTTACACTTTCTTGGCATAATTTGACTTCAAGCTTATAAAACCATTGTTTTATAATATTATGAAGGGGACTCAGATGAATATGAAAAAAACTATTTTTAATCTTAAAAATAAAGCTTTAAGACAAAAATCCGTACAACAAAGTAATATCCTTGCTTTCAATGAAAAAATGACAAGCACTGAGTTAAAAGCACTACAACTCAAAAAACTCAAAAAACTTTTTATCTATGTTAAAAGTAATGTACCATACTATCAAGAGAAGTTTAAAAATATTGAGATTGAAGATATTAATACCTTAAAAGACTGGGAGAAGCTACCTATTTTAACCAAAGAAGATATACGAAACAATACAGAAGACCTTAAAGCCTCACACTTATCAAATAATCGATTTTCTAGTATACAAACAGGAGGAAGCACAGGTAAACCACTCACTCTATACCATGATACAAACTTTCCTTTTGAAACGGTAAGCTGGAGAGTCTTAAAATGGTGGAATATAACACCTTATGACAATATGGCATTTATTCAAAGACGCGAAGTTTCGGGTATACCTGGAGCCATTAACAAGCTACTCTGGTACCCTACACAAAGAGTATTTCTAAATGTATCTACCATGACAGAAGAAAATATGTATACGTTTTATATTCAGCTTATTAAGAAAAAGCCTCTCGTACTACAAGGCTATGTTGCAGGTGTATTTGAGTTTGCTAAATTTTGTCAAAAGAACTCTCTTAATATAGACTTTCTAAAAGCAATATGGGTCACCGCAGCACCATTACCAGAAAGTAGCCGTACTTTCATGGAAGGTGTGCTTCATGCTCCAGTGTATGACCAGTATGGATGTGCTGAAGTTTTTTGGATATCTGCAGAATGTAAAAAAAGAGAAAGTATGCATGTGCTTTCTGACATTAGGTACCTTGAAGTCTTGGATAATACAGATACTTCTGTAGCTACAGAAGTATATGGAGATATTACTATTACTGATCTTGAAAATTATGCTTTCCCTCTTATTCGATATAAAAATGGAGATAGGGGACGTTACTTAAATCAGACCTGTTCTTGCGGATTGAGCTTTCCAATTATGGATAAAATAGATGGTCGTGTGAGTGATATGCTAAAGTTTAAAAGTGGGAAGGTTATACCTGCCCACCATTTTGTCTCTTTGTTCGACAGTAATCCTAAAGCTATAAAAGACTTTCAGGTCTTCCAACATAAAAATCATTCGCTGACACTTTTTTGTGTACTTCCATATGAAGACAGTACAGGTACTATTTGTGAGCAAAAGGTGGAGTATCTCAAGAAACTTACAGACTATGAAGTCCCTGTTAGTCTAGAAGTTGTTGACTATATAGGTCACGATAATGGGAAGACTAGATTTATTGTTTCAGAGGCAAACTCCTAGTATAAACTACCAATATATAAATAACTTAAAATTTAAATACTTAATAATTATTGTAATAAGGAGATAAACATGTCACAAAAATATAAAAAAAATGTAGAAGCTGATTTCCCTGATAATAGGGACTGGATATACCAACCAAACCTTCAACAGATAAACCCATATATTGACCCACCAGCAATACTTAAAATACGTGACCAAGGTAGTGATGGTGCTTGTACTGGTTTTGCCTTAGCATCATCGATAGACTACATAAAAAGATCTTCTGGAAAACCAAAATTTATGGCTAGTTCACGCATGTTGTACGAAATGGCAAAACATCACGATGAATGGCCAAAAGAAAAGTATGAAGGTTCTTCATTGCGTGGAGCTATACAAGGTTGGAAGCATTGTGGTGTATGTAGTGAAGAATCATGGCCATACTATGTGAGTAGATCTAAAAAAGGAATGCTTACTATCGAGAAAGCAAAAGAAGCACGTCAAAATACTATAGGTGCTTATTATAGAATACGACCTATTTTGGCAGACTTTCATTCTGCCATAGCAGAAATAGGTGTGATTGTTGTTTCTGCCAAAATTCATGATAAGTGGGATAAGCCTATAAATGGCATTATAGAATATAAAGATGGTCTAGAAAAGACAGGAGGACATGCATTTGCTATCGTGGGATATAACGACAGAGGTTTTTGGATACAAAATTCTTGGGGTACAAAATGGGGAAGAAATGGTCTTTCCCTTTGGCTTTATGAAGATTGGATAGAAAATGTAATGGACGCATGGGTCTTTAGACTCTCTCTTCCTACGCCACAGATATTTGGGAAATTACCTATATCTTCTAAACTTGTCAAAACAAACCAAACAGAAACTGTAGCAAAAGGTGCTATAAGTAGAGACAGTATTGCAGGTCATTTTGTACATATTGATAATGGTAAGTTTTCTAACCCAGGGAAATATTGGTCTAATGCCAATAATGTAGATATTACTGCAAAGTACATAGCTAAAAGTGATAAATATGACCATATTTTATTTTATGCTCACGGAGGATTAAACTCTTCAAAGACCTCTGCAAGACGTATTTTTGCAATGATGGAGACATTTAAAAGTAATAGAATCTACCCCTATCACATAATGTATGATACAGGTATCATAGAAGAACTAAAAGACCTTATGTTTAACAAGAGCAAGGCGTCTGATAATATTACAGGTGGTTTCATGGACTGGACAGATAAAGTACTTGAACATTTACTTTCTCGTCCTGGTACCTTGCTATGGAATGAAATCAAAAAAGATGCAAAAATAGCTTTTCTAAAAAAGAAAGCTGGTACGGAATCTATTTTATTTTTCCTAAAAGCACTAGAAACACTTTCACAAAATAAGCAAAAAAAGATTCATATTATAGGACATAGTACAGGAGCTATTCTATTTGCCCATTTTTTAAGAGAGTTTTCTGACCATGAAGTAACTATTGAAAGTGTGTCACTTTTAGCTCCAGCTTGTAGTATTTCACTCTACAACAAAGCATATTTACCTATTTTAAAAAATACAAAAAATCTTAAAATTAATAAAATGTTTATTTATAATTTAAAAGATGCCCTTGAGAGAAGTGATAATGTAGCAGCTATTTATAAGAAATCTCTCCTATACCTTGTTTCAAGAGCTTTTGAATCAAAAAAAAGTAGAGGGGGAGAACCTTTACTTGGCATGGAAAAGTTTTCTAAACATATTGATACTGCAAATAGTAAAGTGACTACCTATTATTCAGATGGTCTATATAGCAATAAAACTAGAGCCACTTCACATGGCGGGTTTGATAACGATACCGTCACAATGAATCATGTGTTAAACACTATTTTAGGGAAAGTACCAGAGGTTAAATTTACAAAAGAGGTTTTAACTTATTGAATCACCAACTCTAAGAGTGTAACAAATCACTTGACTTAATTGTAACTTCATCTTTTTTACTTATAAGCTAAGACAAAGTTACTATCTAGTGAAAATTCGTTACACTGTAACCCTATTTTTGCGGTGTTACATACATGTTAATATATCGACCTTCTTGAGAAGCTTTACTCTCAAGGTTTCCTACATCTTCAAGCATAGGCCAAACACGGTTAAGAACATCTATACCCCATTCTGGGTTTGCCATTTCACGTCCTCTTAAAAAGACACGCAGTTTGACATGTTTTCCTTTTTCTAAAAACTCACGAGCATGCTTAACCTTATAGGCTATGTCATTATCTGCTATTTTACAAGAGAACTTAACTTCTTTAACTTCTATCTTCTTTTGGTTCTTACGTGCTTCTTTTTTCTTTTTTTCAAGCTCGTATTTATATTTTCCGTAGTCCATGATTTTAGCAACAGGAGGTTTTGCATCTGGTGACATAAGGACTAAATCTAGCCCCACATCTTCAGCTTTTTGGATGGCATCTGCTCTTGAGATGACACCTAGCTGTTCGCCCTCAGCACCAAGTACTCTAAGTTCTGTCTCACGAATATTATCATTCATGATAACATCATCTTTTTTCTTTCTACCTCTGTTATTTCTGTCGTTTTGTCTACTCAAATTTTACCTTCTTGAAGTTGTTTCGTCAATTTTACCATAAATTCATCTTGTGTAAGATTATACTGTTCTTTGTTGCGTCTATCTCTAATTGCCACTGTTTTATTGGATACTTCTTCTTCTCCTATAATGACTACATACGGTACACGCTGTTTTTCCGCTGTTCGTATACGTTTATTGAGTGAATCATTCTTATCATGCACTTCAGCATCAATGCCTTCTTGAAGTAACATTTTCTTAAGCATATAAGCATACTCTGCATGACTTTCGCTAATTGGAACAAAAATAACTTGTGTTGGTGCTAAGAAAAATGGAAACTCTCCTGCATAATGCTCTGTTAAAATACCAATAAATCGCTCAAATGAACCAAGGATGGCACGGTGAATCATGACAGGATTATGACGTTCGTTATCTTCACCTACATATTCAGCGTCGAAACGTGATGGAAGGTTGAAGTCTACTTGTACCGTTCCACATTGCCATTTACGCCCAAGTGCATCGGTAATCTTAATGTCGATTTTTGGTCCATAAAATGCTCCACCACCTTCGTCAATAGTATAAGGTAGGTCATTTTCAATAAGTGCTTCTTTAATGCCTTCTGTTGCCATCTCCCAAACGTCATCGTCTCCAATGGATTTTTCTGGTTTAGTCGCAACTTCCATTGAATACTCAAAACCAAACACTTTCATGGTTTTGTCAACAAATTCCATAACATTTGCAATTTCAGATTTAATCTGTGCTGGAGTACAGAAGATATGTGCATCATCTTGTGCAAACTCACGTACCCTTAGAAGTCCGTGAAGTACTCCTGATTTTTCATGTCTGTGTACAGTTCCATACTCGTAGTAACGTAAGGGTAAATCACGGTATGATTTTCCAGAGGCTTTAAAAATCTGAATGTGACCAATACAGTTCATTGGTTTTAAACCATACTCTTGACCATCTACAGTAGTTAGGTACATGTTTTCACCATAACAAGCATAATGACCTGATGTATGCCACATTTGTGAATTTAAAATCTCTGGGCCACGTACAGGCTCATACCCTCTCATACGGTGAGACTTGTGTAAAATTGCTTCTAGTTTGTTTCTAAGTCTTGCACCTTGTGGTAACCAAAAAGGAAGACCTGCTCCTGCTTCTTCGTTAAACATAAAGAGTTGCATTTCATTACCAATTTTACGGTGGTCACGTTTTTTTGCTTCTTCTAGCATGAATAAATGAGCTTTTAACGACTCTTTGTCTGCAAAAGCAATTCCATAGATACGTGTAAGCATTTCAGCTTTTTCATCACCACCTAAATATGCTCCCGCTACACGCGTCAGCTTAAAGTTATGTAAAAAACGAAGTGCAGGTACATGAGGTCCACGACAAAGGTCTTCAAAATCCCCTTGCTTATAGATACTTAAAGTGTCATCAGTGATGCGTTCCATCACTTTTAACTTCAAGTCATCAGAAGCAAACTTCTCTAAAGCTTCTGCCTTAGTTATTTCATACTTTTCTATTTTATACTTTTTCTTGATAAGTTCTTTCATCTTTTTTTCGATAGCTTTGAGGTCATTTTCACCTATCTGCTCATCTACTCTAAAGTCATAATAAAACCCTTCATCCACGACTGGTCCCACAAAAAACTTTACATTTGGGTAAAGTTCTGTAATGGCTTGTGCCATAAGGTGCGCTGTAGAGTGACGTACTATCTCTAAAGAAGCTTCAGAGTTGTCATATTCTACAGGAGTCGCTGTACAGGCTTCGCCCGCACTTTGTGTGTCTATTATAATGCCTTGGTCATCAATGTAACCTATAAGATTTTCACTCAAATGAGTCCTTTGTATAAACGCAGCTTACTTTGCCAGCGTTAAAAATGCCATTATTATAGCGAAAAGTTAAATAAATATGAATTAAGTAAAAAGAAATCGAAGTTTTCGCAATAATTTTTTCTTTAATCTAGGAACAAG
>Ga0256844_10000697_pt1 | contig 12836 bp, 15 predicted proteins | sample MusselsmetaG_FD_189100 | JGI IMG/M metagenome (GOLD analysis project Ga0256844, IMG submission 189100) | Mussel associated microbial communities from hydrothermal vent at the East Pacific Rise, Pacific Ocean - Mussels | ecosystem: Host-associated > Mollusca > Shell > Unclassified ... | reverse complement strand
CCTCTAATCTCTCGTCTTCCCAATCAAACTTTGAAACCCCCGTAGGGTTGGCTTCAGCCGACCATGAAATTGAATCTACTTCAGTAAAAGAATTCAATTTTCAATGACCGTCTTATACTTCAGTCGGCTAAAACCAACCCTACAATTTAAAAACGAGAACAATATTTTTTTTGCTATAATTAGTGAATTATATCCAAAAATATTGAGGTACTATGTTCACAGGTCTTATACGCGAAATCGCCACTGTCAAGAGCTACCAAAATAACATCCTAACTATCAAATCAAAACACGCGGCAAAGATAGGAGACTCCATAGCCATAAATGGTGTGTGTCTTACCGTGATAAAAGTACATTCAGATGGCTTTGATTTAGAACTTGCAGATGAAACACGTAGCATCATAGATGAAAGTAAAATATCTGGACAAGTACATATGGAACCTGCCATGATGATGAACGACCGTTTTGAAGGGCATATTGTACAAGGTCATGTAGACTGTGTAGGAAAAGTAAGCTCCATACGCAAAAGAGAAAATGCGACAGACTTCATCATCACTGTAGACAAAAAATACATTGCTCATATCATCCCTAAGGGATCCATTACTATAGATGGTATCTCTCTTACTGTCAATGATGTAGGCGCAGATAACTTTAGACTTACTATCATTCCTCATACTCTCAAAGAGACTTTGATGAAAAACTATAAAGTAGGCACAAAACTTAACATAGAAACAGATGTATTCGCCAGATACATTGACCACATACTTGCACATAGATCTGCTAAAAAATCTATGTCTTGGGATGATGTAGATAATATGCAGATGTCTTATTAAGAAAAATATGACAATTTGAAAGATTTTTGAAGTAAATTTAAAAAGTTAGGTATTATTTTTATGCAGTTCGATTAGTTGTTGTACAAACAACAGCCACGAACTGTTGTTTGAATTTCGCTAGTTTACTCATAACTGCGAAAGGATGTGAATATCATGGAAGAAATTATCCTAATACTCACGGTAATTGTTGCTATCTTAAGATACTACAATCACTAAACATCTGAGAGGGCTTACGCTCTCTCTTCAAACATATTTTAGCAGAAACAATTAAAAAATTCAACACAAGGTTTTTTATGAATATTTTTGAATACACTACTCCTAATTCAGGAGAAAACTTTACCACCCTACTTGAACATAAAAATGTCAAAATTACTCGCATAGTCAGTTCAGATGATGTTGAACCCATAGAATACATCCAAGAAGAAGATGAGTGGTTACTTTTACTTGAAGGAGAAGCTACTCTTTTAATAGCAGATGAAGAGAAAAAACTTACAAAAGGTGAGACGTTTTTTATACCCGCTAAAACACCTCATACTGTGTTAAACACTAGTTCTGGTACAGTTTGGTTAACTGTGTATATTTTTTAAAAATCCTCATCCCTCATACTACGAGCCTCACTGTTCCGAATCTTCTTCAATTCCATATCTATATACTCCAACCCCTCTAACATTTGTAAAGAAGCCACTGTAGAGTAACGCATCATCTCTGCTCTATGCACAAAGATATAAAAATCATTTTCATACAGTCCTAATCGTATAGCTGCTGCTGTGGAGTATGTGGTTAAGATAGCATCTTCTTTACAGATAGCTCTTACATCTCTAAACCATTCGTATGTCCAAAGTAGTGGATTATGTACAGGACTAAAGGCATCTTGGTAGACGATGTCTATCTTCTCGTTTATTGTAAGGATACTTTTTCTTGCATCCCCTAAAAGTATTTCAACTTTAAACTGTTCATCTTCATAAGATAGATTTTGAGAGACTGCCTTGATAATATGTTGAATGCTATCAAATTCTGGAGGAAAAGTAAAAGTATCTAATGAACGTACAAGAGCTTCATCAAACTCGGGAGAGAGTATATGTATTTTGGTTTTTAAATTATTTTTTTTGATGTAGTAAAGTGTAGAGAAAGTGTTGTAGCCTAAACCAAAGCAAATATCTAAAATAGTAAGTTTATTTTGATTTGATTTGAGAATAAGAGAGGGTTTTACATGTTTTTCTAAACTTTCATGTAAAGCACCATCCTTAGTAGAATGATAGGGTTCATCAAACTCTTTTGAGTAGAGCGTATGGGTACCATCATCACAAAGGACTACTTCTTTTTGTACTCTTAAAATTTCATTATACATATTTGTGTAGGGTCGATATCATCGACCAAATACTATAAACCAATTTCATCAAGTTCTTTAAATGCAAAGGCAGAAATTACTTCTTCTACAGTCACTTCTTCACGTCTTACAAGGCACATCATACCCTCGTTCATAAAGTCCATGTAGTTTTCAAACTTATTATACAGTACTGCAAAGTCTACCCAATCAACCCCAAAAGTTGTTCTGTCTTCTGCAAACTTAACTGTTTTTGCTTTACCATCAACAAACTCAACAAGTGCCCATTGTTTCATCTCACCTTGTGGTACTATTTTAGATTCCAATCCATTATCTGCATCTACAGGTATTAGTATGTACACATTCATTACTTGTTAGCCTTTTTGAGTTGCTTTTTACTCATTTTTAACTTCTTGTTACTCATCTCACCTATACCTCTATTGATAACCTTATCTGCTATGAGTTGTGCCTCACCAAGTGAATGCATCTTATAGGTTCCACACTGATAAAGATTAAGTTCAGGTATATCAGACTCACTTTTAACGGCAAGTACATCTTTCATAGACTTTTTCCATGCCTTAGCAACTTTTTTAGCCTTTGGATTTCCAAGAAGAGACATATAAAACCCTGTACGACACCCCATAGGTGAAAGGTCAATGATTTCCACATCATCAGCGTTTAAGTGGTCTCTCATAAATCCAGCAAATAAATGCTCTAAAGTATGAATACCACGTTCGGGAAGTATCTCCTCATTAGGTACACAAAAACGTAAGTCAAACACGGTAATGTCATCTCCACTTGGTGTACTCATAGTCTTTGCAACACGTACTGCAGGTGCTATCATCTTTGTATGATCTACTGTAAAACTGTCCAATAATGGCATAAGTATTTCCTTTAAATATAATTTTGATTATAGCTATAAAATTAGAAATTAGAAATTAGAAATTAGAAATAATGAGGAAATTAGTAGAAAAGTTCAGATTTGGTGCATTTTCTAAGTGTATAAAGATTTCTTCTGAATTTATAGTAGATTTGGCTGAATGGGAGTTATGTAGAGAAAGAGCTTACTGATTGTAAGTGACTGAACGAAATAACTTCCATTCAGTCGAATATGCTATGAAAGCAGAAGAAAGATTATACTCTTGCTTCTTCACGGCGTTGTAACATCGCCCAATCCGCATCAATATCAGATTGAATCTTCTCAATAATATGCTTATACTCTGGTTTAAACAAGTGCTTATAACGTCCTTGCGCACCAAGGTAGTCTTCTACTTTTAAGATATTTTTTGGTCTGTAGAGAATATTAAGCTCATGTCCATCAATAATCTCATACATTGGGAACATCAAAGAATCTGTTGCTAAATCAGTAATAGCAATCGTATCTTTTGGCTCAAATTTCCACTCTGTACAACATGGAGAAACCGTGTTTATAAAACAAGGTCCTTCAGTCTCTAGTGCTTTTTGGAAACCTTTAGCCATCATTTTCCATTTGTTTGGAGAAAGTTGTGCAACATAAGGAGAACCATGTGCTGCCATGATAGAAACGATATCTTTCTTTTTCTCTTTTTTACCGTAAGAGTGTGTACCTGCAACTGATGTTGAAGTAGTAGCCCCAATAGGTGTAGCAGATGATCTTTGTCCACCTGTGTTTGCATAGTTTTCATTATCTAGACAGATGTATGTAAAGTCATGTTGTCTTTCAAATGCACCTGAAAGCCATTGGAAACCAATGTCGAAAGTAGAACCATCACCACCAAATGCTACAAATTTTACTGGAGCATCATTGTCTTTAAGTGTACCTTTTTTCTTTCTTACTTTATGCATTACTTGTGCAGCAGACACTGAAGTTGCTGCATTTTCAAAACCAATATGAATCCAAGATGTATCCCATGAAGTAAATGGATAAACAGCTGTTGACACTTCAAGACATCCTGTATTTGCAGATACAACTAAGTTGTCATCTGTACAATTCATAAGCTCTCTAACAATCATAGAGTGTGCACAACCTGGACAAAGCGTGTGTGCACCCTCAAATCTATCGTTATTTGTTGAAAATTCTTTTAAATTTTTTATTGATGTAATAGCCATATTATTAGCTCCTTTCAGTCTTAAAGAAACCAAGTTTAGGTCCTCTAAGATTTGTAAATTGTTGGATGTCAGTTGTAATATGTCCAGCATCCGCATTTGCTTGTTGTTCTCTAAATATTTCTTTAAGGTTTTCGATAGAAATATCTCTACCACCAAGACCATAAATATAATTAGTTACTAGTGGTCTTGACTCTGATGTCATCATAGATGCTGCTACTTCATTATAAAATGCACCCATAGCTCCACCTGGAGATGAACGATCCGTAACGGCAATTGATTTTACATTTTTAAGTACTTCTCTTAACTCTTCATAAGGGAATGGTCTGAAAACTCTAATAGCAACTACACCTGCTTTAACACCATCTTTCCTCATCTCTTTAGCTGCAACTCTCGCAGACTCAACTGTTGTACCAAGTCCAATAATACAAACATCAGCATCTTCCATATCATATGCTTCTATTCTCTTATATTCTCTACCTGTAAGCTTTTTAAACTCAGCAAATACTTCTTCAATCACTGGTACTGAATCCATAATTGCTTTGTGTTGTTTCGCTTTATGCTCAAAGTGCCAATCTTCTTCTGTTTGTGCACCATAAGTAACTGGTCTAGAAAAGTCAAGCATATCATCTACAGGATCAATCACACCTACAAACTTAGCTGCTGCTTCATTTGAGAGAGGATATACATTCTGTGCGGTATGTGATGTAATAAATCCATCTTGGTGAATCATCATTGGTAATCTTACAGAATGATTTTCTGCAATCTTAAATGCACATAGTGCAAGGTCATACGCTTCTTGTGCATTAAATGCAGACATTTGCAACCAACCAGAATCACGCCCAAGATACATATCTGCATGGTCACCACGTACATTTAGTGGCGCTGCAAGTGCACGGTTAACAACGTTAAGTACGATTGGAAGTCTCATACCAGATGCTTGGTAAAGTACCTCAACCATAAGTGCAAAACCTTGTGATGATGTAGCAGTTGCTACACGTCCACCTGCTGCTGATGCACCGATACATCCAGACATTGCTGCATGTTCAGACTCGACCATAATAAACTCACCATCAATATAACCATTTCCTACGTATGAACCATAGTTTTCAACGATAGGTGTTGACGGTGTAATAGGATATGCCACAACGACATCTACATCTGCTTGTCTTAGCGCTTGAGAGGCAGCATAGTTACCATCCCAAACTTCTCTTTCATTTACTTCAAATTCTACTGCCATTATGTACCCTTATTTCTTTTCTTTTTTCTGTTTCTCAGGCCATGAAGCAAGTGCATCGCCAATATCTTCATATTCACTAAACATAAGAAGTGATTTAGGGTTTGTAGGACATACTTCCACACAAACCTCACACCCTTTACAGTGATCATAATCAATTCCTAACATTTGCTTATCACGTGAGAGGATTGATGAGTCTGGACACCATACCCAACAGTTTTGACAATCAATACAAACGTCAATATTAAATACAGGTTTTATAACTCTCCATGATGCAACCGTTGCAGTATATGAGTTATAACCAGAATAATTTCTCTCTTCTGCTTTTTTGTTAGCAATACCTGTAGCATCTCCATCAAATGATGGAAGCACGCTTCCTTGTGTTACTTCATCCCAACCAAGGAGGTCAAACCCCGCTTCTAATTGGCTTTCCCCTCTATTATCATTTGCTAATAAATTTAAATCTTGTTGTTCTACTGCCATGTCTACCCTTTCCTAGTGAACTTCATTGTATGCTCTGGTAATTGCTTCCATATTAGCATCAATAATCTTTTGTGGGAACTTCTTAAGTACTCTTTTCATATTTTCTAAGAAATAGTCTAGTTCAAACATACCTGAAATTTTAACAAATGCACCAAGCATAGGTGAATTTGGCATAGATCTCTTAATCGTATCAAGTGAAATCTGCACACAGTCTACAACGAAGACTCTGTCTTCTTTTCCTTTAAGTGCTGGAATACCTGCAATTAACTCTTCTTTAGTAAGGTGTGTTGTAATAATATATTTTGTTTCATCTTTTTCATTCACCTCAATATTATCTGTAAATGCCAAAGCTGGATCAATTACAAGTACATAATCTGGTCTCATAAACTTAGCATGGTCAAATATTTGTTCATCAGAAATTCTATTATATGCTCTTAATGCTGCCCCTCTTTTTGCAGAACCGTATAAAGCAAATGCTTGTACTTCTTTCCCTGTTGTCGCAACAACGTCACCTAGCCCTTTAGCACCAGAAACGGCACCTTGACCAGCACGGCTGTGCCATCTAATCTCTGTCATATTTTCTCCTATTAATTATAGTAATAAATTTTCCTATTGTAATGCCCACTCTCTTAAAGAGGGTTGAAATTATAATTTTTTTAAGTTTATCCTATTTCTTTGTAATATATTGCACAGCTTCTAGTGCATTTTGATAGATATTATCAGTACATTCTGAGAGACTTTTCTCAGTCCCATATCCACAAGTAAGCCCTACTGAGCCTATGTTGGCAGCTTTTGCTGCGAGCATATCCATACAGGTATCTCCTACCATCCAAATCTCACTTGTATCACTTGGTAACTTTGCCAGTGCTTTTTCTATAGGTTCAGGATTGGGCTTAGGATAAGTCACATCTTCCCTACCTACAAGTACTTCAAAATAATGCATCAGTCCCATGTGTTCCAAAAGTTCTATCGAGTATTTTGCTGTCTTCGTAGTAACTATACCTAGTATAGCATATTTTGATGCCAAGTCAACTGCCTCTTTTGCCTCATCCAGTAACACCGTTTTTAAACAAGATATTTTACGATAATGCATTTTATAGGCATCAACATAATCCCATACCTTATCTTTGCTAACCCCTAAAGTCGCGAACATTACGTCTAAAGGGTGTCCTATCTCTGCTTTAATCAAAATATCTTCAGGTACTTCATCTCCAAAAGTTTCAAATGCCACTGCAAAACTTTCTAAAATAGCTTCTGTCGAATCAATGAGTGTTCCATCTAAATCAAACAATATAATTTTATTTTTCATCTGTCTTCTCTTTTTGGTCGGCTGAAGCCAACCTTACTTTCTTTGTATCTGGATCTGGATTAAACATCCAAATTGTTACTATGGGTAATACAAATCCTACACCTATAACAATCCAAAGTAATACACCTAAATCATTATAATTAGCAGGAGTCACTACGGTACCCTTTTCTGTTATCTCTCTGGTAAGTACAAACACTTTATTGAGATACTTACTAAAAAGTCCTGAAGCACTTAAGGCAATATTCATCAAAGATGCCATCAAAGCAAACCATGTTCCTTTTTTACCTTCTGGAGCATATATCGCCACTAACGTTAACATAAGCACCCCAGCGATATAGTCAAAGGGTGAGGCTAAAGCAGTATCAACCAACGCAACAGTACGTGCATCAAGTCCTAACATCGTATGCATATCATAATACATCGCCAATATAGGAAGTGAGAGCAGTGTACCTATAACTGTAAGAAAAACAAGGACTTTTCCTATAGATCTATCTACAATGAACTTTGCAGCAAACCACATCCCTGCCAAGGCGATTCCCCCACCAATCATAGCAAGTTTTGCAAAAAATGCTTCGTCAAACTTTAGTACATCTATCTCCCACCATTGAAGTGCTGGTCCAACTGAAGGCATAGCTCTGTAAACAAAGATAACTATCATTGCCATTTTGATATGCTTAATCGTATTTGGATCTAAATCTTCTATAAGTGTACTCAAAAGGTAAAGGACTACGCCCAAAGAAACAATAAAGACAATCTCTTGTGAATAAGGAACATCGTTGTAGCCTATAAGTATCACAAATATAGCAAAGAATAACCCACCAAATAATACTTGTTTATTTAAGGGTGAAGGAGCAACTGGGTTTAGTTTGACCACTAACACGCCCACTATGGAAAGTATAGGGATAAATAAAGAGAGTTGAAACACAGTCTCATAGTCATAAATATTTGCTAACTCTCCACCTAGCCAACCCATGATAAAAATAGCTAAACCTAATGAAAGTCGTGACAAGACTTGTATTGTTGCAAGTTCCTTTTTTATCTCATCATCTGATTGTGTTTTATCTACTACTTCGGTTGTCATTGTATCTGCAACCACATCTTGCATCACAAACCCTACTACACCTACTACTGAAGCGAAGATATAAACACTCTCTTTACTATATGCTGCTATCCACTGATGTTCTCCAACCACACCTATAAGTAACAGTGTACTCAATGTCATAAGCACTGCACCAATGAATACATACACTTTTCTATTAGAACCAAAAATAGTTACAGAGTCTACCAATTGACCAAATATCATTTTAATCGTCCAAGGCACAGTCAGCCATACCCCAAGTGCTACCAAATCTTCTGCACTCAGAGCCAACTCTTTTTTGACCCAAAAATCTCTTGCTATACCTACAAATACGCTTGAACCATAAGCAAAATAGATAAGCAATAATGGAATATAACGCATTTTTAATGCTCGAATAGGTGTCATAATAATGTCAATAAAGTTCATTTTATTCCTTCTTATAAAATACTATCATACTTTCATATGACTAAGCTAATTCATACGTAAATACTCTTGTTTTCATCAATATAACTTATTACATTCAAAAGTTTTATACTCAATTATTAATATATACATTGTGACTAAAATAAGAAATTTTAATAAATATTATTAAAAAATTGATTTTTAATACTTCTTTAAATAATCTTGCCATAGAATAGATAGAATCAAATTTTTTAATAAAGAAGGAAAGCTATGGCACGATTAGTAATTATGGGCGGTGGAGTCTCTGGACACACTACAGCAACATTTGCAAAAAAATGGCTAGGAGATGAACACGAAGTAGTAGTGGTTACTCCAAATTCACAATGGAACTGGATCCCCTCTAACATTTGGGTCGGTGTAGGACAAATGCAAAAGAAAGACGTTGTCTTTCCTTTAGCACCTATCTACTCAAAAGCAGGGATTGACTACAGACAGGCACTTGCAACAGAGATATATCCAAATGGTAAAGAGGGATCTGATAAACCATTTATTATGATTAAATCTACAAAAGAAGGTGAAGCAGGGAAAACAGAAGAACTTGAATATGACTATTTAGTGAATGCAACTGGTCCTAAACTAAACTTCGATGCGACGCCTGGTCTGGGTAATGGTAAAGGTGAACTCAGTGGTAATACTGTTTCAGTCTGTACAGCAGACCATGCCGTGCATGCAAACCTCGAACTCAAGCAAGTGTTTGAAAAAGCAAAAAAAGGTGAAAGACAAAAGATTTTAGTAGGTACAGGACATGGTATGTGTACCTGTCAAGGTGCTGCTTTTGAGTATATCTTTAACATTGAACATGAAGCTAAAAAAGCTGGTGTGAGAGATATGGTGGACATCAAATGGATTTCAAATGAAGCCTTCCTTGGTGACTTTGGTATGGGCGGACTTCACATGAAAGTAGGAGGGTACGCAGTATCTTCTAAACTTTTTGCTGAGTCACTTTATGCAGAAAGAAATGTAGATTGGATTATTGGTGCACATACTTCTAAGGTAGAAGAGGGAAAAATAGAATATGAACTTCTTGATGGTACGATGCATGAAGAAGAGTTTGATTTTGCAATGCTAATCCCTCCATTCTCTGGTGTCGGGTTCAAAGCCTTTGACAAAGACGGTTCAGACATGACTGACGTACTTTTTGCTCCAAATGGATTTATGAAAGTAGATGCAAAATATGATGCAGGTGCGTATGAAAACTGGAAAGCATCTGACTGGCCAGAAACATACCAAAACCCTACTTTTGATAATATCTTTGCCGCTGGTATTGCTTTTGCACCACCGCACCTTATCTCTAAGCCTATGAGTTCTCCAAACGGCACACCAATTAACCCTACACCACCTAGAACAGGTATGCCTGCAGGTATCATCGGTAAAGCAGTAGCTCATTCTGTTTGTGATATGATCAAAAATGGTAAAAATGCACACTTACATAAAGCTTCTATGGCAGAAATGGGTGCAGCGTGTGTGGCATCTGCTGGTAAAGGTATCTTTGATGGTACAGCTGCTGCAATGACTGTTTACCCTGTAGTACCTGACTTTGAAAAGTACCCAGGTACAGGTAGAGATACAGACTATACCTTCGGTGAAATTGGTCTTGCTGGACACTGGATTAAACATATCTTACACCATATGTTTATCTACAAAGCAAAACTCAAGCCAGGGTGGACGCTTATCCCTGAATAAGCCAAGATACTATTACAGAGACAACTAAAGGAAAATACTATGAAAAATGAAGAAGAAAATTTTGCAAAAAGTGACCAATTTAACTTAACAATGATTCCCGGATCTTTCGCACGTAAAATGAGAACGTGTAAAATTTGGCAACTATTTAGATTTATGGTAATTAACATCAAGATGTTAATTGTTGTAAGTAAAAGTCACTAGACTTTTTGTACCCTAATCTTTTAGGGTACAGCAAAACTTTTATCCTATTTTTAACTATTCTAAAAATAACATAAACGTTTTAAAGAGATAGCATGATTAAACAAATTGTAACCTACCCTACTATACCTAGCCAAGCATTTGATGGTGTTGTACGCCACTACGATGAAGTACTACACACTTTACTTCAAGACCTTAAAGATACTATTGAAGAAAACCAACTCGATGGTTTAGCTGCTTATCAGATAGGCACGCCCTTTGCTGTTATTATCGTTAAAGATGAAGAAGATACTCTTTTAGAAATAGTGAACCCCATCATTATCACAAAAGAAGGTAATATTACTCCCACTGAATGTACTGCTTATTACCCTAACCTCACAGCCACAACAAAACGTTATAAAAAAATAAAACTCATGTATGAAGACAGAGACGGGAAACAACACTTCTTAACTGCCGAAGGTGATTTAGCCATACGTATACAAAGAAAAACAGACTATCTACTAGGGTCAGACTTTAGAGTACGCATGAGTGAAGAGGAGAAACGTTTATTTGATGCGAAGTTAGATAAAAGTTCAGATAATATCACCGCTAAGAGTTGTCCAACCACAGAACCAAAAATCATCAAAAATATACTCAGGGTTATAACACTAGCACTTATTGTAGGAGCCGTCGGTGCAGTCTTAGGATTATTTGTATCAGATACATTTGCACAAACACTCAAAAGTATAGAAAATTACATGATGTTATTTATACTCTTTGCTATCGTGGTCTATTTCTTTGTATCAAACTATGAAGGGAAGAAGTACAGTAACTGTACCTCATGTCAAATAGGCAATATCCTAGGTACAAGCTTCATACAATCTATACGACTAGGGATACTTGCACTTACTAACTATTTTGTTTTTTAGTCACAAGTAACGGTAACATACCAAAATAACTCAATGTTCCAAAAGCTTGTTCAACTTTAACATCAGGCTTTATCTCTAAAATCATCTCTTTAATCACCTCATCACTTAGGTCACCTAAGTATGTACCCTCACCATGGTCTTCTTTATAAAACTTTACTAAACGGTGCGTAGGTTTGTTTTCTTCATGTTTCCAAATAGTCATGTATTTTAGCCTTATTTTGTTATTAGAATTATACTTTTATAGTGAAGTTAAATCACTTAATTAATACCATATTTAAGTAATTTATTATCAAATTCTACACATATCAATTTTATTATTTTATAAAAAATTTTATAAGTTATAATATTTATAAGTTTTAGTGTATGATTTGAAAGTAATTTTAATGGAGGAAGAATTTTGAATAAAAAAATTAACACAAGTGAAATAACATATAATGCTCTTATCACTAAAACAGATATGAGTAGAAGAGATGCCCTTAAAATCATGGGTCTAACTGGTGGAGCAGCTATGATGCTAGGTGCCCCTACAAAAGTAGAAGCATCTTCTACAGATAAAGCTGTAAACATAGTTGTCGTTGGTGGAGGAGCTGGGGGATTAATGGCTACCGTGCGTTTAAGTAAAGCAGCGTCCAATGCCAAAATCACACTTATCGCACCAAATGAAATACATTTATATCAACCAGGACAGGTATTTATGGCAGCAGGTCTCTATACTGAGAGTGACATTCAAAGAAACAATGCTGACTTTATACCAGACAGTGTCAACTGGGTAAAAGATGAAGTGACGGTATTTGATCCAGATAATAATAAAGTGACGACAGCTAAAAATGGTGATATCTCTTATGACTACTTAGTAGTGGCAACAGGTCTTGAATATAACTATGCAGGTATTGAGGGAATGACTGAAGATCTTATAGGTCAACATGGTATCTCTTCTGTATATCTTAACAATCCAGTAACGGGAACAGCAAGAGGAGGGGTAGCTACTGCGCAATGGTTCAAAGATATGAGAAAAGCTGCAGAATCGGCTTCACCTGAAAAACCTATCAAAGTTATTTGTACACAACCTGACACCCCTATTAAATGTGGTGGTGCTCCTCAAAAGATACTTTATCTAAGTGATGATAACCTACGAGGCAATGGACCCGATGGTGGAGAAGATGTAAGTAAAAATGCCCAATTTAACTTCTGTAAAAAAGGAACCACTCTCTTTGGTGTACCAGCGTATAATAAAACATT
>Ga0256844_10000696_pt1 | contig 12845 bp, 11 predicted proteins | sample MusselsmetaG_FD_189100 | JGI IMG/M metagenome (GOLD analysis project Ga0256844, IMG submission 189100) | Mussel associated microbial communities from hydrothermal vent at the East Pacific Rise, Pacific Ocean - Mussels | ecosystem: Host-associated > Mollusca > Shell > Unclassified ... | reverse complement strand
TTACAGATTTATAGCTAAACTCTGTTTAGCTACCTAGACCTTTTTTATAAAGCTAAAACCCAAATACTTTTTGTACATTCGCTACATTATTAAACACTATAAATTTTAAGCACTCATGGCAGACGATAAAGAAAAATCAGCAAAACTAAAAGCATTACAATTAACATTAGATAAATTAGATAAAACATACGGTAAAGGTTCTGTAATGAGACTTGGTGATGAAGTTGTTGAAGATATTGATGCAATCCCTTCAGGTTCTTTAGGCTTAGATATTGCTTTAGGTGTTGGTGGATACCCAAGAGGTAGAGTTATTGAAATTTATGGTCCAGAATCATCAGGTAAAACAACCTTAACATTGCATGCTATTGCTGAAGCCCAAAAAGCAGGAGGTATAGCTGCTTTTATTGATGCTGAACATGCTTTTGATCGTTTTTATGCTGAAAATTTAGGTATTGATATTGAAAATTTAATTATTTCTCAACCAGATTATGGAGAGCAAGCCTTAGAAATAACAGATAATTTAATCCGTTCTGGTGCTGTTGATATTGTTGTGATAGATTCAGTAGCAGCATTAACACCTAAAAGTGAAATTGAAGGTGAAATGGGTGATTCTAAAATGGGATTACATGCTCGTTTAATGTCTCAAGCTTTACGAAAACTAACAGGATCTATCAGTAAAACAAAATGTACTGTAATTTTTATTAACCAATTGCGTGAAAAAATTGGTGTTATGTTTGGAAACCCTGAAACAACAACAGGAGGAAATGCTTTAAAATTCTATGCTTCTATTCGTTTAGATATTAGAAGAAGAACACAAATTAAAGATGGAGACAATGTTATAGGTAATATGACGAAAGTAAAGGTAGTTAAAAATAAAGTTGCCCCACCATTTAAAATAGCAGAGTTTGATATTATGTATGGTGAAGGAATATCTAAAGTTGGAGAAATTTTAGATTTAGCGGTTGATTATAATATTGTTAAAAAAAGCGGATCTTGGTTTAGCTACGGAGATACAAAATTAGGTCAAGGTAGAGATGCTGTAAAATCGTTAATTAAAGACAATCCAGAATTAGCTGATGAATTAGAAGGTAAAATAATGAATGCTATAAACGCTAAAGAAGAATAGTATTTTGTATAAACATTAAAAAGGCTGTTAGATATTATTCTAATAGCCTTTTTTGTTTTATAAATTATAAGAAGTGATTATTTATTGGTGTTTATGTATTGGTTTAAGGCCATTGTCATAGAGGGAGTCTCTTTGGTTGGCGCAGTAATATCAATACGTAATCCTGCAGCTTCCGCAGCTTTTATGGTTGAATTTCCAAATACAGCAATTCGAGTTTCATTTTGTTTAAAATCAGGGAAGTTTTCTAATAAAGATTTAATCCCTGAAGGACTGAAAAACACAAGAATATCATAATACACATTCTGAAGGTCTGACAAATCACTAATTACTGTTTTAAATAAAATAGCACGCTCCCAATTAATTCCTGTAGCATCTAATAATTTAGGAATTTCAGATTTTAACTTATCTGAACTGGGTAATAAAAATTTTTCTTCACTATATTTTTTAATCTGTTTTGTTAAATCAGCAAAGGTTCTGACACCAACATAAATCTTACGCTTTCTATACACAATATATTTTTGTAAATAATAAGCAACAGCTTCAGATTGACAAAAATATTTCATAGAATCAGGAACTTTAAACCGCATTTCTTCAGCCAATCTAAAGTAATTATTAATACTATTTCTACTGGTAAAAATAACAGCAGTGAATTTAGAAAAATCAATTTTTTGATCTCTTACTTCTCTTGAAGTTACTTCTTCTATATGAATAAACGAGCGAAAATCAATTTTCACTTTTTGTTTTTTCGATAAATCAAAATAAGGAGATTGTTTTGTACTGGGTTCGGGTTGAGAAACTAAAATAGTCTTTACTTTCATGGGTCTTTGCTATTTATTTGTCTTTTAAAAGACATCAATCTTCATTTTATTTCCCGTTTCAAAAACAAATATTTGGGCTGTTTATAAAACGCTACTAAAAATAAAACCTATTTTTAAGATATAAATACCTTGTAAAAGAGTAAAATAGGTGCTATTTCAAGGGCGCAAAGATACAAAATAAAATAAAAGAAACTCCCAAAAATCAATTTTTGGTTTAATTTAATTATTTTAATAAAATAAAAGAGCAAAAGAAGTATTGAAATTGCAATTGAAAAATAAGAAAAAAGAGTAGAATTAGTATAAAAAGAAATGATTAATAAAGGGAGTATGAGTATGCTAAAATTATTTAAATAACTTATTTTTAAAAACGAAATATATTGCTGCTCTTTCTCAAATTCAAAGAGTGAACCTAATAAATATCCTACAATAGCACGTACTATAATATATCCAAAAACAGAGCTTAAGATAATTGAAAATAGTTGAAAATCTCCAAAATCAGATTGTTTCTTAAAAACCTTATCTATAATTATAAATAATAAGAGAGAGATAATAACACTATTTATTACAACAAAGAGATAGGTAAAAATATTGGTTACTAAAATAGTTGCTTTAGAAAAATCATTGATATAAAAATCATTATATAACAAGGTTTTTATTTTAGAAAAACGTTCTGGCTTCCAAAGCTTATTAAGTGCAATTAAACCAATGGTTAGTATAATTACAATGGTTAGCCAATCTTGCGAAATAAAAACACGCCTGGTTACTTCATTCATTTTTATTATGATTTTTCTAACACAAAAATAGCATTAATTTATAGTATCTTTGGTCTTTAAATAAAATCAATGTACGAGACTTTAGTTATTATACCTACATATAACGAAAAAGAAAATATTGAAAGCATTATTAGAGCTGTTTTTTCTCAGGAAAATACAGGTTTTAAAGCAGATGTATTGGTTGTAGATGATAACTCTCCAGATGGTACGGCAATTATTGTTTCTAACTTGCAAAAAGAATTTCCAAAGAGATTATTTATAGAAAATAGAAAAGAAAAAAAAGGATTAGGTGCTGCATATATTCATGGTTTTAAATGGGCAATTACACAGAGGTATAACTATATTATGGAAATGGATGCAGATTTTTCTCACAATCCAACCGATTTAATTAAACTATATAATGCTTGTGCAAATGAAGGTGCAGATGTATCTGTAGGCTCTCGTTATAAAAACGGAAAAATAAGTGTTATTAATTGGGATTTTAAGCGCATCATGTTATCCTATTATGCATCACGATATGTAAAATTAATTACCAGAATACCTATTGATGATACTACAGCTGGTTTTATGTGTTATAAAAGAGAGGTCTTAGAAAAAATTAAATTTAACGATATTCATTTTATTGGTTATGCTTTTCAGATTGAGATGAAATTTAAAGCATGGAAACATGGTTTTAAAATTAGAGAAGTACCTGTAGTCTTTACAGATAGAGTGCTTGGAAATTCTAAAATGGATAGTTCTATTATTGGAGAAGCTATTTTTGGAGTGCTAAAAATGAAATTAAAAGGATTACCTAAATAGGAATATCATGCGTAGAATTCTGATAAAAAATGCTCAATTAGTTAATGAAGGAAAAATAACAACTAGTGATGTATTGATTGCGGGAAAAAAAATTGTGAAAATCGAAAATAATATTTCTCAAACCGATGCGGATATTCAAATTATTGATGCTGAAGGAAAGTATTTAATACCAGGAATTATTGATGACCAAGTTCATTTTAGAGAGCCAGGCCTTACACATAAAGCAACTATAAGTTCAGAAAGTAAGGCTGCTGTAGCAGGAGGAATAACATCATTTATAGAAATGCCAAACACCTCTCCACAAGCTACAACACAAGAATTATTAGAAGATAAATTTGAGATTGCTTCAAATACTTCATATGCCAATTACTCTTTTATGTTTGGCGGTACAAATGATAACTTAGAAGAGCTATTAAAAACAGATCCAAAAAATGTTGCAGCCATTAAATTGTTTTTAGGTTCTTCAACAGGAAATATGTTGGTAGATAATGAAGAAACACTCGAAAAAATATTTTCATCAACTAAAATGCTTATTGCCGTACATTGTGAGGATGAAAAAACAATACAAGCAAATTTAGCAAAGGCAAAAGCAACATATGGAGATAATATTCCCGTGGCAATGCACCCTATAATTAGAAGTGAAGAAGCATGTTATATTTCATCATCAAAAGCCATTGCATTGGCAAAGAAAACAGGAGCAAGGTTACACGTATTTCATCTATCAACCGCAAAGGAAACAGCATTATTTCGCAATGATATTCCTTTAGAAGAAAAGCAAATTACAGCAGAGGTTTGTATCCATCATTTATGGTTTGATGATTCGTATTATACAGAAAAAGGGACATTGATTAAGTGGAACCCTGCTGTAAAAACGAAACAAGATAAAGCAGGTTTATGGAAAGCTTTGCTAGATGATAGAATTGATGTTATAGCAACAGACCATGCGCCACATACCTTAGAAGAAAAAACTCAAGTATATACAAAAGCGCCAAGTGGAGGTCCTTTAGTACAACATGCTTTATTGGCAATGTTTCAAAAGGTAAAAGAAGGGAAAATTACAGTAGAAAAAATGGTAGAAAAAATGTGTCACAATCCCGCAAAATTATTCCAAATTGAAAAAAGAGGATTTATAAAAGAGGGTTATTTTGCAGATTTGGTTTTGGTAGACACCAATACTTCACAACAAATAACTAAAAAAAATATTTTATATAAATGTGGCTGGTCTCCTTTTGAAGGAGAGACTTTTAACACAATAATTACACATACTTTTGTCAATGGAAATTTAATTTATCATCAGGGTGAATTTAATGAAACCTTAAAAGGTATGCGATTGACATTTTCTAGATAGATATTTTTTTCCTTTCAGAAAGAAACTTTATAAGAAAGGTTAATAAGTGCATATTTTCTAATTTTACAAAATGAAAAACATATTTTACATCTTATTAATAGCAGTACTTGTACAATCCTGTACAAGTAATACCATTTATAAAAAGCCGAAAAATTTAATCGCAAAAGAACAAATGATAAACCTTTGGACAGATATTTACATTGCCAAAGGAGCAACACATGTTAAAACAAAAGATTTACGTAAAAATATAAATTATGTACCCTTGGTATTACGAAAATATCAAATTGATAGCGCCCAATTTAGTGAGAGTAATATTTACTATACCTCAAATATTGATGCTTATGAAAAAATGTTTCAAGAAGTTAAAAAACGTTTAGAGGCTATTCAAGACCAGTATAAACCTGAAACAAAAGATTCGATTCAAAGTAGCAGCTATAAGGATTCTATAAAAAAGTATAAATAGGAGCATTTTAAGAATGCTATAGAATAATTATCTAATAATATGATTTCGTTGTAAAATTTATCAATACTAAAGTAAAATAAAAGCTTATATCGAAATCTGGTTAATATTCTTTATATAATTCTTACAGGTTTCCTTAATAGTATCTGTTAAAGGTTCAAACTCAATACCCAATGCGTTTTTAATTTTTGCATTAGAATAATAGCTTTTTGTATGTAAAGATTTTGCAGCCTGTCTAGTGATTTGTGGTTTTTTTCTAGTGATAAGACTAGAAATTTTAGTTAACCGCCAAGCCAATCCACTTATTAATTTTGAAACTTTTATAGAGGGTCTTTTTTTACCAAATCCATCAGCTATAGTAAAAAAAACAGTTTTAAAAGATTCATTTTCACTTACAAGAATGTAGCGCTCATTTTTTATAGTGCTTTGCATAAGTTGTATCATAATTTTCACCACATCGGTAGCGCCAACAAACCCTGTAACTCCTTCAGTATAAAATGGAAAACCATTGTAAATTTTAGAGAACAATTCTCCCGAACCACTTTTCCAAAAACCAGCACCTAAAATTACACCTGGATTTACAATAACTACAGGAACTCCTTCTTGTGAGGCTCTCCAGACTTCTATTTCAGCACCATATTTTGTAATGGCATAACCATAATTACTATTTTCAATATTCCACTCGTTGGTTTCAGTAATTTTATTTCCTTTTATAGGTTTACCAACCGCAGCAACAGAGCTTACAAAACACAACTTATTAATCGTATTGCTAATACATAAATTCACAATATTTGCTGTACCTTCAATATTAATTTTACGCATTTTTTTATAGTCGGTACTAGTAAAAGAAATCAAAGCTGCACTGTGATAAACATGGGTAACCCCTTTAAAAGCTAAGCTAAGCGAAGTAATATCTGTAATATCAGCCTCTATCCATTGAATGCGTTTAAATAGCATATCTGCTTCATTAGAAAAATGAGAAAATAGATTTCTTACCTGAGATAAATTACTGGTTTTTCTATGAATAGCAATAATAGATTCGTTTTGTAATACCAAGTGATACAACAAATGAGAACCCACTAAACCCGTACCTCCAGTAACTAAAATCATGGGTCTAAATTAAGAATTTAAAAGGAAAAAAATGTAGTTTTATTTATAGAATTGTCACCTAGAGGGTTAACGAGAAACAAAATACTTTTTATTTCTCTGCTACTGAGTAAACTCCTAAGGGTGTTTTAAATTAACCTTTCATCTTGTTATTCAATAACGATAAACATATCTTTGTCAAAATTAAATTTACCATGAAGAAAAATTTTGTTGAAGAAATCCGTTGGCGTGGACTAATGCATGATATTATGCCGGGAACAGAAGAGCAACTTGCTAAAGAAGCAACCAGTGCGTATATCGGTTTTGACCCAACAGCAGATTCTTTACATATAGGTAGTTTGGTACAGATTATTTTGTTGATGCACTTTCAAAAACATGGTCATAAACCTGTCGCTTTATTGGGTGGAGCAACAGGAATGATTGGTGATCCTTCAGGGAAATCTTCAGAGCGTAATTTACTAGATGAAGAGACTTTAACAAAAAATGTAAATGGAATTAAAAGTCAATTAGAGCGGTTTTTAGATTTTGATGCAACTACAGATAATGCTGCGGTATTGGTAAATAATTACGATTGGATGAAAGGCATTTCTTTTTTAGATTTTGCTAGAGATATTGGCAAGCATATTACAGTAAATTATATGATGTCTAAAGACTCTGTAAAAAATAGATTAAGCTCTGAATCTAGCGAAGGAATGAGTTTTACAGAGTTTACTTACCAATTGATTCAGGGTTATGATTTTTTACACTTATACAATGAGAATAATTGTAAAATTCAGATGGGAGGCTCTGACCAGTGGGGAAATATTACCACCGGAACAGAATTGATAAGACGTAAGTCACAAGGTAAAGCATTTGCGATTACTTGTCCGTTAATCACTAAAGCAGATGGCACCAAATTTGGAAAATCTGAAGGTGGAAATATATGGTTAGATACTGAAAGAACCTCACCGTATAAATTTTACCAATATTGGTTAAATGCATCTGATGAAGATGCTAAAAAATATATTAAAATATTTACTTTTTTAGATCAAAAAACAGTAGAAAATCTAATTAAAGAACAGCAAGAAGCTCCACATTTACGTGTTTTACAAAAAACAATAGCGAATGAAGTTACTACAATGGTACATTCTAAAGATGCCTTAGACAATGCAATTAAGGCATCGGGTATTTTGTTTGGAAAATCTACTGCAGATGATTTAAAGAGTTTAGACAAAAAAACATTTTTAGATGTTTTTGATGGTGTACCTCAAGCAAAAATTTCAAAACAAGATCTTGAAAATGGAATTGATATTATTGATGGGTTGAATGAAAAATCAGGATTTTTAAAATCGAATGGGGAGGCGAGAAGAGCTCTAAAAGAAAATTCTATTTCGGTAAACAAAGAAAAAGTTACTGAAGATTTTAAATTAACCATTGATAATTTGATTAGTGATACTTATATTTTATTACAACGGGGTAAAAAGAACTATTTTCTGTTAGAAGTGGAGTAGGTTTTAGAGTTATTTATTGGTTAAAAACCAATTTGTGGCAAGCAGGAATCAACAAAGGCAAATAAAAATTTAACGAATGAACGAAAGAAAAACAACAAACATATTATTACTCGTAATTGCTTTACCTGTCTTTTTTTATGTGATAAAACTACTGTCTTTTATTTTTATTCCACTTGCTTTCTCTATGTTTATAGCCTTGCTATTTTGGCCCTTAATGCGATGGCTACGTAAGAAAAAAGTATCAAAAATAATTAGCCTTTTAATTGTTGTGGTATTGATTGCTGTGTTTTTTAAACTATTAGGAGAGGTAATACACCTTTCAAGTAAAGAAATTTTAGCATCAGAAAATAACTTGTTTGAAAAAGCAGAGTTAAAATTAGAAAACTTAATTCTACCTTTAGAAAACTTTTTTGGTATAGAAAGAATACAAGGTGAAAGTATTACAATGCATTATTTTCAAGCTATTGATGTTAGTAAAACCTTTGGCTCTACAATAGACATTATTGGCAATACCATTTCAATGACTTTAATGACATTTTTCTTTGCGATACTATTACTTTCTGAATCTTTAAATTTTCAAAAAATTTTACATAGCACTATTCTTCGTAAAGAGTTTTCATCTATGAAGGTTTTTATGCGTATTGAAAAAGACATTATTACATTTATAAAAGTAAAATTTATCATCAGTTTTTTTACAGGCGTAGGCTTTACACTTGCTTGTTATTATTTTGATGTGAGTTTTCCTATTTTTTGGGGATTGTTTGCCTTTGCTATCAATTTTGTGCAAATGATAGGCTCAGTAATTTCAGTAGTATTGTTATCATTATTTGCCTTTGTAGAATTAGATTTTGCTAGTACTTTATTGTTTTTTATATTGACAATAACGCTTGTTCAAGTAATTATGGGTGGAATTTTAGAGCCCATTTTTATGGGAAAATCTTTTTCAATAAATGTGATAACTATCTTAATTATGTTAATGTTCTGGGGGTTTATTTGGGGTGTACCAGGCATGATACTTTCTATACCTATAACTGTATTTATTAAAATAATTTTAGAGCAGTTTGAAAAGACTAAAGTTATTGCAAATTTAATGTCTGGTTCGGAGTTAATTCCTATTAAAAGTAACTTATAAGAAGAGTTTTAAAAGAGTTGTTTGGGATAGTTTTGTTTCAATGAATTATATTCAGCGGTACTGAAACATGTTTTGCACAGGTAAATAAAGTTAGCTAAGAAACAAACCAAATTATTATGTCTGTTTGTAATTCACCAATCAAGTTTAGGTTAAGCACAACCTTTAAATAGTAAGGTTAATTCTTTACAAATTGTTTTGAAGAACAATTACCGTTATTTGTTGTTAATTTTATAAAATAGACTCCCTTATTTAATTGTTCAGTATTTATTTCAGTTGATAAAGCATTAACACCTAAAACAGCTCTAATTTTTTGACCAATATTATTGAAAATTTGGATGTTATTTATACTGCTATTAGACTCAAGAATAACTTTGTTTTTTGTGGGGTTTGGGTACAATTTAAAAGTAGTATTATTAAAATTTTCAACAGCTAAATTGTTTGTTAAAGTTCCTTCAAAAACATAAGCTAACTTTTTATTTGCAGCATCTCCAAAGTCTGAATTAAACATGATTTTATCTCCATTTGGAGAGGGGACAGCCAATGCTACTTTATTAGAATTAGCATAACTACTAAAATGATGTCCAAAATGCTCTACAATACCAGAATTGTCTAATTTTAGTGCAATAATTTGTCCAGATTGAGCAGCAGAGGATTGTGTTAAATATGTCCACCCAGGTCTGTTTATATTTCGACAAGATAAATGGCCAGCACCATTAAAATCAGAATGTGTGGCGATTACTAAGCGTTCCATTCTATCTAAATAATACATATTTACAGTTCCTGTTTTCCCCCAGAACTGTACAAAAACTTCATCTCCATTTGCCGCATAACCAAAATCACCATGATTTCCATATACTGCTATGCGTCTTAAATATTGCATGTCTGATGTATTGTAAATTTCTACACCATAATGACTATTAAAAGGCTTATTTTTTGATGTTGCACCATGATCCCACATTATGCCCACATAATCACCAGATTGAGATATTGAAACCCAATCAATATATTTTGGATAGGCTATACCTAAACTATTACCTACATCCCAAGCACCTTCAAAAGTTTCTGTATGTATTATTTTAAGGTTTTGTAAATCATATACAATAACATCTAGGTCTACTCCCTTTTTACCAACTAAGGCTACAAAATTATCATTTTTATCAATATTCCCTTCTCCAGGCCCTAATTTTATATACTCATAACCTTGAATGTTATCTACTGTTTGTATTGAGTTTGTAGCAACAAAATATTTTTTAATCGCTCCGTCTTCTTGGAAACTATAAATCAAATCAGGATTGGTGTTTGACCAAGAACTTGGGTAGATAGAACCCCCTGGAAGATCTTGTACTTCTATGTGTGTTTGTGCATCAAAAATTTTCCAAGAACTAATTCTGTAAAGACTTTGATCTGCATTCCAATTTTGAATTTTTGGATAATCAAGAGATGGATACCAATCCCAAGCTTCAAAATATTTAGTTACTCTTTTAATATTAATTGGGCTTGGTACAGTATTGTCTACTACTGAATTTAAATAACTTGGCATCTCTGGTGTTGTGTTTGTAAAAATGCTTTGATATTGCCCATCTGTTGGGAATTGCCCATACATAAAGTTGTAAAAAAATAAAAAAACAGAGAGAATTAGTGTAGAAAATTTCATAAAAAGTTAATTATATTAAGAGGTATCAAAGATAATTTAAAACCTATTAAGAATCAAAATAACTTTAGAGTAATTGTTCAAAGACAAAAATAATAGCAAATTTAATATCTGGCTCAGAGTTGATACCGATTAAAAGTAATAATTTATAGACTAGTAATCAAATCAAATCAGACATCCCATTTCTAAATTATACTCGAGAATAGATTTATAAAAAAAACAGTATCTTTCCTGTTTTAAGATGAGAAATAGATTTATATATATACTATTATTACTTTTTCTGGTGAGTTGTATTGACCCCGTAACCCCTGAGTTTAAATTTAAAGAAGGACTGGTTTTTATTGAAGCATTTGCAGCTACTTCAAAAGGCAACTCTTTCGTAAAGATTAGTGAATCTGAAATACATAGAGGCCGTACCTCTAATGTTTTTATTGAAGGTGCTGAGGTGTTTTTTATCAATACCAACACAGGTGTAGTTATTCAACTTATTGAAGAAGAAAATATCTATGTGCCTCCTGCGAATTTTGTTATTTCAATTGGAGAATCCTGGGAGTTAGAAATAAAATTAACCGATGGAAGACACTATAAATCTTATCCCGAAACAGTACTAGAACCTGTAGCTATTTCTGAAATTAAAGCAACATATAATTCAGAACTTTTATATAAGGAATCAGAAGGCTATGTGCCTGGACATTCTATTTCTGTGAGTCTAGACGATCCTCCAGAACGAGATAATTATTATTTTTGGCGTTTTCGTTCTTTTGAAAACCGCAGTATCTGCAAAACATGTTTTGATGGAATTTATAGAAATGAAACTTGTGAAAAATTTCCTACTGGGGTGCGCCATAGACCTTTTTACACTTATACATGTGATTCTAAGTGTTGGCAAATACGCTTTAATGAAAACATTAAAGTATTTGCAGATGACTTTACTAATGGTACCACAATAAGTCAACTACCAATTGCAGATGTGCTTTTATATACCAAATCAAATATTTTGGTTGAAGTTCAACAACTTTCATTATCTGTTTCTGCTTATGAATATTATAAAATATTAAATGATATTCTTGATAATAATGGAGGTTTTAATGCGCCTCCACCCGCAGCTTTATTAGGCAATATGTTTAGTGCAAATAATAGTGAAGAATATGTTTTAGGAAGATTTACTGCAGCATCAACATCTACAGCATCTGTTTTTATAAACCGTACAAGTATTACCGAAGCACCACTAGAAACAATAGAAACACGAACAGAAACTTCTCCCCCTGTGCCAGAGCTTGACTTGACCTATTTAGCACCTTGTGTTGAAAGTCATTTTAGAACAGGTAGTCGTCCTCAAGGCTGGATAGATTAAGTATATAAATTATATTCATAAATAATTATGACAAATTTCAACATATGTAAAGGGTCTTTTTTTATGCTTTTCTTATTGTCTTTTAATATTGTTATAGGGCAAGAATACGAACTCTCCTTTAATGTTAGTAATAAAGCAACAGGAAAACCATTAGAAAATGTTACCATTTCTATTCAACCCTGCTCTTGTGGTGGAATTTCGAATAAAGAGGGTTTATTTTCTATAAATTTACCTAAGGATAGCTATACCATACATAGTACTTATATTGGTTTTAAAGATAACATAGAAATTGTTGAACTGAATAAAGATATTTTATTAAATGTGGATCTCTATGAAGAAGAAGAAGAATTATCAGAAGTAATTATTAAGGCAAAAAAAATTAATGAAAACCTTGAATTACCACAAATGGGAGTTATCCGCTTAAAGCCTCTAGAACTAAAAAAAATACCAGCAGCTGTTGGAGAGTTTGATGTACTTCGTGGAATGACTTTATTAGCAGGGGTTAACAATTCAGGAGAAATTAGTAATGGATTAACCGTTAGAGGAGGTTCATTAGATCAAAATTTATTATTGTATGATTATGCACCTATTTTTAACCCTACACACCTCTTTGGTTTATTCTCTGTTTTTACGCCCGATGTTTTATCATCAGTAGATTTATACAGAGCCAATATCCCATCACGGTTTGGAGGTAGATCAACTTCTGTACTTGATATTAAGGTTAAAAAACCCTATGTAGATACGTTTAAATTAACAGGTGGTGTTGGTTTGGTATCAAGTAAATT
>Ga0256844_10000695_pt1 | contig 12845 bp, 22 predicted proteins | sample MusselsmetaG_FD_189100 | JGI IMG/M metagenome (GOLD analysis project Ga0256844, IMG submission 189100) | Mussel associated microbial communities from hydrothermal vent at the East Pacific Rise, Pacific Ocean - Mussels | ecosystem: Host-associated > Mollusca > Shell > Unclassified ... | reverse complement strand
ACGTTCTAATCACGTTACATTAGTTTTAGGAGTTAATAATAAAGCATCATAAATTAGATATGGGACAAAAAACAAATCCAATAGGAAATAGATTAGGTATCATCAGAGGTTGGGAATCTAACTGGTATGGTGGAAATGACTATGGAGATAAATTAGCCGAAGATTATAAAATTAGAGAATATATATCTGCTCGTTTATACAAAGCAAGTGTATCTCGTATTATAATTGAAAGAACTTTAAAATTAATTACTGTTACAATTACTACTGCTAGACCTGGTATTATTATTGGGAAAGGTGGACAAGAAGTTGATAAATTAAAAGAAGAGCTAAAAAAAATTACTGGTAAAGATGTTCAAATTAATATTTTTGAAATTAAAAGACCAGAATTAGATGCACATTTAGTTGCTGCTAGTGTAGCACGTCAGATCGAAAATAGAATCTCTTATAAAAGAGCAATCAAAATGGCAATTCAAGCAACTATGAGAATGAACTCAGAAGGAATAAAAATTGAAATCGCAGGACGTTTAAATGGAGCTGAGATGGCAAGAACTGAGCATTATAAAGAAGGAAGAATTCCACTATCTACATTCAGAGCAGATATTGATTATGCTTTAGTTGAAGCAAATACAACTTATGGTAAAATTGGTATTAAAGTATGGATAATGAAAGGTGAAGTTTATGGTAAAAGAGAACTTAATCCATTAGTTGGCTTGTCTAAAAAACAAGGTAAAGGTGGTAAAGGAGGAAATAGAAGACCTCAAAGAAGAAGATAAAATTAAATGTGAGATTGTTTTATTTAAATCTCAAATTTTTAAATTGTAAATAATTATGTTACAACCAAAAAGAGTTAGAAGACGTAAAGTTCAAAAAGGTAAAGGGAACATGAAAGGTAATTCTCAAAGAGGACATCGTCTTTCAAATGGAATGTTCGGTATTAAAGCTTTAGAACAAGATTTACTTACTTCTCGTCAAATTGAAGCAGCTCGTATTGCTGCAACAAGACACATGAAAAGACAAGGTCAATTATGGATTAAAATATTTCCAGACAAACCTATTACTAAAAAACCATTAGAAGTACGTATGGGGAAAGGTAAAGGTTCACCAGAATATTTTGTTGCTGTGGTTAAACCAGGAAGAATAATGTTTGAAGTTGGAGGAGTTCCTGAAGATGTTGCTAGAGAAGCTTTGCGATTAGCAGCACAAAAGTTACCTGTTAAAACAAAATTAGTAGTAGCTAACGATTATATTAAAGCTTAATTTATTTCAACATGAAACAATCAGAAATTATAAAACTATCTATAGAAGAATTAAATGAGCAATATGCATCATTAAAAAAGAACTATACAGATCTTAAAATGACACATGCAATTTCTCCATTAGAATCACCTATGGAATTAAAAGAATTAAGAAGAAATGTTGCTAAATTAGCTACAGAATTAACTAAAAGAGAATTACAATAGTATTTCGAATATAAAAGATGGAAAAAAGAAATCTTAGAAAAGAAAGAATAGGTGTAGTTTCTAGTAACAAAATGGAGAAATCTATTGTTGTTTCAGAAGTTAAAAGAACAAAACACCCAATGTACGGAAAATTCGTATTAAAGACTAAGAAATATGTTGCACACGATGATAAAAATGAGTGTAATATAGGTGATACAGTTAGAATAATGGAAACACGTCCACTTAGTAAAACTAAGCGTTGGAGATTAGTAGAAATTTTAGAAAGAGCTAAATAATATGTTACAACAAGAATCAAGATTAAAAGTAGCTGATAATACTGGAGCAAAAGAAGTTCTAGTTATTAGAGTGTTAGGAGGTACTAAAAAACGTTACGCTTCTATTGGAGATAAAATTGTTGTTTCAATTAAACAATCTACTCCTAACGGAACTGTAAAGAAAGGACAAGTATCAAAAGCGGTAGTTGTTAGAGTTAAAAAGGAAATTAGACGTAAAGACGGATCTTACATTAGATTTGATGATAATGCTTGTGTATTATTAGATGCAAATTCTGGTGAAATGAAAGGAACTCGTGTTTTCGGACCAGTAGCTAGAGAGCTTCGTGATAAAAAATTCATGAAGATTGTATCATTAGCTCCTGAAGTACTTTAATAAATTTTAATTAGAATTATGAAAATTAAATTAAAAACAGGAGACTTAGTAAAAGTTATTGCTGGAGCCAATAAAGGTTCAGAAGGTAAAATTTTGAAAATTGTTACAAAAAACTATAGAGCTATAGTTGAAGGAGTAAACATGATTTCTAAACATGTTAAACCTAGTGCACAAAATCCACAAGGAGGTATTAATAAATTTGAAGCGCCAATTCACATATCAAACTTAATGTTAGTTGAAAACGGAAATACTACTAAAGTAGGTTTCAGAACAGAAGGTGATAAAAAGGTTCGTTTTTCAAAGAAAACTAATAATGTAATATAGTTATGGAAAACCCAAGACTTAAAGAAGAATATAATAACCGTATTAAAACTACTTTAAAAGAAGAGTTTGGTTATAAAAATGTTATGCAAATCCCTAGACTTACTAAAATTGTAATTAGTAAAGGTGTTGGTGCTGCAATTGCTGATAAAAAATTGATTGAATATGCTGTTGATGAATTAACAATGATATCTGGTCAAAAAGCATTAGCTACTATATCTAAAAAAGATATTGCTGCATTTAAATTACGTAAAGGTATGCCAATTGGCGCAAAAGTAACTTTACGTGGAACTAAAATGTACGAATTTTTAGATAGATTAGTAACAGCTTCACTACCACGTGTAAGAGATTTTAAAGGGATTAAAGCAACTGGTTTTGATGGTAGAGGAAATTATACTTTAGGTATAACTGAACAAATTATTTTTCCAGAAATCAATATTGATAAAATCAATAAAATTTCAGGAATGGATATAACTTTTGTTACTACTGCAAGTACAGATAAAGAAGCAAAATCATTATTACACGAATTAGGTTTACCTTTTAAAAAGAACTAAGAGATGGCAAAAGAATCAATGAAAGCTCGTGAAGTTAAAAGAGCAAAAACTGTAGCAAAATATGCTGCGAAAAGAAAAGCTTTAAAAGAAGCAGGTGATTGGATAGGTTTACAAAAACTTCCAAAAAATGCATCACCAGTTCGTATGCACAATCGTTGTAAATTAACTGGTCGTCCAAAAGGTTATATGCGCCAATTTGGTATTAACCGTGTTACTTTCCGTCAAATGGCGAATCAAGGTTTAATACCTGGTGTAAGAAAAGCTAGTTGGTAAACAACTATTAAAATATTATTAATGGATATAGGTTTAGAATATTCTGAAAACCATTTCCGAAATTAAACAAAAATGTTAACAGATCCAATATCAGATTACCTAACAAGAATTAGAAATGCTGCAGCAGCAGGACATAGAGTTGTTACTATTCCAGCATCTAATTTAAAAAAAGAAATGACTAAGATACTTTTCGATCAAGGATATGTCTTAAGTTATAAATTTGAAGATAATACTGTACAAGGTACTATCAAAATAGCTTTAAAATATGATAAAGCTACAAAACAATCAATAATTAAAAAATTAGAACGTGTAAGTAAACCAGGTTTACGTAAGTATGTTAGTACTGACGAAATGCCAAGAGTATTAAATGGTTTAGGTATTGCAATAGTTTCTACATCTAAAGGAGTAATGACAAACAAAAAAGCGCGTCAAGAAAATGTAGGTGGAGAAGTTTTATGTTACGTTCACTAAAAAGAATTTAAAGATGTCAAGAATAGGTAAAAGCCCAATAACAATACCAGATGGAGTAACTGTTGATGTTAAAGACAACAAGATTACTGTAAAAGGAAAACTAGGCGAGTTAACTCAAGAATTTTCAGAGATAGCGATCAAGATCGAAGATGGTACTATAACATTAGAAAGACCATCTGAAACTAAATCTCATAAAGCAAAACATGGTTTATATAGATCATTAATGTTTAATATGATTGAAGGAGTTTCAAAAGGATGGACTAAAGAATTAGAATTAGTTGGAGTAGGATATAGAGCATCTAATCAAGGTCAAGTTTTAGACTTGGCAATTGGATATTCTCATACTGTAGTTATGTTAATTGCACCAGAAGTTAAAATTGAAGCAATCTCTCAAAAAGGGAAAAATCCAATTGTAAAATTAACTTCACATGATAAACAATTAGTTGGTCAAGTTGCTGCAAAAATACGTTCATTACGTAAGCCAGAACCATATAAAGGTAAAGGTATCAAGTTTGTAGGAGAAATATTAAGAAGAAAAGCTGGTAAAACAGCATAATCTAAAAACGAAGTAAAATGGCATTAACTAAGCTACAACGTAGATTACGTATTAAAAAAAGAATTAGAAAAAATATTTCAGGAACTACTGCTAGACCAAGATTATCGGTTTTTAGAAGTAATAAAGAAATTACAGCTCAAATGATAGATGATATTAACGCAACTACTATTGTTGCAGTTTCATCTAGATCTAAAGATATTGATAGTAAAGGAACAAAAATAGATGTTGCTAAAGCTGTTGGTAAATTAATCGGTGAAAAAGCCTTAAAAGCAGGTATTGAAACATGTTCATTTGATAGAAATGGATTATTATACCACGGTAGAATTAAATCATTAGCAGAAGGTGCTAGAGAAGCTGGACTAAAATTTTAAACTCACGAGATGTATAAAAAATATTCAAACGTAGAAAGAGTAAAACCAAGTGGATTAGATTTAAAAGATCATTTAGTTGGTGTAAATAGAGTTACCAAAGTAACTAAAGGTGGTAGAACTTTCGGATTCTCTGCAATAGTTGTTGTAGGTGATGGAAATGGAGTTGTTGGTCATGGTATGGGAAAATCAAAAGATGTTGCTTCTGCTATAGCTAAAGCAATTGAAGATGCTAAGAAAAATTTAGTTAGAATTCCTATTCTTAATCAATCAATACCTCACGAACAAAAAGGTAAATTTGGTGGAGCAAAAGTATTTTTGAAGCCTGCTTCACATGGTACTGGAGTTATTGCTGGTGGTGCTGTACGTGCCGTACTAGAATCAGTAGGAGTACATGATGTACTATCTAAATCACAAGGATCATCAAATGCTCATAATGTTGTTAAAGCAACTTTTGACGCTTTATTAAACTTAAGAGATGCTAATACTGTTGCAAAACAAAGAGGTATTTCTTTAAATAAAGTTTTTAACGGATAATAAGTTATCTTATAAATCAGAAAGAAATGAAAAAAATAGTAGTAAAGCAAGTAAAAAGTGCTATAAGAAGACCTAAAAATCAAAAATTAACTTTGGTTGCATTAGGGCTAAGAAAATTAAATCAAGAAGTGGAGCATAATGCTACACCTCAGATTATAGGAATGGTAAATACAATTAAACACTTAGTTTCTATTAAAGAAGCTTAATATATAATAGTTATGCAATTAAATAACTTAAGACCTGCAAAAGGGTCTGTAAAGACTAGTAAAAGAATAGGTAGAGGTCAAGGTTCTGGTAAAGGTGGAACTGCAACTAGAGGTCACAAAGGTCAAAAATCACGTTCAGGATATTCAAGAAAAATTGGATTTGAAGGTGGACAAATGCCTTTGCAAAGACGTGTACCTAAATTTGGTTTTACTAATATTAATAGAAAAGAATACTTAGGTATTAATTTAGATAAATTACAAGAATTTGTAGATAATGGTAAAATTAAAGATACCGTTAATATGGAAGTATTAGTTGAAGCTAGATTAGCTCGTAAAAATGACTTAGTAAAAATATTAGGTCGTGGAGAGTTAAAGGCAAAATTAGATATTACCGTACACAAATTCACAGAAACTGCAAAAGCAGCTATTGAAAAAGTAGGAGGTAAAGCTGTTACTTTATAATTCATACTAAACAATGAAAAAATTTATAAGTACAATTAAAGATGTTTGGAAAATTGAAGAGTTAAGAAATAAAATTCTTATTACTCTTGGTTTATTAGCTGTTTACCGTTTTGGTGCACATGTTACTTTACCTGGAATAGATGCAACTCAATTATCTGGATTAGGTAACAAAGCAGGAGGAAACGGACTTCTAGGAGTTTTAAATATGTTTACTGGTGGTGCTTTTGCAAGAGCTTCAATTATGGCTCTTGGTGTAATGCCATACATTTCTGCTTCTATTGTAGTTCAATTGATGGGTATTGCAATTCCATATCTTCAAAAATTAAAAAATGAAGGTGAAAGTGGAAATAAAAAAATCACTCAAATTACTAGATGGTTAACTATCTTAATATTAATTGTTCAAGCACCAACTTATTTAGCTAGTTTACGTAGTTTAGGAGTTCCAGAAAGTGCTTTTTTATTACATGGATTTAACTTTTGGTTTTCATCAATTTTACTTTTAACTACAGGTACAGTATTTGCTATGTGGTTAGGTGAACGTATTACTGAAAAAGGTATTGGAAATGGTATTTCATTATTGATTATGATTGGTATTATGGCTAGATTACCTCAATCTTTTATGCAAGAAATTGCATCTAAATTGAAATCTGGTAATGGTGGAGCAATGATGATTTTAATTGAAATTGTTGTTTGGTTTTTTGTTATTATGGCTGCTGTTTATTTAGTAACTGCCATTCGTAAAATTGCTGTTAAATATGCTAGGAGAACTGTAGCAGGCTCAATTGGAAGTTTGGATGGTGCAAGAGATTATATCCCTTTAAAATTAAATTCTGCAGGAGTTATGCCAATTATATTTGCTCAAGCAATTATGTTTGTACCAGCATTATTACAGAAATCAGATAATGAAACTATTAAAAGTATTGGGATTGAATTTACTAATATGTTCGGACTTTGGTATAATGTGTTATTTGCATTATTAATAATCATATTTGGATATTTTTATACTGCAATCACAATACCAACCAACAAAATGGCGGATGATTTAAAAAGAGGCGGAGGTTTTATTCCTGGATTTAAACCAGGATCAGAAACTGCAGATATTTTAGATGCTATTTTATCTAGAATTACTCTACCAGGATCTTTATTTTTAGCATTTCTTGCAATATTGCCTGCTTTTATTGTTAAGTTTGGAGTTCAAAGTGGTTGGGCAATGTTTTTTGGAGGTACATCATTAATTATTATGGTTGGTGTAGTAATGGATACAATTCAACAAATTGAATCACATTTATTGAACCGTCATTATGATGGACTAATGAAAAAAGGTAACAAAAGAAAATCAATTAAATAATATTATGGCAAAGCAACCTGCAATTGAACAAGACGGCGTTATAACACAAGCATTATCAAATGCAATGTTTAGAGTTGAATTAGAAAATGGTCATATAGTAACTGCTCATATTTCTGGTAAAATGAGAAAATTTTATATTAAATTATTACCAGGAGATAAAGTTAAAATGGAGATGAGTCCTTATGATTTATCAATTGCTAGGATAACTTATAGATATTAATAATATTATCATTAATTTTAAATAATATTTTGTAATTTTGCAAACTTATTATTTTAATGGGATTTATTCTCAATAATAGAAAATAAAAAAATGAAAGTAAGAACATCACTTAAAAAAAGAAGTGCAGATTGTAAAATCGTACGTCGTAAAGGAAGATTATACGTAATTAACAAAAAGAATCCTAGATTTAAACAAAGACAAGGATAATATATATTATGGCAAGAATAGCAGGAATAGACATACCGAAAAATAAACGTGGAGTTATAGCTTTAACTTATATTTATGGAGTTGGTAGAAGCAGAGCTAAAGAGGTTTTAGCAAATGCAAAAGTAGATGAAAGTATTAAAGTACTTGATTGGACAGATGATCAAATAGCAAATATTCGTGAGCAAGTTGGAACTTACACTATAGAAGGTGAATTAAGATCTGAAACTCAATTAAACATTAAACGTTTAATGGATATTGGATGTTATAGAGGAATTCGTCACCGTTCTGGTTTACCTTTAAGAGGTCAAAGAACTAAGAATAATTCTAGAACAAGAAAAGGTAAAAGAAAAACTGTTGCAAATAAAAAGAAAGCAACTAAATAATAAGTTATAATAATGGCAAAAGTTAATAAAGCAAAAAAACGTAAAGTTATTGTTGATGCTATAGGTGAAGCTCATATACATGCATCATTTAATAATATCATTATTTCTTTAACAAACAAAAAAGGTGACGTTATTGCATGGTCATCTGCTGGTAAACAAGGTTTTAGAGGTTCTAAAAAAAATACGCCTTATGCTGCTCAAACAGCTGCTGAAGATTGTGCTAAAGTAGCTCATGAAGCAGGTTTAAGAAAAGTAAAAGTGTATGTAAAAGGACCTGGTAATGGTAGAGAATCTGCTATAAGAACCTTACATAATAATGGTGTTGAAGTTACAGAAATTATTGATGTTACTCCAATTCCTCATAATGGATGTCGTCCAGCTAAACGTAGAAGAGTATAATAAATTTTAATAATAAGAGGAATAAGATTGTCGAAGGATAAGCCTTAATTCATAATCCCTCTAATCTCAAAAATATTTTGAGAATTTAATCAAAACAAAATGGCAAGATATACAGGACCAAAAACTAAAATAGCTCGTAAATTCGGAGAAGCTATATTTGGAGATGATAAAAATTTCGAAAAAAGAAATTATCCTCCAGGACAACATGGTAACAATAGACGTAGAGGAAAAAAATCTGAATACGCTATGCAGTTACAAGAAAAACAAAAAGCTAAATATACTTATGGTATTCTTGAAAGACAATTCCGTAATTTATTTAAAAAAGCTTCTGCCTCATCAGGTATTACTGGTGAAATATTATTACAACTTTGTGAATCAAGATTAGATAATGTAGTTTATAGAATGGGATTAGCAGCATCTAGAAATGGAGCTCGTCAATTAGTTTCTCATAGACATATTACTGTAAATGGTGAGATTGTTAATATACCATCTTATTCATTAAATGAAGGTGATGTTATTTCTGTAAGAGAAAAATCTAAATCTTTAGTTGTAATTGAAGATTCTTTAGCTAAAAACTCATCTGTTTACGAATGGATTACTTTTAATGCTGATAATATGACTGGTGCTTTTGTAAAAGTTCCTGAAAGAATTCAGATACCTGAAAATATTAATGAACAATTTATTGTAGAGTTATACTCTAAATAAAACTAGATAATAGAAAAATTTATGGCAATTTTAAATTTTCAAAAACCAGATAAAGTAATTTTAATCGACTCTACAGATTTTTCTGGAAGATTTGAATTCAAACCTCTTGAACCAGGTTTTGGATTAACGGTTGGAAATGCTTTAAGAAGAGTACTTTTATCTTCTTTAGAAGGTTTCGCAATAACATCGTTAAAACTTGATGGTGTTGAACATGAGTTTTCTACTATCAAAGGTGTAGTAGAAGATGTTACTGAAATTATTTTGAATTTAAAACAAATGCGTTTTAAAAGACAAATTGATGATACTGATAATGAAACAGTTTCAATTTCTATAAAAAATCAAGAACAATTAACAGCTGGAGATTTTCAGAATTTTATTTCTGGGTTTCAAGTTTTAAATCCTGATTTAGTTATTTGTAATATGGAAAAATCTGTTAATTTAGATTTAGAAATTACAATTGATAAAGGAAGAGGTTTTGTTTTAGCTGAAGAAAATAAAAAAGTTACTGCTGCTTTAGGAACAATATTTATTGATTCTATTTACACTCCAATAAAGAATGTAAAATATGCAGTTGAAAACTTTCGTGTTGAGCAAAAAACAGATTATGAAAAATTAGTTTTTGATATTCAAACTGATGGATCAATTTCTCCTCAAGATGCTTTAACTGAAGCAGCTAAAATTCTAATTCATCATTTTATGTTATTCTCTGATGAACGTATTACTTTAGAAGCTGATGAAATTGCTCAAACTGAATCTTATGATGAAGAATCACTTCATATGAGACAATTACTTAAAACTAGATTAACTGATTTAGATTTATCTGTTAGAGCTTTAAATTGTTTAAAAGCTGCTGAAGTTGATACTTTAGGTGATTTAGTTTCTTTTAACAAAAATGATTTAATGAAATTTAGAAATTTTGGAAAAAAATCTCTTACTGAATTAGATGAATTAGTTAATATTAAGGGATTAACTTTTGGAATGGATTTGGGTAAATATAAATTAGATAAGGAATAAATAAGATATTTTGGAATTATATATAATAACTTAATTCTAAAACAAAGACTATAATAAAATGAGACACGGAAAGAAATTTAATCATTTAAGTAGAAAAACTGCTCACAGAAAGGCAATGTTATCTAATATGGCTTGTTCAATTATTGAACATAAACGTATTAATACTACTTTGGCAAAAGCAAAAGCTATTCGTCAATATATTGAACCATTAATTACTAAATCAAAAGAAGATACTACTCATAATAGACGTATTGTTTTTAAATACTTAAAACGTAAAGAAATAGTAACTGAATTGTTTAGAGATGTTGCTGTAAAAGTAGCTGATAGACCAGGAGGTTATATTAGAATTATTAAGTTAGGTAATAGAAAAGGTGATAATGCTGAAATGGCAATGGTAGAATTAGTTGATTATAACGAAGTTTATAATCCTAATAGTAAGAAAAAGAAAAAAACTCGTCGTAGAGGTGGTAAAAAATCAACAGTTGCTACTGCTCCAGTTGAAACTAAATCTAATGAGGAAGAATAAAATGTTTTAACATTTTAATATTATTAAAGGCTATCTAAACAGATAGCCTTTTTTATTTAAATATATTATATTTAACTATTAATTTTCTTAGTTTAATGTTAACTTTGTATTTTTAATTAAATATAAATAGTTATGAGTATAATAATTAACATACACGCAAGACAAATCTTTGATTCCAGAGGTAATCCTACAATTGAAGTTGATGTAATAACAGAAAATGGCATTTTAGGTAGAGCAGCTGTTCCTTCTGGAGCTTCAACTGGCGAACATGAAGCTGTAGAACTTCGTGATGGAAGTGAGGATTATATGGGAAAATCTGTATTTAATGCTGTTAATAATGTTAATGATATTATTGCTGAAGAATTAATTGGCTTTTCTGTTTTTGAACAAAATTCTATAGATCAATTGATGATTGATATAGATGGAACATCAAACAAAGCTAAATTAGGAGCTAATGCAATTCTTGGTGTTTCTCTTGCTGCTGCCAAAGCTGCAGCTAATGAATTAAATATGCCTTTATATAGATATATTGGTGGAGTTTCAGCTAATACTTTGCCTGTACCAATGATGAATATTGTAAATGGAGGATCACATTCTGATGCGCCAATTGCATTTCAAGAATTTATGATAATGCCTGTAGGTGCAAATAATTTTACTGAAGCTATTAAAATGGGTTCAGAGATATTTCACAATTTAAAAAAATTATTACACAAAAGAAATTTAAGTACAGCTGTTGGTGATGAAGGAGGTTTTGCTCCGACTTTTAAAGGAACAGAAGATGCTTTAGATACTGTTTTAGAAGCAATTGAAAATGCTGGCTATAAAGCTGGAAGTGAAATCTTATTAGCCTTAGATTGTGCAGCATCAGAATTTTATGTTAATGGTAAATATGATTATACTAAATTTGAAGGAAAAGGAGCAGCTATAAGGACATCTGAAGAACAAGCAGATTATTTAGCAGAATTAGCATCAAAATACCCTATTATTTCAATTGAAGATGGAATGGATGAAAATGATTGGGAAGGTTGGAATTATTTAAATAAAAAGATTGGTGAAAAAGTTCAAATTGTAGGAGATGATTTATTTGTTACTAATGTAGAATTGTTACAAAGAGGGATTAATGAAAAATCGGCTAATTCAATTTTAATAAAATTAAATCAAATTGGAACCTTAACAGAAACAATAGCAGCTGTTAACATGGCTAAAAATGCTGGTTTTACTAGTGTAATTTCTCATCGTTCTGGTGAAACTGAAGATACAACAATTGCTGATTTAGCCGTAGCTTTAAATACGGGTCAAATTAAAACAGGATCTGCTTCTAGAACTGATCGTATTGCAAAATATAATCAATTATTAAGAATTGAAGAAGAACTTGGGGATATGGCTTATTATCCAAAAATGAATGCTTTTAAAGTGAAGTAAATTTGTATTTAAAAGTATTATTAAAGGCATATTCATTTCTTATATAAGAATAAATGAATATGCCTTTTTATTTTTCATACTAAAATTTACAAATAAATTATGTAACTTTGGTTGCTTAACGATGATAAGTGATAATTATCAGTATTTGACCTTTTATCTGTAAGTACTTTTACATTAAATATATATTAACATTAAAATAATTTAAGGATTATGTCAGAAATAGGTGCATTTGAATTTCAAGGAAAACGTTATGAATTTCCTGTTGAAATCGGAAAAGAGAATGAAATTGCAATTGATATTAAAAAATTACGAGGTAATACTGGGGGAATAATAACTTTAGATCCAGGTTTTAAAAATACAGGTTCGTGTAAATCTGAAATTACTTTTTTAAATGGAGAAGAAGGAGTGCTTAGATATCGAGGATATGATATTGAAGAATTAGCTAATAATGCTAGTTTTTTAGAAGTATCATATTTAGTAATTTTTGGAGAATTACCAACTAAATCTCAATTAGATAAATTTGAAAAGGAAGTTAATGATAAGTCTTTTGTTAATGAAGAAATGAAAAATATCATTAATGGTTTTCCACGATCGGCACATCCAATGGGAATATTATCATCGATGACTAGTGCATTAACCGCATTTTATCCAACACGTTTAGATGTTACTTCTGAAGATGCAATTTATAAAGCAGTAGTTAGATTAATGGGTAAATTTCCAGTTCTTGGAGCTTGGGCGATGAGAAAAAGAAATGGTTGGCCATTG
>Ga0256844_10000694_pt1 | contig 12860 bp, 14 predicted proteins | sample MusselsmetaG_FD_189100 | JGI IMG/M metagenome (GOLD analysis project Ga0256844, IMG submission 189100) | Mussel associated microbial communities from hydrothermal vent at the East Pacific Rise, Pacific Ocean - Mussels | ecosystem: Host-associated > Mollusca > Shell > Unclassified ... | reverse complement strand
GGTGCACTCAATGTAGGCAAGATGGTCGTCACTTTTGAGGAGCGACTCAAGACCAATGCCTGTGCCAAGGAGCGTAGCTACTATCACTATGAGAAACCGATCAAGCTACAGATCGGAGAGCTTTTTGGCTGGTTTGAGATGGGATCAACGATCCTGATGTTCAGCGAGAAAGAGAGAGTGGCGTATCATGTGCCTGTGAACAAGAAGGTCTCTTTCGGTGAGCCTATCGGAAAGTTCGTAGGCTCATGAAAAAGTCTCTGGTGATCTTCGATATGGACGGGACGCTGATCGACAGTTCCCGTACCATCGCCAACTCTATCAATCATGTCCGCCACAATATGGATCTGCCACCCATGACCCATGAGCAGATCATTTCCAAGGTCAATGACCATAGCATCAGCCCTGCAGAGTACTTCTATGAGGTAGAGAAGTTCGAGCCGCTCCATGAGAAATGGTTCAATGAATACTATACCCAGAACCATGCCACTGAGCTGGCACTCTATCCGGGTATCTACGCCCTCTTGGAATGGCTTCAGCGCAGGGGAGCCAAAGTAGCGCTAGCGACCAATGCCTACCGTATCTCTACACTGGAGTCCTTGAGACACTTTGGTATCGAGCAGTTTTTTGATGTGGTTGCCTGTAATGATGATGTCCATACCGGAAAACCGGCGCCTGATATGCTCTACAAGATACTGCTGGAGCTAGACAAGACCAATGAAGAGGCGATCTTTGTCGGTGACGGTCCCAGAGATGAGGATGCAGCAGAAGCAGCTGCTATGGACTATCTGATGGTGAACTGGGGCTTCACCGAGCACGGCAGAGACAAGTCTGTGATCGGGAGCGTGGCGGAACTGAAGGAGAGGTTGGCGGAGAGTTTGTAGAAGAAGTTCCCTATACGTCATCTATTTCAATGTGTCCAAACTTTTCTGTAAGTTTTTCTATTAAGAGCCCAAGAGCTTCAAAATAATCTCCACTACGTTGTGAATTGAGTCCATATTCTTCAATAGCAAATTCAAATTTCATTTGTTTTTTATTAAATTCTAAGATAGTCCAAAGTCTATTTTTTGAAGAAGCCCCTAAATCATTTAATATATTTTCAATGTCGGATGGAGTATTGTAGTTAAATTTAAAACTTTGAGATAGCCCCATTAATTTCTCCTTTATCTATGTATACTTATAGATATATTGTATCTTATTGATTATTATACTGACTGTAGGAGAAATTTAGAGTTATGCATAATAAAGATGGTATATTTAATGCTAACCGCAATATCATTCTATACAGACTATCTCTTTTTGTGTTAGAATAACTGTATGAAACCAGAGACAAAGATTACTTCTCTCAAACCTATACTGTTTGAGGATTTTCAGAATCTAAATAAAGATTTTTCCTGCCACCATCATGAGAGTTACTCTGTAGGTATTACCCATAGGGGTCTTTTCCTTTCCTGTTATGGAAACAGTACGTACCCTGTATATAGTGGCGGTACACGTGTGCTCAATCCTATGGAGGCACATGGAGGGAGTTCTCAGGAGTGGAGTCTGACCAATTTTTATCCCACTGTTGCATTGATGCGTAGTATCTATAGTGAGATATTTCATGAGTCCAAAACCCCTCTATTTGAGAGTCATGTGATAGATGACAAGCATCTCTATGCACTGCTTATGAAGTTTTTCTCCTCTGTCTATCGTCGTGCTGATGAGATGGAGACAGAGAGTGCAATGATCGATGCACTCTCCTGGTTAATTCTACATTATGGCTATCTCTCTAAAGATCCAGAAGAAGAGGGAGATAAGAATACAATCTCCCGTACCGTTGAGCTGATCCATGATACTGTCCAGGAAGGACTTTCCTTGACCTTGCTGGCACAAGAAGCCGGCATGAGTAAATACCATTATTTGCGTACTTTTAAAAAATATACTGGACTCACGCCTCATCAATATACCCTCTCGGTACGTGTGCAAAAGGCGACAGAGAGGATCATAGGAGGAGAAAGTATCATACAGGCGAGTATGGAGAGTGGGTTTAGCGATCAATCGCACTTCACAAGACACTTCAAGCGTATCTATGGCTATACTCCACATAAGATCACCCAAAAGAGCAATATCATTCTATACAAATAATGGCACTTTAGGTTATACTTCTGTAAAAATACCAAAGGAGCCAGATCATGCAAACAGATTTTACTATGTACGGCAGTCCTATCGCCCCTGAAAATGCCACAGGGAGACTCAAGGAAGTCTATACAGAGCTTCAAGAGATCCTGGGTGGTATCATGCCACATGTGCAGATACATGCGACCCATGCACTGGAGGATATGAAGTGCTTTACTGATCCTATGAAGCTCTCACGCAACCATCCCGAGGTGCCTCTACTCTGGTTTGCTCTTATGCGGCTTTATGTAGCTAGAAAGGACAACTATCCCTACTGTATCGCACTCAATACTATGATGTTAGAGAATAATGGTATCGATGTAGAGCAGATAGAAGCCTATATCGAAGATATCGACCAAGTACCACTGGATGAAAAGCTGACGCTACTCCTCAAAAAAGTGATCAAAAGTATCTATGATTCTCACCATTTCACCCAAGAGGATTTTGATACGCTCTATCAGGCTGGGTATTCTGATAAGACAATTTATAAAATGATCACATACTGTACAAACTTTTCTGGTATTGCCAAACGGCTCAATACCTATCTGGTGAAAGTGTAAAATGCAGACCAAAAGCAATAATTTTTTCTATTTTCTTATGCTGCTAGCAATGATCGGCTGGGGAATGTCCTGGGTGAGTGTGAAGATACTGGGCAGATATATCGATGAGTATGAGATGATACTCTTTCGCTTTGGTATCACGGCAGTGACCATGATACCGATCATTATACGTATGAAGCACTCCTTTAAGATCACAGTCAGAGAGTTTTGGATTGTGCTGTTGGCATCCCTAAGTTTCTTTGCGTATATGAAGTACTTTTTTCTCGGAGTCAAGCTGGGTACAGCTTCACTTGGTGGTGCTTTTGTAACGACGATGATACCGATCATGACCTTTGTTCTGCTGGCACTCATGGGAGCCAGGAAAGTGACCCAAAGAGAGCTCGGAGCATTGGTGCTGGGTGGTGTAGGGGTGATGACGATCCTGGGTGTCTGGAACAAAACACTCTCTGAGATTCTGGTTATTCACAACCTCTACTTCGTGTTGGCTGCCTTTCTCTGGGCAGTGTTGACGATCATTAGCTCCAAGAACCGTACGCTTTCGGTACTGGTCTTTACTTTTTACCTCTATGTGATCACTGTCACACTGGATCTGCTCTTCTTTGTGGATCTGCCTGCTATCGATATAGCATCCTTTGACAGCACCTTCTGGCTGCATATGGGACTGATCTCACTACTTTCGACCACGTTTGCCAATACGGTCTACTTTATCGGGATAGAGAAGCTGGGTGCAGGTGAAGTGAGTAGCTTTGTCTTTCTGGTGCCATTTGCGGCGATCGGACTCAGTATCCCCTTCCTCGGAGAAGAGATCAGTACTTGGATGATTGTAGGTACGGTGATGACGCTGTTAGCGGTGAAGATCTTAAATAATATAAAGTTTGGGAAATAAGGGAAAGTGATGTGGGAGTAGGGTGTGCCGTAGCACGCCCTGGGTAGAACTTAGAGAGGTGTTACATTTTCAGCTTGTGGGCCTTTTTGACCTTCACCGATCTCAAAGCTTACTGCTTGACCTTCTGCGAGTGATACACGACCACCGTCTGGGTTGTTTACTTGTCTGAAGTGAACGAATACATCACTACCACCATTATCAGGTTGGACGAATCCATAACCTTTCTCATCATTGAACCATTTTACTGTTCCAGTTACTACTTCTGCCATTGTATAGCCTTTTTTAAATTAAATCACTTTCTAAAAAGTGGAGTCAAAATAGGGGGAGTCTTCAGGGGTCGAGCGGATAGAACAGAAGTTCGGTTACACTTTTCACACTAAAGATGAACTCTAGCCTCATCTTTCATCACGGTTATTATAGCTATATATTATGGAGATAACCTGAATCAACCAAAATTTTATCCAATTTGACTATACTTTTGGAAAATATATATAAAATATAGAGAGGAAATAGAGATGGAACTCAAACTCGGTATACCCAAAGGAAGCCTGCAGGATTCTACTATAAAGATATTCAAAGAGGCAGGTTACGACATCAAAGTCAAAGAGCGTAACTACTATCCTGCGGTAGATGACCCTGAGCTGAGCTGTATGCTGATCCGTGCACAGGAGATGGCTCGCTATGTAGAAGGAGGGCAGCTGGACTGCGGATTGACTGGTCTGGACTGGATACGGGAGAACAGAGCAGATGTGGTAGAGGTCTGCGAACTGATCTATGCCAAGCAGAGTTTCAAGCCGATCAAATGGGTACTGGCAGTCAAAGAGGGCTCACCCTATACCTGTGCAGAGGATCTAGAGGGCAAAACGATCGCAACAGAGGTGGTCACCCTCACACAAGACTACTTTGCCTCTAAAGGGATAAATGTCAATGTGGAGTTCAGCTGGGGTACCACAGAGGTCAAAGTCCCGGAACTGGCTGATGCGATCGTAGAGATCACAGAGACAGGCTCCTCACTCAGAGCAAACAACCTCAAGATCATCGATACAGTGCTAGAGACTACCACCCGATTCATCGCCAACAAAAAAGCCTATGAAGATCCCGAAAAAAGAGCCAAGATTGAACGTATCGTCATGATGCTGCAGTCTGTCATCGATGCTGTACCCAAAGTCTGTCTCATGCTCAATGCTCCCACAGAGAAACTGGATGCGATCATGGAGATACTTCCTAGTGAGAACCCTACTGTCTCAAGCCTGGCAAAGGGTGACTGGGTCGATATCATGGCAGTAATGGACAAAAGCGTGCTGCGCTATGTCATTCCTCAGCTCAAAGCACTGGGTGCCAAGTCGATCGTAGAGATCCCTGTATCCAAGATTGTGGAGTAGGGGTCATGCACGGAAAGCCCTATCGTTATACCTTTACCGTAGAGAAGTCAGCGATAGACTTTAACGGGCATGTAAACAATGTCACCTATCTGAGCTGGATGATAGATGCAGCGACACGCCATTCGGAATCAGTGGGCTTTGGCTACCAGCAATGTCTGGAGCTTGGCGGTACATGGGTTGCTAAATCCCACCATATCGAATACCGAAAGCCTGCACTGGAGGGCGATACCCTGCAGATGGAGACCTGGATCAAGGACATAGGTAGACTACTCTCTACGCGAGAATATCGTATAAGACGTGTAGAGGATGAGAGTTTGGTCTGTGAAGGCAGTACAGAGTGGGTCTTTGTAGACAGTATCAAAATGAGACCTACAAGGATTCCTAAAGTGATCATTCAAGGGTTTGACGTATAGTTGAAATAATGTGGAAGTATAAATGTGAGTGGCTCCGGATGCTGGATTCGAACCAGCGACCAAGTGATTAACAGTCACCTACTCTACCGCTGAGCTAATCCGGAACAGAATCTCAAGAATAGTGCTTGAAATGTGGATAGGATTATAGTCAAAAAGTCCTTTAAAGTCAATGGGGTTTTAGGGAATTATATAAAAATTGACACCATTGTTGTTAGTTTCTATGATTTTGCCCTCATTTAGCAGTTTCTCGAGTCTCTTTTGGCTCCCCTCATCAAACAAAATAGCGATATCATCAGCCGTCAGTGGTCGTTTTCTCAGTGTGGTGATGATTTCTTCTTTGCTGTAGGCAGAAGGTTTGGAGTCTATAGTCTTTCGCTGGGTGATATGCACAGCCAAAGAGGGGTCAAATAGCCTGGAGAGCGCTAGAAGATTTTCGTAACTGATGGGCTTGACTGCATAGGCTGGAGGACGGTCGATCGTTCCCAAGTCGATACGATCAGGAGAGAGCTGAAGCAAAAAGGCATTGAGTGCCTCTATCTCCTTCGCTTTGTCATTGATCCCTTCGACTATGAGAACCTCTATGATAAGTGGATGTTGTGTCATCGCTTTAAAATCCAACATTCCTTGCTTGATATCTTCGATAGTGATACCTGTATGCATGCGGTCGATCTTTTTGAGGCATTTTTGTGTAGCACAATCGAGTGAGAGTTTGACCGTATCGATCAGGAGCAGGGCTTCTCTGACTTTTGGGTCAGAGATAGTACTTCCATTGCTCAGTATGAGGGTTTTGGTATGCCCTTTGATCCTGTTGATCTCCTCGATGAGCTGGAGGAGGTGAGGATAGAGGGTAGGCTCACCATTGGCTGTGATGGTGAGTACATCGATATCATCATGGGTGATCAGTGCCTCTTGTACTGCAGAGATGATCTCAGACACAGGGAGTACATCGCTGTAGTTGCTCATTGTCTTGGCGGGATCAAGCTCACAGTAGACACAGTCATAGTTGCACTGCTTCTTCCCCGGACTTAAATCAATGCCGAGGGATTTCCCGAAACGACGAGAGTTTATAGGGCCAAAAATGATGTGTGACATCTATTTTTTGCCGGAGACTCTCTGACATTCAGATACAAAATGTATCGCATTCTCTACAGGTACATCTGGCAGGATACCGTGACCGAGATTGAAGATATGGCGCTTACCACCCATGATCTCCTGTATCTCTTCTACGCAAGCTGTGGTAGCCTCTTTGGAGTAGAGACGGCAGGGTTCCATGTTGCCCTGTAGGACATAGCGGTCTCCCAGCTTCTCTTTGGCGAGTGCCATAGGGGTACCCCAGTCTACACCAAAGACATCAAAGTTGCCATAGACTTTATCTAGGAAGGCCGGAATGCCCTTGGGGAACATGATGATAGGGATATGAGGATACTTGGCTTTGAGATGATCGGCGATCTCTACCATATATTTCCAGCTAAACTCATCATACTTGCTCGGCTCTATCGCTGCGGCCCAGCTGTCAAAGATCTGTACGACATCGATGCCTGCTTCGATCTGCTTTTCCATATAGTACTTGACCACTTCTGTGACCTTGGCGAGTATCTTGTGGAGAAGGGCAGGGTTGGAGTACATCATCTTCTTGCAGATATTGTAGGTCTTGGTGCCTTGGCCTTCGATCATGTAGGTTGCCAGTGTCCAGGGTGCACCTGTGAAGCCGATCAGTGCCTTATCGTCTGCCAGCTGCTCTCGGATGAGTTTGATCGTGTCATACACATAGGTGAGCTTGTCAGCTGCCTCTTCGCTACCGATAAGTCTGTCAAGGTCTGCTTCTGTCTCTATAGGGTCAGAGAACTTGGGGCCTTCACCTTTGACAAAACTCAGATCCATTCCCATCTCATCAGGAATCACAAGAATATCGGAGAAGAGGATCGCAGCGTCTACGCCTACGATGTCGACCGGCTGGAGGGTGACCTCACAGGCCTTCTCGGGATTATGACAGAGATTGAGGAAGTCTCCTGCCTCGGCACGTACTGCCATATACTCAGGTAGGTAACGTCCTGCCTGTCTCATCATCCATACAGGAGTGTACGGGGTCTCTTTGCCTAGACAGGCATCTACAAATATCTTATTAGCCATTAATGTTTACCTACCTTACTTAAAAAACTGAGCCCAACGGCCAATGCTGTGATAGAGAGTGCAAAATAGAGCATCTCAAGCGGTGTGTTGAATTCTGTATGCAGTACCCTCTGAAAAAAGTTTACGACCAGTACCATGACGATCACTTTGGCGATCTTGTCTTTAAGCTGATCGAGTGAGTGTATCGCAAGGATCTGACTCCCGTTTTTGCCGCTTGCCTCATCTATATCAGAGATAAATAGTTCATAGAGTCCAAAGGCAAAGATGAACATCACCACCGCAATCAGATAGAGATCAACTGCACCGATGATGACCGCCACGATATCTTCATGAAAGTGTTCGGGGTGAGGAATCATATGCAGGGTCACCTTGAAGGTCATGACCGCCACATTCCAGATATCAATAGAAGCCACGACAAAGAGGATGATCGCTCCGATAAGACCAAATACAACTGCTAGGATTACAATAAATCGACTTCTCCAGATAGCCCCTTCAAAGAGTGCTTCGATGAGACCTATCTCCTCTTTTGTCTGTACAGTATGTTTCTGCTCAGACACTATGCATCCTCCAGCGCTATCCATTTCTGTGCGATACGGATAGAGTTGGTCGCTGCACCTACTCTGAGTTGGTCTGCGACCACCCAGATATGTAGGATATTGTCTGCAAAGGTATCTTTACGGATACGCCCGACAAAGGTGGTGTCAGTATCAGTGGCTACAGTTGGCATCGGGTACATCCCATGCTCCAGATCATCGATCACCTCCAGGTTCTCAAACTCACTGAGTGCCAGTCTGACCTTATCCACATCGACATCGACACTCTCATCAAAAGTGATCGTAATCGACTCAGAGTGGCTTCTCAGTACAGGGACACGTACACAGGTAGCAGAGACTGCAAAGTTAGAATGCATGATCTTGTTGGTCTCGTTGACCATCTTCATCTCTTCCTTGGTGTAGCTATTCTCCTGTGGGACATCGATCTGGGGAATGACATTCAGCGCGATCTGATGGGCAAATGCTTTATGCTCGCTCTCGCTCAGCTTGAAGGCAAAGAAATCCTGCATCTGCTGTACCAGCTCTTCGGCACCCGCCTTACCTGCACCGCTCACTGCCTGATAGGTACTTACATCCACACGCTTGATCCCATACATATCATGGATCGGCTTGAGGGCTTGTACCATCTGGATGGTGGAACAGTTGGGATTGGCGATGATACCTGTATCTCTCCATGCAGCGATATCTTCAGGATTGACCTCAGGTACGACGAGTGGTACATCAGCATTCATACGGAAGTGTGAGGTGTTGTCGATCACGACAGCACCTGCATCTACCGCATATTTGGCATACTGCTCTGAGATCTTTCCACCCGCAGAGAAAAAGGCGATATCGATATCTCTTCCTTCAAACACAGTCTCTGTCAGCTCTTCGATCTTGTAGGTCTTACCTTGGCATTCGATCTCTTTACCGGCACTGTTGGCAGAGGCGAGTGGCAAGAGGTCAGCTAGAGGGAAGTCCAGCTCACCCAACACATGAAACAGCTCTTCGCCGACGGCACCAGAGGCACCGACTACGGCTACATTATACTTTCTACTCATTCTTTCTTATTCCAATCCTAAATCTAAATTATTTTCATTCTCATCAGTGAGCACATCTGGCTCTTCAGTCTCCTCTTTTGGACACTTTGCGATACTGACAACTTTGTCTTTGGCTTCTACGTTGACCGTTTTGACACCGGAGGTGTTTCTACCGGCTTTTCTGATAGATTGCATATCCACTCTGATCATTTTACCGATACTGGTCAGACACATGAGGTCTTTATCCTCTTCGACGAAGACGACCCCTACGACATTACCGGTTTTTGGTGTGAGCTTCATAGAGATCACCCCTTTACCTGCACGGCTCTGCTCTCGGTACTCACCGACAACGGTTCGCTTGCTCAAGCCCTTTTCGCTGACGATGAGGATCTCATCCTCTTCGTCTTCAATGACTGCTGAACCTGTTACATAATCACCCTCAATCTTGAACTTGATGGCTGTTACACCACGAGAGACTCGTCCGATCTCTCTGGCGTCTGCGACTTTAAATCGGATACACTGTCCCATCTTGGTCGCGACAAAGAGCCACTGGGCTTCTGGTTTGACGATACGTGCTTCGACGATCTCATCATTCTCGTCGAGGTTGATCGCTCTGACACCGTTGCTTCGGATGTTGGAGTACTCTTTGAGATTGGTACGTTTCACGATACCGTTCTTGGTGAAGAATACCAGACCTTTGTCTTCATCAAAGTCCGTGGTCGGAATGATCGACATGATCTTCTCGTCTTGCTGAAGGTTGATCAGGTTGACTACTGCTTTGCCTTTGGCTGCACGTGATCCTTCAGGGATACGGTAGACCTTGAGCCAGTAGAGATGTCCTCTATCCGTGACGAACATCAATGTGTCATGGGTATTGGAGATAAAGAACTGCTCGATGAAGTCATCTTCATAGGTGGTGACTGCGGTTTTGCCTTTGCCACCACGTCTCTGCTTCTCATACTGTTTGACTGCCACACGCTTGATATATCCTCTGTGCGTGATAGTCACTACCATAGGCTCATTCGGGATAAGATCTTCGATATCGATATCATCATAGTCATCCACGATCTCTGTACGGCGCTCTTGAGAAAATATCTCTTTGGTCTCGACCAGCTCATCACGGATGATGGAAATGATCTTTTTCTCTGACTTCAGTAATCCTTCTAGTTGAGCGATGGTTTTGAGGAGCTCTGTCAGTTCATTCTCGATCTTTTCGATCTCTAGTCCGGTGAGTCGACGTAGTCTCATCTCCAGGATCGCTTTGGCTTGGATCTCAGAGAGGCTAAATCTGCTCATGAGGTTTTCTCTCGCATCCACATCATCGCTACTGGCACGGATGATCTTGATCACTTCATCGATATTGTCCACTGCGATCTTGAGACCTTCCAGGATATGGGCTCTGGCTCTGGCTCTTTCGAGATCAAAGATTGTTCTACGGATGATGACAGTCTTTCTATGGTTGAGGAAAAGCTCCATCAGCTCCATGAGATTGAACACTTTGGGCTCTTTGTTTACGATCGCGAGCATGATGATACCAAAGGTGGTCTGCATCTGTGTCGATTTGAACAGGTTGTTCAGTACGATCTCACTCATCGCATCACGCTTGAGCTCAATGACCACACGGATACCCTCACGGTCAGACTCATCACGGATCTCAGAGATACCTTCTAGATGCTTGTCACGTACGAGTTGAGCGATATTCTCTATCAGGCGTGATTTGTTGACCTGGAAGGGGAGCTCATCGATGACGATGACCTCTCTACTACCTTTTTGCTCGATATGGGTTTTGGCGCGTACCTTGATACGACCACGTCCAGTGGTGTAGGCATCAGTGATCCCCTTGCGTCCAAAGATGATACCACCCGTTGGAAAATCAGGGCCTTTGACAGCACCCATGAGATCCTCGATAGTCGCATTGTCATCATCGATACGGATCAGTAGGGCATCGATCAGTTCATCCATCCTGTGAGGAGGGATATTGGTCGCCATACCAACAGCGATACCACTGGAGCCATTCAACAGCAGGTTTGGTATTCGGCTAGGGAGTACATCTGGCTCGCTCAAGCTGTCGTCATAGTTGGGTACATAGTCTACGGTGTCTTTTTCGAGATCCCGCAAGAGCTCTTCTGCGATCTTGGTCATACGTGCTTCGGTATATCTCATGGCAGCCGCATTGTCACCATCGACAGAACCAAAGTTTCCCTGACCATCGACAAGTGGGGCACGCATAGAGAAATCCTGTGCCATACGTACGAGGGCATCATAGACGGAGTTGTCACCATGTGGGTGATACTTACCGATGACGTCACCGACGATACGTGCAGACTTCTTATAGGCTGCACGATGAGAGAGGTGTAGTTCACTCATCGCATAGAGTATCCGTCGGTGTACCGGCTTGAGTCCATCTCTGGCATCAGGCAGTGCACGTCCGATGATCACACTCATCGAATAGTCCAGATAACTCGCTCTGATACTGTCCTCGATCAATACCTCACTTACATTGTCATTGTTCTCAAATAGATCGCTCATGTCACTCCTTGAAATAGTGATTCATACACAACTATATATAAATCAAAAAATAAGAAGGATTATATCCAAACTCATCTAAAAAATGCCTAGGTATTCTTCTGTTTGAGACATATATTAGGTTTGGTTGGTATAATTCCGCACAAATTGACATAATTTTGACATAATTGTATGATAGACTAATAGATAAGCTAAACGCCATAAAAGAAAAGGAAAAATGTTGTTTGATTTATTTTTAACAAAAAATCAAAAACTTGTGAAGAGATGGAAAAGAGAGCATGAAGAGATCATCGTACTTTCTCATGCCGTGATCGCAGCATATGTCAAGAATGACCATGCAGATACACGAGAAAAGTTACAGGCTTTGGGGCGCATCGCAGCAGATCACCTTACCAGTGAAGATATGGAGTTCTATAAGCTCATGAAAGACCCAGAAAGAAATGATGCTGTGACCAAACAGCAGATTACCGAGTTTCAGGAAAGCTTTAAAGACATCAAGCAGGGTTTGATGAAGTTCTTAGCAAAGTATGGTAAAGAGGACGAGAAGCTGGATGAGGCATTTTTTGATACCTTTCATAAGGTTTTGGAGATGTTAGAGGAGCGTATAGAGTTTGAGGAGAGTACACTCTATTTTAGAATGAGTCTGGGTTAATCAGCTTTTAGTATACGCTTGACTGCTTCTGAACAGATCGTCAACCCAAAAGCTCCAGTCACTCCGACAAAAGAGCCTTTCTCCTTGCACTTTGCCTGTTCTGGGGAGAATACCACAGTAAAGTTCCTGTCAAATTTTGCTTTTTTGAGTTCATTGCGTATCTTACGCCCCAGTGCATCTCCATGACTCTTCCAGATCGAAGCGACCTCTATCTGACTGCTGTCATAGCGTTTGGCAGAGCCAAGTGACATGATAAGCTTTTTGTACTCTTTCTTTGCCAGTTCGATCTTGACCCTGGTTGTGTCAGCGGCATCGATGATGATGTCATAGGGAGAAAAGTCAAACGTTTCCAGCCAGCTTAGATCCATCTGCTGTTCGATGATGGTGATACCTGGGTAGAGGGTTTGGAGCCTGGTGGTTTTGAGCGCATCCACTGCCTCAGAGCCTATCTGCCTGTTCTGGTTAGTAATGTCATAGCTGTCATAGTCCAGGATCGTGATATCGCCCACACCGCTACGGTAGAGACAGTCCAGTGCATAACTTCCCACACCGCCCACACCAAGGATGATGATCTTGGCAGACTG
>Ga0256844_10000693_pt1 | contig 12869 bp, 8 predicted proteins | sample MusselsmetaG_FD_189100 | JGI IMG/M metagenome (GOLD analysis project Ga0256844, IMG submission 189100) | Mussel associated microbial communities from hydrothermal vent at the East Pacific Rise, Pacific Ocean - Mussels | ecosystem: Host-associated > Mollusca > Shell > Unclassified ... | reverse complement strand
CAGTTCTGATAATTTATCCAGGTGAAAAACACCGCCCAGATGAGCAATAATCTGCTCTTTTGAATTAACAATAGGTACATCAATTACGATTGCCGGTATTGCATCAGCTCCTATAAAAGTATCCGATATAACCGGTAGTTTAGTACGTGTTGCTTCAATAAAATAATGACGGCCCGATAGATTAAAACGCTTAAGATTTTGTTGAACGCGAAAAGGATGGGAGATATAGTGATCACCCGTTGGGGTCAGCACAAATAATACTGAGAAATCAGGAAAATTCTGCTGCAATAACTCCAGTAGCTGACGTTTCTTTATATCTAAATGCGCAGCAATACCGTTAATGGCCGGATCAATCTCATGTTGGTGCTGCAAAGAAGCAAAAGCATCCTGTTTTGACAGGGCAATTAATAGTTGTTTATTGGTATTTATTTTATCGATAAGATGTTTTTTTAAGATATGAATAAGGTATTGATTGTCATTCTGCCATTGGACAATGGCAGAATTAAGCAAATGCTGATACAAAAAACTGACAACAACCATGGTAGCAATAATACCGGGCAAGACAAATGCCAGTATGATTTTTTTCCGTAGTGTCAGCACCAGGCAAAATCCTTTAGTATTATTAAATATGGTAACCAATTATTTTAAAACCCCGGCTCTGTATAAAACAATTAGCATGATGATAAACAGTATAATAATAGGATAGTTTCCCCAAAAAACATAGGGCGTTATACCGCTTCTGGGCTGTACTTGTCCTTTAATAACCGCACGTTTAAATTGCGGCCCCTGGACCGTCACTTTACCCTGAGCATCAATAAAAGCAGAAATGCCGCTAGTGGTACTGCGAATAATCTCCCGGCCGGTTTCCAGTGCTCGCATACGCGCCATTTCCAGATGTTGATGTGGAGCAAAAGAATCACCATACCAGCCATTATTTGATAAATTAATCATAAATTGTGAACGCGGAACATGAGCAATCATATCCTGAGGAAAAACATCTTCATAACATAAGGTAATCAGCACTTTGTGCCCTTTGATGATCACTGGGGCCTGTTCAGTAGTACCGGCGCTAAAGCCTGACATAGGCATATCAAAAAAGAGAATAATGCCTCGAATCAAAGCTGCCAGAGGCACATATTCACCAAAGGGGACCAGATGAGTTTTATAATAATAGCTCTGCTGTCCACCAAGATTCGTCATGGAATTATAGTATTGCTGGGTATTATCATCAAACACCGGCAAGCCAGTGATCAATTCAGTCTGTGTCTTTCTCGCTTGCACATCAAGACTATGATAAAAGCCACTGGCCAGCTGATGATAAAACACCGGAATGGCATTCTCCGGCCAGACTATTAAATCATTGTCCTGCCAGAGCGGCTGACTCATTGCAACGTAGAGTTGCTTGGTTTTTTCCAGTTGCCAGCGATCCCACTTAACCGTCTGATTAACATTTCCCTGCACCAGAGCAACTGTCAATGGCTCACCCACAGGCTGACTCCATTGAATCCCGGATAATACCGCGCCCAGAATAAACACCAGGAGAATAAGACTCAGGCTAATGCGACAGTGGATTTTAGCAATCACTACTGCAGCAAGAAAAATCACCAGCAATGACAAGCCGTAGATACCCAGCAGAGGAGCAAAACCCGACAAAGGAGTTGCTATCAGAGGATAGCCTACTAATAGCCATGGGAACCCCGTAAATAGCCAGCTGCGCAGCCATTCAAACAATACCCATAAAAGTGGTACAAAAAAAAGACAGAGTAGTACATGGGAAATATTTTTCTGCTGCCTTATTTTAAAAATACTTAAAGCAAATAAAGCATAGAAAATAGCCAGGAATATAATAAAAATGCCGGTGAAAGCCCCTGCCAGCGACCAGTGGGCAGCACCAAAGTCATGAATAGCAACATACAGCCAGGAAACACCAACAGAAAATAAACCTATACCAAATAATCCGCCCCGGTAAAATGCCTGACGGGCATTACAGGTATTTATGATTTGATATAAAAAAATAGCTAAAGGAAAAAAAATTAAATAAGCAAAAACACTGGAGTAAGTATTGAATGGCGCAAAAGCCAGAGGAATTAGAGCACCACAAATCAGACTCACCAGCCAGGCAGTCTTACCATAAAGTAATCTATTTCTAAACCATGCGGGTAAATATGCAAATAGACTTTTCTGTTCAGGCAGATCAATAGTACTACTTTCATATGTTATCATAGCCTGCCTTGACTAACGTTCTGAACTAGTAACCGATACACGTATTACCCGTACACTATGAATATGTCTGTGATCGGCGCGATTAATTTTAAATAAAAAATTACCAATTTCAATTTCTTCACCACGTTGAGGCATATAGCCAAAAGCATTCATAATAATACCACCTATAGTATCAAACTTGTCATTGGTAAAGCCCGATTTAAAAAACTTATTAAATTCATCAATTTCAGTCAATGCCTGTACACTATAAACGCCTTCACCATGAGAGCTTATATTACTATCTTCTTCCACATCATGCTCATCTTCAATTTCGCCAACAATTTCTTCCAGTACGTCTTCAATAGTCACCAGCCCAGCGACACCACCATATTCATCAACCACCAGGGCCATATGATTACGATTCGCACGAAAATCACGTAATAATACATTTAAACGTTTGCTTTCTGGAATAAACACTGTTGGACGCATGTACTCTTTTAAATCCAGATTTTTATAATCCTCTTTTGCAAAGAAATTTAACATGTCCTTGGCTAGAATAATGCCCTCAATATCATCACGATTATCACCGATGACAGGAAAACGCGAATGTGCTGATTCAATAATACAGCTTAATATTTCATCGGCACTGGCATCATGCTCAATAACAATCATTTGTGAACGAGGTACCATAACTTCCCGTACCTGCGTATCTGTTACTTCCATAACACCTTCGATCATCGATAGTGTCTCACTACTGATGACATTGCGTGACTGTACATCACGCAAAATTTCCAGCAGCTGAAATTTATCATTTATGTTCCCTATCAGGGACTGTCCAATGCGTTTTAATAGCTTACGAGCCTTATGCTTTAAAGCAGATGTCCCGCCAGACAACTCTTGTTTCATATTTTAAACCTGTTTAAATAAGCCACAATATTATTGGTAAGGATCTGTAATATCTAATTTTTTTAGAATCTTCACTTCCAACTTTTCCATAATTAGTGCATCCTTCTTATTCATATGATCATAACCCTTAAGATGCAAAAGTCCATGAATAACCATATGTGCCCAATGTGCCTGTATGCTTTTACCCTGCTGCTGAGCTTCCTTAACCACGATATCATGACAAATTACAATATCACCCAATAAAGGTATTGTTACGACTGACGGTATAGGGAAAGCTTCATAGGGAAAAGATAATACGTTTGTTGGCTTATCCTGATGACGGTAATCCTTATTCAGTTGTGTTATTTCTGCTCGTTCAACAATGCGAATAGTTAATTCATACTCACCAGACAGCGACTGCTGTTCTACATATAGAACCTCTTGCAAAGCTAATCTGAGCCATAATTCAATTGCACATTGCTCCGGTATATCTGTCGCATCAAGCGTATTTTGTAAATCAACATATAGTTCAAAATGTTCATTCATCTTCAGCATCCATTTATTTACTCTCTTGGCCTTTATCATAATCAGGCTGAAAAATTTTACTTTTTTACTACCTTTTGTTCTAATTTGTCATTCTTGTCATAAGCATCGACAATTTTTTGTACCAAAGCATGGCGTACCACATCTTTAGAATTAAAGTGAGTAAAACTAATACCTTTTACTTTGGCTAAAACGTTAATAACATGTTTTAAACCTGATGCTCTGCCACCGGGTAAATCAATCTGAGTAATATCTCCGGTCACAATAGCCGTCGATGCAAAACCAATACGCGTCAAAAACATTTTCATTTGTTCTCGTGTCGTATTCTGTGCTTCATCAAGGATAATAAATGATTCATTCAGGCTTCGCCCACGCATAAATGCTAAGGGTGCAACCTCTATGACATTACGCTCAATTAACTTGGCTACTTTTTCAAAGCCCATCATTTCATAAAGTGCATCATAAAGTGGGCGTAAATAAGGATCAATTTTTTGTGATAAATCGCCCGGTAAAAAACCCAGGTTTTCACCTGCCTCAACTGCTGGGCGAGTAAGGATAATGCGTCTGACTTCATCACGTTCCAGTGCCTGTACCGCACAGGCTACCGCAAGGAAAGTTTTGCCGGTTCCTGCCGGGCCGATGCCAAAATTAATATCATGCTGCAGCACACGCAACAAATAATCCTGCTGATTTTGTCCACGGGGTTTAATTAAACTGCGCCCAGCCAGAATAGAAACATCATCGCTGACTTGTTGTGTTATATCTGAAGTCAGCGCATCTTCTTGCAATTGCACTTCGATACCTGATTGTTGCAAAAACAAATGAACTCGCTGGGGATCAAGAATGCTGTCCTTACTTTCTTTATACAAAGCTTCTAAAACGGCAATGGCAGCATGTCTGTCTGTTTCTTTTCCCGTTACTCTAAATTTATTACCACGGTTAGAAATTTGTACCGCCAAACGGCGTTCAATCAGCCTCAGATGCTCATCCAATTGACCACAGAGATTGACCAGACACATATTATCCAGTGGTTCCAAAGTGATTTGTGTGGCTGATGCACTTGTAACAGCCTGGTTTATCATTGTTTTTGTCATATTCAGACCAGTTCACCACGTAATGAATTTTTATAAGCTGCGGTTATTTTTACTGCTATAATCTGGCCGACTAAATCCTGCCCCATAGGAAAAAAATTAACCACACGATTATTTTCTGTACGGCCCGCCACCTCACTATCATCTTTTTTTGAGCGGCCATAAACCAGAACCGGCTCAATAGTACCGACCATTTGCTGCGAATACTGTTCAGCAAAACCGTTTATTTTTTCCTGTAACTGACTGAGTCGTTTCTTCTTAACGGCCATTGGTACATCGTCCGGCAGTGATGATGCAGGTGTCCCAGGTCTTGGACTATAAATAAAACTAAAGCTCTGATCAAAACGAATATCATCAATTAACTGCATAGTTGCCTGAAAATCAGCCTCCGTTTCACCCGGAAAACCCACAATAAAGTCCGATGATAAATAAATACCCGGACGTGCTTCACGTATACGCCGAATCTTACTTTTATACTCTAAAGTAGAATGGCCACGTTTCATCATGCTCAAAATCCGATCAGAGCCACTTTGTACTGGCAAATGTAAAAAACTCACCAATTCAGGCACTTCACGATAAACATCGATAAGGCTATCAGAAAATTCAATAGGATGTGAAGTGGTATAACGAATACGCTTAATACCATCAATTTGTGCAATGTAGTGAATCAGCAAAGCCAAATCTGCTATATCACCCTCATGTGTTGCACCGCGATAGGCATTAACATTCTGCCCCAGCAAATTAACCTCAAGAACACCTTGCTCTGCCAGTGAGGCCACCTCTGCAATCACATCATCCAGAGGGCGGGATATTTCTTCTCCGCGCGTATAGGGTACTACGCAAAAAGTACAATATTTACTACAGCCTTCCATCACTGAAACAAAAGCACTGGGACCTTCGGCTCTGGGCTCCGGTAAATTATCAAATTTTTCAATTTCCGGGAAGGATACATCGATAACCGGCTGATGAATAGTCGATACCTCATCCAGCATTTGTGGTAGTCGATGCAAAGTTTGCGGACCAAAAATCAGATCAACATAGGGTGCTCTCTGACGGATTAATTCACCCTCCTGGCTAGCAACACACCCTCCAACACCAATGACTATACCGGGATTCAATTCTTTAAGTTGACGAAAACGACCCAATAATGAAAATACTTTTTCCTGTGCTTTTTCTCTGATGGAACAGGTATTGAGCAATAAAATATCAGCATCCTGAGCTTCAAACACCTGAATAACACCATGCGATTCACGTAATACGTCGGCCATTTTAGCCGAGTCATACTCATTCATCTGACAGCCAAAGGTTTGAATATACAACTTACCGGGCATTAAAATGTATCCTCACGTTATTTAGAGATAATTACTGCTAGAATGCAATCAAAGGGCGGAAAAATAACATATTTTAGCATTTTTTTCCATTACCGGTTGTAAATAATAATCCATTGATATAATTCCCCTTTTTTATTAACGCCAGGTCAAAAAATAAGTAGTTAAAAATAAGCCTGTGCTACAAAAGGAGTTTGCGCCGGCACATTTGGATTTACGGTGATTTTTAAAGTCCTTACAGTCTATTCCAGAAATAAAATTTCTAGTGGGACATAAAAGACAGATAATTAATATTCAACCTGTTTATTGAAAAACTAGTGTTCGTAATAAAAACAAATTTTTCTTGCTCTTTACCTCTTTCTTTAATGCGTATAAACCAGTTTAACCTTTGATAAGTCAGTCATCGCTAATATCCCTGAAAAATATTCTTATAGAGGCTATTAGCGATTACCTGACGACGGCTACTAATATCTGAATGAGATAGCATAATAACAAATGGAAAATAATTTCCTTTCGGCGACACCATATAGCCGGCGAAAGTTGAAACACCTTTCAAGGTACCGGTTTTTGCACGAAAGCGCTTATTGTAATGTCTCAACAATTGATAATATGGTTTAAAATGAAGTAATACAGCCATCATTTCTTTAGCGCTGATAAGATTTCTTCGAGAGAGTCCTGAGCCTTCTTCAAGGATAAATTTTTTTATACCAATACTCTGATGCAAAAAATCAGTCACCACCTGCCTGCCTTTATCCATATTAGCGGGAGCTGCTATTTTTTCTGCACCCAAAATAACAAATAACTGATTAGCAATAAAATTATTTGAATAACGAAACATACTTTGAATAATATTATCCAGAGTGTCCGAATAATGCGTATAGATTTTTTTTGCCCCCTCAGGGATAGCGTTCAGTTTTATATCCAGTGCAATATCAATGCCTTCTTTGAGTAAAAATAGTTGTAATAATTGAGCAAAATATTGAGCTGCGATATCAGGCTGTTGACCGAGATTAATTCGATGTTTACCTGCGGGTAATTTTTTTGCCAAAGCAATAGCAGTGGCTGTCAGCGGGGTTTGTTGCTCTGCACTGCTCAGCTTTCCCTGAGGTGATTTGAACACATTAATGGTATTATAGTTCACCGCCAGAGCAGCCAGAGATGCATCATAGGGATTATTGCTGTCCGACAGACCATGTACTTTTATATTCGGTGCAAAATAACTATTGTCCAGATAAAAGCCCTGTAATTTTTTCTGTGTTTTTTTTTGCAGATACCCCTTTATCTGCTTTGCCATTTGCCACAGAGTTTCTGAAACCAGAGTTGGATCACCAAAACCTTTAATTGCTAAATAATTATCCTCGGTCAGATAAAACTCTGTAGCAATACGGTAATCAGCACCCAGGTTTGCAAGTAAAGCATCGGCTGTAACAATCTTTAAAATTGATGCCGGTACCATTGCCTGTTCAACATTATGGGCAAACACCTCATTACCAAGATGATCATAAAGCAGAACTGAATTATATTTGAGTTGTTGATGTAATTGTGCCTGCCAATTGCCAGCAATCACATCGGACACAAAGGTGAGAAATAAAAAAATAACCGGAAACAGTATTTTTTTTGTATTATTTATAACTTATATCCTTTATTAGCTTGCGACTTAATAAATGAAACCTCAGATTAAGGCTAATTAAATTTTGCCTTTAAGCCTTTTAGTACAGGATAAACATTTTACAACAATGCCTATCCTGAACCAATAAGCCGACCAGGAAAACTTTAAGGCCCTTAAATTATACGTTAAAAATCATAACCACGTTCATCATGAGAGACAATATCCAGACCTTCGGTCTCTTCATCACGATCAACACGCAGCTGCACAAACAAACTCACCACTTTGAGAATAACAAATGTCATTACTGCAGTATAAGTAATTGTAGCGGCAATACCAATTAACTGTACACCTACCTGGCTGCTCATATTCATGCCTTCTGCATAACCCTGGCCGGAAAACACACCCAGGCCTGCTGAAGCAAAAATACCGGCTAGAAATGTGCCCAAAATACCACCGACGCCATGTACTGGAAAAACATCCAGTGAATCATCCAGTTTCAGTTTCACCTTAATAAACTGAGTGGCTGAATAACAAACAATGCCTGCGGTCAGGCCAATGGCCAATCCACCAGCAGGTCCAACAAAACCTGATGCAGGTGTAATGGTACCTAAACCGGCCACCATACCGGTCACGATGCCCAGCACCGATGGTTTACCATGTCTTAACCATTCTATCATCGCCCACATGCCAGCACCCGCTGCTGCTGAAATATGAGTGACCAGCATTGCCATGGCAGCATTGCCATCAGCCGCCAGGGCACTACCACCATTAAAACCAAACCAGCCAACCCATAACATACCGGCACCAATAACCGTCATAGTCAGATTATGCGGTGGCATCGCATGGACACCAAATCCACGTCGTTCGCCAATCACTAATGCCGTCACCAGCGCAGCCACACCAGCGGTAATATGCACCACCGTACCACCCGCAAAATCAAGCAGTCCCATTTCAAATAACCAGCCGCCCTCAGCCCAGACCCAATGAGTCACAGGCACATAAACCACAAACAACCAGATAGCACTGAATAACATCATAGCCGAGAAACGTGCGCGCTCAGCAAAGGCACCAACAATCAGTGCAGGAGTGATAATGGCAAAAGTCATTTGAAACAGGGCAAATAAAGCCTCTGGAATCGTACCCGAAACAGTCTCTTCCATAACACCGGCAAATAATACTTTATCAAAACCACCAATAAAGCCATTCATTGAACCACCATCACTAAAGGCCAGAGAGTAGCCGGCAACCAACCATAATATTGACATAATACTGGTAATAGCAAAACACTGCATCAATACTGATAAGACGTTTTTGGTACGCACCAGACCACCATAAAACAGGGCCAGTCCCGGTAAAGTCATAAACAGCACTAATGCAGTCGAAATCATGATCCATGCAGTATCAGCACCATTAATTGTCTCGGCTGCCAACGTATTACCGGAAAAGCAGAATAATAAAAGTGAAATCAGGCTAATCCCTGAAAATTTAAGCTTTGATGTCATCGAAATACCCTTTATAGATTAAGATGGAGTGTCATATGCAAAAAATTAAGCGGCAAAAATGATGCAAATTTTGCACCATTAAAGACCATTTTTAGAATTTTCAAGTACTTGTTATAAATTATGCACCTGTTTATTGGCTGAAAAAAGATAAAAACGCACTATTTCGATTCAAAGCACAAAGGAAATGCACCTTTGTAATGCATAAATCAGTTGAACAGGCCCGCTTAATCCGCTAGCCTTTACTGCTGATATGAGAATAACGCATAAAAAATTTGTACAATAACGGTATCACAAATAAGGTTAGCAGCGTTGAAAAAGCCAGCCCCCAGACAATAGCAGTTGCTAATGGTCCCCAGATAAGCGATTGCCCGGCAAAGCCACTGGCCAGAGAAAACAAACCAGCGATTGTGGTCAGTGAGGTGATTAAAATAGGAATAACACGTCTGCGGCCAGCAAAAATAATCGCATGGTTAATACTCATTCCCTGTTTCAAGCGACTATTCGCGGCAGAAATTAAGACAATGGATGCATTCACCGCAATGCCGACAAGTGCCACTACCCCATAAAGTGTATAAAGACTCAGAGGATTTGCCGACAAAAACAGACCGGCCACTACACCAATAAAAGCCAGTGGAATAGTGGCCAAAATAAGCAGTGGCTGAAAATAACTGGCAAATTGCGCACCGATAATAAGATAGATCAAACCAACACCCATTAAAAACAAATAGGGCATTGCTGCCAGGCTTTCTTTGATATCATCCAGTTCACCGGAGAAATCCAGACTAATATCAGGATGCTTTATTTTCAACTTCTGCCACTGCTGTTCAATTAATTGATTAATTGCTAAAGTATTACGGCCTCCCGTTTTAATATCAGCTTCAATTAATACCACCCGCTGCAAATTATGATGACGAATCTGACTACGTGAATACTGATAATCAAGCTCAACCAGTTCATTTAATGGAATAGAAAGGATGCTATTAGTTTGCTTATCAAAAAACCCCAAAGGTGTCTGTAACCAGTTTTCCATACTGCTAATACTATGTCCTGAGCGATAATCACCCGCTAGAACAGCATTCATAGTGGCTTTTACCCGCACGTCTACCTCTTCTCCCTTTGCCTGAAAACTGGCAACAATTTCACCATCCGCCAGTAGTCTGATATCTCGCATCACCTGTGCTACGGATAAACCGGCACGGTGCACTGCATCTTGATTAATACGCAGTTTTAACTCCAGAGTAGCGGCGCTGTCCTGAATAACTAAATTATCCACCTCAGGAAATTGCAGCAGTAATTTTTTAAGATCAAGCACAGCCCGATGAATGCTGTCAAATTCAGCACCCTGAACCTTAATGCTGATAGCGCGTCCCACCGGAGGACCATCTTCAAGTTGTAATAATGACATTTCCTCTACACCAGTCATGAACGCAAATTGAGCACTCACTTTGTTATGAAGCGCTTGTAACGCCGCGGCTGATGTTGCTGGCAAAGAAATCATGATCTGTGCATAATGCTCACCAAAAAGCGGTTCCGTCTGGGTAAAATACAGACCAGCATAAACAGCCATTTCCCGGTAATCCTGGCGCTTAAGCACTTTTTTTATGCTGCTTTCTAATTGATATATTTTATCCAGAGTATAATCAATTGGTGTGCCTTCATGCATTTTTAAATTAACATACAGCACGGGAAACGGCTCACCGGCAAAAAAATCAACTTTAATGCGGCCACTTTGCAGGGCATAAACAGCACTGCCAAAAAACACCATTAAGGCCAGCAGCATAATTTTAGGGTGTCTTAATGAGAGGACTAACGCACGAACATAGACCAACTGCAGGCGATGGCTAAAGCGTTCCCTGAAAAGCTGCATATTAAAACTGCCATCAGCACTTTTGTCCGCGGGAGCATAACGGGCCTTACTGGCAATAATATGTGCCGGCAGCATCCAGTAAGCCTCAAATAAACTGATCAGTAAAGCAATACAAACAACCAGCGGAATCACCAGCATAAATTTACCCATAATACCCGGCAATAGCATCAGGGGTAAAAAAGCAGCCATCGTAGTTAATACCGAAGCTGTCACCGGGGCAAAAACTTCAGCCAGCGCGGCCAGTGCAGCATGGCTGGCATCCATACCGCGGCGCATGCGTGTATACATTGATTCAACCACCACAATGGCATCATCAACCAGCATACCCAGAACAATAACCACTCCCAGTAATACCGCATTATTAATCGTTTGACCAATGCTATGTAAAATCCAGAAACTTCCTGCCAAAGTAAAAGGAATTCCCAAAGTAGTGAAAAAAGCAATTCGGCTACCCAAAAAAAACCAGGTGACAATCAGCACCATAAATAAACCAATAAAGGCATTATTTTGCATAATGGCAATGGCTTTACGTGTTGGAGCAGTACTGTCATCAAGTAAGGTAAGTGTCACTCCGGTGGCATTGCTTAAGTCATTTTTTTGTTTAATAAAAACTTTTAGATCATCAATCATCTGTAGCGTATTTATATTATCTTTTTTAAAGACAGAAAAAATAATCGCCGGTTGTCCCTGATACAGAGCGATACTATTGAGCTTCTTCTGCGCCAGATAAATATCTGCAACATCACCTAATAGTACCTGATGCCTAATACCCTGAAGCGGTAGATTAGCCAGATATTGAGGTTCACTACTGCTGCCTTTAATACTGATCAACCACTGCTGATCCTGTAGATTTAAGGTACCTGCAGCAATATCTTTAAACTGGCTCTGAATAGTCTGGGCAACATTTGCAGGCGACAGACCCAGCCCCGTTAAGCGTTCAAGATTGACCGCCACGACCATCTCAGGATCACTACTACCGAGCATATCAATCCGCTCTATATAGGCCAGTCGTTCCATTTCCTTGCTCAGCTCCCGGGCAAAAAAACGCAGATTTTCATCATTGGCATTCGCCTGTAATACCAGGGTTGCTGTTGGAAATGCGCTGGAGGAAGTCAGTTCTAAAATTTGCGGTGAGTCTGCTTCCTCAGGCAAACGGGTATTTTCAACATGTTGAATTTCCCGGCGCAAATCAGCCAGACGTTTATCAAACATCCGTTCATCCAGTTCTTCAAAACGGACCAGAATACTGGACATGGATTCTCTGGAATTAGATGAGATAAAGTGAATATCAGATACCCGTGCGATACCTTCTTCCAGCGGTTGGGTCACCCGCTGTTCAATATCTTCCGGTGTTGCTCCAGGTAAAATAGTATTAATCTGTATCCAGTTAAAATTGATACTGGGGTCTTTCTCCTTGGGCATGGCTACATAGCTCATAATCCCCATAAGCAGAACAAGAACAAAGCTAAGATTAGCCAATACATGATGTTGCAAAAATTTCTTCAATAAAAAAGAAAATGTCATATTTTGACTTTCAGTCATTATCATTCGTACGTTGTAATTGTACTTTCTGGTCATCATGCAAGGCATGTCTACCGGCAATAATCACTTGAGTATCCATGGGTAAATCAATATCAGCAGCACGTCCCGGCAAAGCATTTTTAAGCATATAAAATTGTGCTAGCCACTGTTGCTGAGTATTTTTTTTTAATATAAACAGGCCTAAGTGCTTATCTCTGCTAACCAGATAATTTGCCGGCAGCTGTTTTTTTCGTAACACAATTTCCACCATTCCATAGGCATCAGGCAACGTTTTTTCTGCCACAAAACTCAGACGCACTC
>Ga0256844_10000692_pt1 | contig 12874 bp, 14 predicted proteins | sample MusselsmetaG_FD_189100 | JGI IMG/M metagenome (GOLD analysis project Ga0256844, IMG submission 189100) | Mussel associated microbial communities from hydrothermal vent at the East Pacific Rise, Pacific Ocean - Mussels | ecosystem: Host-associated > Mollusca > Shell > Unclassified ... | reverse complement strand
ATTGAGAGAACTTAAGATTTGTTGGTTTGTTCTAATCATACTTTGAATTAATTTTAGAGACTCTTTGCTAGATTTAATCTTGATATGGTCAAGTTTATCATCGAGTTTAATAATGGTGCTGTTATGGATTTTTGTACCCTCTAAAGAGGTTTTTGTTAAGGTGACCTGAGCAGAGACGGCTGCTTTAAGGGTAATGGTTTCAAGGGGTTCTACCTTTGCATAATGCACCTTTGAAAAAAGAAGTATGGGGGTTAAAAATAGTAATAGAAGTTTCATTAAAAATCTCTTTTTTAAGCGATTATAACGAGTTAAAATTAAATAGGTGTGACGATAAGCCGTGTTCTGTCGTGGGCAGTTATTTATCTAGGCGTATTGTTGCCAATACGCTCAAGCGAAGCACTTTTGCCAATTCAATGACCTAATGAGATTTAATACCATTACTTCTTGCTACGGACAGGGTTTACCTAGCTGCCTGTGTTACCACAAACACTGGTGAGCTCTTACCTCACCCTTTCACCTTCACCCGATAAATCGGGCTGTCTACTCTCTGTTGCACTTGCCCTCAGATTACTCTGGCCATCCGTTAGATGGAGTCCTATCTCATGTGTAGCACGGACTTTCCTCTCGTGAACAACGTTCACCAGCAACTACCTGTCACACCTGAACGAATTATATCAGAGGAAGGCTTTTTTTTTCTAGAGTTTCACGATAACTCTGTTATAATAATTGTATGAAGACATTAAAATTGATTTTACTTTTTATTATTTTAATACTTTTACCTATACTTTATATTGCAGTAGATAGTAATGATCATAAAAGAGAGGTAAGTATTGCTATTGGTTCTAGTGTTGATGCTTATAGTACCTATGCTAAAAAATATGCCAAGGAGTTTAAGCACTATGGTGTTAATTTAAAACTTGTAGAGACAAAAGGTTCAGTGGATGCACAAGAACAACTTTTAGCAGGAAAAGTTGACTTTGCTTTTGTTCAAGGAGGAACAGAACGACCAGAGGTATTGGCATTGGCAAATATAATGTATGAACCCATTTGGATTTTTTATAAAGGGAAAAGAATTTCTGACCTTGAGAGTTTAAAGGGAAAGCGTATTGCCATATGTGAAAAAGGTTCAGGTATTTTACCTGTGACTCTTAATCTTTTAGATTTAGTAGGTGTTAATGGTTGGAACACCACACTTTTTCACCTCTCGAACAAAGGTGCTTATGAGTTGTTAAAGCGAAATGAGATTGATGCAATGTTTTATATCAGTGCTGCTAACTCACCATTGCTAGAGGAGTTAATGACCATGAAAAATGTTCATCTTATGAATTTTTCTGCTTCTGAGTCCTATAAGCAATTTTTCATTAAAAAAAATAGACATTTTGAAGTACTTACATTGTATGAAAATGCTTTCGATATGAAGCGACACTTACCTAAAAAAACTTATAAATTGTTAGCTAAAAATACACTATTAGCAACCTATAAAGCTTCGGATAAGATGGTTAGGCTAATGCTGAAAATTGCCAATAACGTTCATGGTAAAGTAGGGGTGTTTCATAAGGAACATACTTTTCCAAATGCTTCTTTGTTAAAGATGAAACAGCATTCTATATCTAAACACTATTTTAGAAATACCAGTAACTATTATGAAGAGAAATTTACTTACTGGATTGCACAGAGTTTAACAAAGTTACATGACTATACCATGCGATATATTTTTCCTTTAGTGGCACTTTTTGCCTTTTTTATTGAGGTAATGATTCCTACTTTTAATCTTTATGGAAAAAGAAAAATTGATAATTGGTATGATTTAGTAAATAGAATAGATACTCAAATTTTAACGATAGATTTACAAACAGCTAAAGAGAAAAGAGATAGACTCCGTAAAATCTTAGCTGAGATACGCAGTACGGACGATATTGGTCCTCATCATATGGCAGATTTTTATACTTTACAGAATCAAATTATTAATATTTTAGATGCCTTAGATAAGCGTATTAAAATCTTACATCAGAGTCATACCAGTTTCCAATAGTAAAAAACTATAGTTAAATTTTAATATATTGTGTTTAATTTTTATTAAAAAATAGCAGTCATAAAATTTTTTAGATATAATTCGCATATTAATGTAGGGGTAAACCAATGAGTTAAACCCCACTCAAGGAAACAGATGTTTGTAGATAGTGTAGATATTTTACTCAGTTCGGGTAAAGGTGGACCGGGTTGTGTCTCGTTTTGGACTGAAAAGTTTGTAGCAAATGGTGGACCAGATGGTGGAGACGGTGGAAAAGGTGGACATGTTTACTTTGTAGTGGATAACAACACAGATACACTCTCAGCACTTAGAGGACGTAACCATATAAAAGCTGAAAATGGTCAACCAGGTGAAGGTCGTAAATGTTATGGTCGTAAAGGTCAAAGCGTTGATATTGTTGTTCCTCCAGGAACACAAGTTGTTGATGCCTTAACCAATGAAGTTCTTTATGACTTGGTAGAAGAAGGGCAACGTGTCATGTTCTTAGAAGGTGGAAAAGGTGGATTGGGAAATATGCACTTTAAAAGTTCGTCAAATCAACGTCCAACTTATGCACAACCAGGGCTTCCAGGTGTAACAAAAGAGCTTAGACTAGAGATGAAAATGATAGCCGATGTAGGGCTAGTAGGTTACCCAAGTGTTGGGAAATCTACACTCATCTCTGCCATTTCAAATGCAAAGCCAAAGGTAGCAGCTTATGAGTTTACAACACTAACACCAAATCTTGGTGTTGTAAATGTTGGAGAGTATGACTCATTTATGATGGCAGATATTCCAGGAATTATTGAAGGTGCTTCAGATGGTCGTGGTTTAGGGCTAGAGTTTTTAAAGCACATTGAACGTACAAAAACATTGTTACTTTTAGTTGATGCTTCAAATTATCGTGAGATGAAGTATCAGTATGAGACTTTACTTGTGGAGTTAGAACGTTATTCAGAAGCATTGGCAGGTAGAAACTTTGCTGTTGCCATTACTAAGTGTGATTCATTTCCTGTAGAAGAAGTTAATGAATTGACCGAGCAGTTTTTAACAGATATTGGACTAAAAGCCAACAAAACATTGAACAAATTTAAAGCCAATAAAGAGTATATCTCTTATGGTTTTGAAGAAGATTTTGGTGTAGAATTACCAAAAGATGAACCACTATTTGTCTTGCCTATTTCGTCGGTTTCTCACTTAAATACAGAAGCATTGCGTTACACGCTTAAGAACTTTGTTGTGGCTGTAAACGAACAAGAGAAAGAAGATTAATGAATTACTCTCGCATTGTTATAAAAGTTGGTTCTCATGTTTTAACTGAAAACGGAACAGTGGCAAAAAAACGTATGCGAGACTTAGTAGAGCTTATAGCCTCTCTTATGAAAAAGGGACAAGAGGTCATTTTGGTAAGTTCAGGGGCAGTCTCTGCTGGTTATACCGTTCTGCCTCTTGACCGATGGTCGGTGGGAAACAAGCAAGTTTTGGCAGCCATTGGTCAGCCTTTACTTCTAAAAATGTATCAAGAAAAATTTGCAACACACAACATATTGTGTTCGCAAGTGCTTCTAAGTGCTTCTGATTTGGACTCTAAAAAACGTACCCACTTGGCACAAGTTGCCATTGATGGTCTGCTCTCCAATGGGGTTGTCCCTATTATCAATGAAAATGATGTCATTGCTACAGAAGAGCTAGAGTTTGGTGACAATGACCAACTTTCTGCTTATGTAACGTATAATTTTAATGCCGAACTTTTGGTTATATTGTCTGATATTGATGCTTATTATGACAAAGACCCAAGAGAGTTTAACGATGCAAAATCTTTAAAAGAGGTAACTTCCATCTCCGAAGAGGAGTTACAAGCAGAGTCAACAGCAAATAACGAGTTTGCAACAGGTGGCATTGTGACCAAACTTAAAGCAGCAGATTTCTTACTTAAAAGAAATTGCAAAATGTATCTTTCCACAGGGTTTGACTTGGAAGATATAACAAGTTACCTAATTAATGGTGTTCAGATAAAAGGAACACTTTTTCATAAAAAATAATATTATTTAACTTTTTATTAAATTCCTAACTCAATAAAAAACTTCATTGTATATTAAAGTATATAACGGTAGAATTCTATTAGATATCTAACGTAATATGTTAAAATATAACGATAAAGGATTTAACATTGAATATTTCATCTAATTTAACCTTAGAATTATTTGATCAACCTTTCCTACTTGAAAAGCGTATTGAACTACTTTTCGCCATTGGGCGAACAGGGTCAATCTCTAAAGCAGCTAAAGAAGTTCCCATGAGTTACAAGACAGCATGGGAAGCCGTCGATAGCATGAATAACCTTGCAAATACACCTGTCGTCATACGTGAGACTGGTGGTGCTGGAGGAGGGGGAACAGAACTTACAGAGTATGGAGTCAATCTTCTTCGTTGCTATACTCAGTTACAAAATGAACATCGAAGATTTTTACATAGACTACAAGAACTTACTAACATTGACACAGCTTCTCTTAGTGACATTGGTCGATTGGGCTTACAGATAAGTGCAAGAAATCAAATTAAGGGAATCATTAAATCTATCAAGACAGGTCTTGTAGGTTCAGAAATTATACTGAAACTAAAAAGTGGAAATGAACTCACCTCTTTCATTACCAACTCGGCTGTAGAATCATTGAACTTAAATGAAGGCAATGAAGTCTTGGCAATCTTTAAGTCAAGCTCTGTACAGATTGTTGAGTGTGAAGGTCATGGAGAGAACAGTTTTAATGGTCGAGTTAAACACTTAGACAGAGATGAAAAAAGTGTAGAAATCATCTTTGATATCGGAGAAGAGGAGACACTGGTCTCTGTAGTTGATGCAAAAAAGCATCAGCTAGAAGTAGGCACACAAGCGTGTGCTTTCATAAATGCGAAAGATGTAATGATAGGTCGTTAATGAAATTTATATTGATGATATTATTTATTTTACCCTTATATGGAAATGCTGAAAATAGATATGCAGAAAATAAAACAAATTCTCTTTTGATTGGGATGAAGAGGTAGAGGGTAAAAAAAGAGACCATAGTAAGTTTCATCATCTTTTTGCTTATGATGATGGCGAAGGAGAGTTTGATAAATGGCAAAAAAATGACGACAAAGCAATGCACAGAGGTATTATCCTCTCAAAATTTAAAGACCGACTCCTTTTTGTCGAAGTGAACAATCGTGACAAAAAGGATGCGTTTAAGTATCTAGCAAACTATACATTGCTACCAGGGCTTTTTTCTACTTTGGGAGTAGATTTAACCTATATATGGAAAATAGAAAACAACTATATTGTGTCACCTTCAATGAGATATATGCATCAGTTCGATAATGGTGCAGGTAAGATAGGTGGTGCAAATTTAAAAACAAACAATATCCGAACCTTTACGCAAAGTTGCGTAGGGTTAGAGTCATTGGCGACAAAAAATCTGTTGCAGAAGATGGCTTAAAAAAGCTCAACCCATCCTATAAAGATGTACGGTTTGAGTTAAATTATATATTTTAAGAAGGAATATTATGAAATTATTATTAATTATATTATTAACAACTTTCTCTTTCGCTGGAAAAATCAATGTTGCAATAGCAGCAAATGTCTCTTATGCAATAGATGATTTAAAAAGAGAATTTAATAAAATACACCCAAAAATACAAGTAGATGTTACGCTAGCAGGTACAGGAAAACTGGTAGCTCAAATTAAACATCATGCCCCTTACCAAATTTTACTGGCTGCCAATATGGCTTACCCTCAGGCACTCTATTCAGAAGGATTTACTGCGACTACTCCAAGAGTTTATGCACAAGGTTCACTGGTTTATCTAAGTAGAAAAGAGCGTGATTTTTCAAAAGTTAAAGAGCTTTTACGAAGCCATGAGATTAGACGTATTGCTGTAGCTAACCCTAAAACTGCACCTTATGGTAAAGCAACTTTTGAGGCATTAAGAAAGAGTAAATTACTGAAACAGATTAATTCAAAAATTGTTTTTGCTGAGTCAATTTCTCAAACGGTTACTTATGCTTTAAAAGCAACGGACATTGGATTTATTGCGAAGTCAACACTGTTTGCCCCTCAGATGAGACACCTGAAAGAGGGAAAAAATTGGGCAGATGTTGACCCTGAACTCTACACCCCAATTAATCAAGGTGCTGTGATGTTAAAGAGGGGAAGTAAGAACCAAGATGTACATGCTTTTTATGACTTTTTATTCTCTAAAAAAGCTAAAAAAATCTTTGAAAAATATGGATATACCGTTCCAACTACTAAGTAGAATTTTCTACTTTAGTAGTCCATAAAAATCTTTTGGAGCATCAACTTCAAAGCTCAAAGATTTTTTCGTTCTTGGGTGAACTACAGTTAATTTTGTAGCATGTAAGCCCATACGGTCACCTCTCTTATAGTTTTTACCATAACGTTCATCTCCCAATACATAGTGACCAAGCCATGAAAGATGGGCTCGTATTTGGTGTTGTCTTCCTGTCTCAATACGTACTTTCAGTAATGAAGTTGAATCAGCTTTTTCTTTAACTTCATAGTGAGTCAGTGCAAACTGTGCTTTAGGGTGTTCTCCCACGTGCATTTTATATTCATTTTCATCGAGTCGAAGAGGTTGGTTAATGCTCCCTTTCTCTTCTTTTGGTTCACCTTCTACAATGGCTAAGTAAATCTTTTCTGCTTTAGACCATGTTCCTACTACTTTCTCTCGTATCTCTCTTGACGTTGCAAAGAGTAAAACCCCTGATGTTTCACGGTCTAGACGGTGTACAGGTATGAGGTCAGGACTTTTTCTACCTTTAGTAAGTTGTTGACGAAGTATGGCTAGAGCATGATTTTTATTCTCTTGTTTTGTTCCCACCGACAAAAGTCCAGCAGGTTTGTTAATGGCAATGAGTTCAGCATCTTGATAGATAATCTCCAAAGAGCTGACAGGTGCAGACGACTTTTTATGAACGACACCTATCTCTACGAGGTCATCTACTGCTAAAGGAAAATCAAATTTAGTGGTAGTTGTCCCATTTACTGCGACGGTATTACTCTTTAAACGCTCTTTTACTTTTTTCTTTGACCAAGTGTGAAGTACAGAGAAGAGAAAATTTAGAAGTTTGTCTTCTTGTTTAACGATATGTTGTTCTGCCATTTTGTATGCCTTATTTTATATGTTTGGAATTATAGCATTAAGTTTACGTTTTCAATAAATGTTGCTATAATTCCACTCTACAAATATTGAGGAGAAAAATTGAAAAAAATAGTTTACATGGGAACACCTCATTATGCAAAAGAGATATTGCAAACACTAATTGATGATGAAAATATAGAGATACCTTTGGTAGTTTCTCAGCCTGACCGAAAGGCAGGGCGAAAGGGTGAGATGAAAGCACCAGAGGTTAAAATTTTGGCTGAGGAGCATGGACTTGACATCTTGCAACCTGAAAAACTTTCTGAAGAGGGAATTTATGAGGCGATTGTAGAGGCAAAGCCTGACTACATTGTGGTGGCTGCCTTTGGTCAGTTGTTGCCTAAAAACATTTTAGACATTGCACCTTGTATTAACCTTCATGCCTCTTTGCTTCCTCAATATAGAGGAGCAAGTCCCGTACAGCAATCTTTACTTAATGGCGATGAGTTCACAGGAATTACAGCCATGCTCATGGAAGAGGGCTTAGACTCTGGACCAATTTTAGGTTATCGTTATTTTAAAATTCCACAAACCATGTTGTTACCTGAATTGATGAATCGTTTAAGTGAAGATGCTTGTGCTTTGACTACTGAGATTATTCACCGTTTTGAGAGCATTGCTCCCATGGAGCAGAACCGAGCGATGGCGACACATTGTAAAAAGATTAAAAAAGCAGATGGTTTGGTTAACTTTACGGATGCTTCTGAATTTTATGATAAATATCGAGCTTTTGAGGGCTGGCCTGGAATTTTTGTTGAAGGTGGTATGAAGATTAAAGAGGTTGCTCTACTAGAGATACAGAGTAGCAACGATGAAGGTGTTATTTTAGAGATTAAAGATGAGACCATAGTTATAGGTTGCTTAAGAGGTTCGCTGGAGATTGGAATACTGCAACCAGCATCTAAAAAAGCTGTTAATGCAAAAGCTTATTGTGTAGGGAGAGGATTAAAAGTTGGAACTTCTTTGCTTTGATACTTTAGAATCTACGCAGACCTATTTGCTAGAAGAGATAAAATCAAAACGCTTAACAGCACCAGTTTGTGTTATGGCTAAAAAACAGACAAAGGGCATAGGTAGTCGTGACAACTCTTGGGAAGGTGGAGAAGGGAATCTTTTTTTCTCTTTTGCCATAGATTTAAAAGATTTACCCAAAGATTTGCCTTTAAGTTCTGCTTCTATCTATTTTTCATATATAATGAGAGAAATTCTTAATGGGTATGATAATGAAGTCTGGCTTAAATGGCCCAATGATTTGTATGAAAAATCAAATAAAATTGGTGGAACCATAACAAAAAAATTTGATAATATTTTACTCTGTGGTATAGGAATAAATTTACAAAAAAAATTAAATGGCTTCAAAGCCTTAAATATCAATGTTGAACCTATAGATTTATTAAATGAGTATCTAGTAGAACTAGAAAAGTATCCAACATGGAAGCAAGTATTTAGCCTATATAGGATAGAATTTGAGCAAAGCAAAGGATATTTTACACACATCGAAGGTGAGTTGAAGTCCCTTAAAAATGCCACTCTATCGAAAGATGGTTCACTAATAATAGAAAATAAGAGAGTATATAGTATAAGATGAGTGAAGTAATTACAATAGCAAATCAAAAAGGTGGAGTAGGGAAGACAACAACAGCTGTCAACCTTGCTGCAGCATTAGCACAGAGTGGTAAAAAAGTCCTTTTAATTGATGCTGACCCTCAGACAAATGCTACAACAAGTTTGGGTTTTAATCGTAACGATTATGAGTACAATATTTATCATGTTCTAATAGGTATTAAAAAAATGTCAGACGTGATTCTCTCTTCTAAGTTTAAGAATCTTGATATGGTTCCTGCAAACATTGGATTGGTTGGAATTGAAAAAGAGTTCTATAATCCTAAAAGAGAAAATCGTGAGTTACTTTTAAAAAAAGCGATAAAACCAATTAAAAGTAAATATGATTATATTCTTATTGATTCACCTCCAGCGTTAGGTCCTATAACCATTAACTCACTTGGAGCTGCTGATTCTGTAATTATACCTATTCAGTGTGAATTTTTTGCACTTGAAGGTTTGGCTCAATTACTTAATACCATTAATTTACTAAAGAAGTCTATTAACCCTAAATTGAGTATAAAAGGTTTTTTACCTACTATGTATTCAGTACAGAATAATCTTTCTAAGCAAGTTTTAGAAGATTTGACACACCATTTTAAAGACAAACTTTTTCTTACAAAGAAGAAAGAGGTACTTATTGTTCCTAGAAATATTAAAATTGCAGAGAGTCCAAGTTATGGCAAACCTGTAACTGAGTATGCTAAAAAATCTAAAGGGGCAGCTGCCTATATTGATTTGGCAAGATGTATTGTTAAAAAAAGCAATAGCATAAAAAAAGAAAGCATAAAAAAAGGTTAAAAGATGGCATTAGGTAGAGGTCTTGGAGCTATATTAGAAGAAGTTGGTCAAGCATACGATAGTGAAATGGGAACTACCTCATATTCAGAAACAGATGCAATTCGTGAGATTGATGTAGATGATATTAGCCCTAACCCTTACCAGCCAAGAAAAACTTTTGACAAAGATGCACTTCAGGAGTTGAGTGATTCTATTGTTAGACACGGTCTTTTACAACCTATTGTGGTTATTGAAAAAGATGATGGCTATCTATTGGTTGCAGGTGAACGTAGGTTACGGGCACATAAACTTGCTAGGCTAGAGACCATTAAGTGTGTGGTTGCAGATGTCGATATTGACGATGTTAAACTTAGAGAATTGGCACTTATTGAAAATATTCAAAGAGAAAATTTAAACTCTATTGAATTGGCATACTCTTATGATGAGTTAATTAAAGTTTATGATATTACACATGATGCACTTTCAGAAGTGGTTAATAAAAGTCGTTCACAGATTACAAATACTCTGAGACTTCTATCGTTATCAGCTTATGTTCAAAAAAAGTTAGTAGCTGGAGTAATATCACAAGGGCACGCAAAAGTTTTAGTTGGATTTAGTGAAAAAGAGCAAAAACGTTTGGTAGATACTATAATTGGTCAAAAACTTTCTGTTCGAGAGAGTGAGATTTTGGCAAAAAGTAAAAAAGATGATGAGAGAGAGTTGGTCGTTTTTACGAAAAGTAAAACAAACTCTTTTTTACTTAACTATGAAAAAAAGATTAAGGAACAACTTCCATTTGTAGTAAAAGTTAAAAATAATGCTTTAGAAATTAATTTTAAAGACAGTGCTGAAATTGAAAAATTTCTCAATATGTTACGAAAATAGACACATAAACGCTCTCTTTACAGAAGCGTTTAAAATCCCCACAATATAACTAAATATTAATCAAATCATTACACAATCCAAGATATAATACGCAAAAATTTTTGGAGGAGTTTGAATGCTTGACTTGAATCCCGGTTTGATGTTGTTCGTTCTAGTTATTTTCTTCTCTCTTTTGTTTTTATTAAATACGATGCTTTTTCAGCCTCTTTTGAAGTTTATGGACGACAGAGATGCGAGAATTGCAAATGATTTAAAAAATGCAGAAGAGATGGCAGATAATAGTTCTGGACTGAATGCAAAAGCTGATGCAATCTTGGCAGACGCGAAAGCTGAAGCTAATGCAATCAGAGAAAAAGCTACTTCTGAAGCGAAAGCTTTGGCAGAGAGCAAAATTGAAAGTAAAGTGAAAGAACTTGACGCAAGTAATGCGAAATTTATGGCAGAACTTGAGGCTGATCAAGAGACATTGAAAAAATCATTGACTTCTGAATTACCAGCGTTTAAAGAAACTTTACAATCTAAATTAAGTAGCCTATAGGAGAGATGATGAGAATTAAAAATATCGCGTTAATCGCAACTGTTTTAGTACCTTCATTGGTATTGGCTGGGCATGGTGAACATCACGATGTTACTATGTTTAACTCTGATTTCTTTTATAGAGTTTTAAACTTTTCTGTTTTTGCTGGAATTATTTATTACCTAGCTGCTAATCCTATTAAAGAGTTTTTTGTAGGACGTTCAGAAGGTATTGCCAATCAGTTAAAAGAAATTGAAGCAAAGTTACAAGCTTCTAAAAATGAGCGTTTAGCTGCTGAAGAGAATCTAGTGAAATCTGAAGATAAAGCAAAAGAGATTGTTTCAGATGCAAGTGGAGAAGGTAAAGTTTTAGCAACTAATATTGCTGAGAAAAATGATACTGCACTTGAACTTCTAGAGAAACAAGCGACTAGCAAAGAAGCTTTAGAATCTAAAAAAGCAACGAGAGCGACAATTGATGCACTTCTAAACGATGGTTTTGGAAATGATGATATTGCTGTTGACGAAGCTAAAGTAGTTTCATTAATCTCTAACAAGGTGGCATAATGGAAGAATTAATTGCAAAACGATATGTAAATGCATTGGTTGATTCAACAACAAAAGAGCAAAGAGCTGATTTTTCAAAAATATTTCTTGGTTTAGCAGAAGCATTTTCGGATGATGCTGTTGCTGAGAAGTTATCATCTCCATTAATCTCAAATGAACAAAAGACAGCGATGGTTGTTGAAGGTTTAGGAGATGATGCAGATAAAAAATTAGTTAACTTTATTAAAATTATTGGTGAAAATGGTCGTTTAGACTTATTACCAACAATTGCTAAAGTATTAAAACAAGCTATTCAAATTGAGACCAATAAATATGAAGGTATTGTGACATCAAGTACAAAACTTAAAGCTGCAGAGCTTAAAGAGTTACAAGAATCATTATCTAAATATACTAACGGTGCAAGCATTAATTTGACTCAAGAAATTTCTGATTTAGAAGGAATTAAAGTGTCAGTTGAAGATTTGGGTATAGAGGTAAACTTCTCTAAGCAGAGAGTTAAAGAACAGTTAATTGATTTCATTACGAAATCACTATAAGATAGTAATCTAACGGAAGGAGTTGCAGTGGCAAACAAATTACAAGCAGACGAAATCTCTTCAATAATCAAAGAGAGAATCGCGAATTTTGAGATTGATGTAGATATCAACGAAGTTGGTAAAGTAGTAGGGGTAGCAGATGGAATTACATCTGTATACGGTCTTAACAATGTTATGGCAGGTGAAGTAGTAGAGTTTGAAACAGGTGTTTCAGGAATGGTTCTTAACCTTGAGGAGGCGAGCGTAGGTATCGTTGTTCTTGGTTCAATGGCTGGTATCGTTGAAGGTATGAGCGTTAAGAGAACAGGTGAACTTTTAAGAATGCCAGTTGGAGACGCGATGGTAGGTCGTGTTGTTAACCCACTTGGAGAGCCAATTGATGGTAAAGGTCCAATAGAGACTACAGAGTCTAGACTTTTAGAAGACAAAGCTCCAGGAATTATGGCTAGAAAGTCAGTTCATGAGCCTCTTCAAACAGGAATTAAAGCGATTGATGCACTTGTACCAGTAGGTAGAGGGCAAAGAGAGCTTATTATTGGTGATAGACAAACAGGTAAGACTACATTGGCGATTGATACAATCATTAACCAAAAAGGTCAAGATGTTATCTGTGTATACGTAGCGATTGGTCAAAAACAATCAACAGTTGCATCACTAGTTAAAAAACTAGAAGAAGCTGGAGCAATGGAGTATACAATTATTGTTAATGCTTCTGCTTCAGATTCTGCAGCGTTCCAATTCCTTGCTCCTTATGCAGGTGTTACATTGGCTGAGTTCTACA
>Ga0256844_10000691_pt1 | contig 12889 bp, 13 predicted proteins | sample MusselsmetaG_FD_189100 | JGI IMG/M metagenome (GOLD analysis project Ga0256844, IMG submission 189100) | Mussel associated microbial communities from hydrothermal vent at the East Pacific Rise, Pacific Ocean - Mussels | ecosystem: Host-associated > Mollusca > Shell > Unclassified ... | reverse complement strand
ATCCCTCTTGTCTACTTACAATACTTTTTACCAAATCTACTATGACTTGTGAAAATGAACATGTAGCCGAAGTTAATGTCATGGTAATCTTACACATCTTCAACATAGAAACATCATTTGTCCAACACTCAATATTATAAATAAGACCAAGGTCATAAATATTTACAGGAAGTTCTGGGTCGTAAATCTGCTTTAAATGCTCAACTATCTTCTCTTCCATCTCAATATCAGAGGGTTGCTTGGCTAAAAACTTTTCACGCTCTTTTGCCATTTTTGCATCTATCTCCTCTTGAGTAGGTGGCTTGGTAAATTTTGCATCATACGCTGCCAACTCCTCTGCTGTGGTAGGGATGTCATCTATTTTTATGTTATTAATATCCATTACAATACTCCTTCTTTACATCTTTTTGCATAGCTATAGACCATTTTTAAAAAGGCTTCCAAACTCTGTTGTCTCACAGGTGAAAGCAGTTCAATAATCCCTAGCTCTTGCAGTTTTTTAGTGTCAAAATTTAAAATATCATCAGCTCTTCTATTAGAGAAAATATCCAACAAAAGCGTTAACATACCTTTCGCCATCTCTGATGTACCCTCACCTCTTAAAATAAGTGTTCCATTATCACATTCACCCATTAGCCATGCTTCCGAAGCACAACCATGCACAAAAGTAGCCTCATTTTTCTCTTCTTCTTTTAGTCTGGTATGTTTTTTACCTAAGTCAAAAATGTACTCTAGTTTTTCATTTGCTGTAGGAAAGAGGTCAAAGTCCTCTTTGTACATCACTATTGTTTTTTCAATGCTCATGAAAGCTCCTTTGCATTGGCATAAAATACTTTGTCAAACTCTGCACGAATTAACTCTTGATGTCTCGAATCTCTAATGGTCTCCATCATCGCATTGGCAAAAGCAATAACCAGCATTTTTCTAGCTTCCACAGCTGAAATTCCTCTACTCTGTAAGTAAAAAAGTTGCTGAGGGTCTAGTTGACCAGTTGTTGAACCATGTGCAGCTTCCAACTCATCTATGTAAATTTCCAGTTGAGGTTTTGCTATCATATAGGCTTTTTCATGTAACAAAATAGCTTTTGAGTTCTGATATGCCTTAGTATGTTTCGCTGTCTTTTCTACTTTAATAAGAGCATCAAAAATTCCTCGTGCATCACCATCTAAAATGTTTTTTGCCTCTTGGTTAGAGGTTGAGTGTTCACCCTTATGAACAATCTGTGACACCGTTCCCCGTTTTGACTTTTCATTTAAATAGAGCAGATGCTGAGCATCAATATGAGCCCGTTCAGCAAGGTCAATTTTGAGTAACTGCAGTGCATGGTCTCCACCCAAATCAAAACTTTTGTACATGGTTGAAGCCTGAACACCCACATTCATTTTATGAGAAGCTATCATGCTATAGTTCTCCTCTTTCATGGTCTGAACTTTTACTACTCTAAAGCTTGAATCTCTTGCAATGTGCATGTCATAACCGTACATTACAAGTGTATTTTCAACCTCTGAACCATCAAAAGTTTCATAAATGGTCGAGTGTCTATTAGCTTGATTAAACAGTACAATTCTATAGTTTATTAAGGCATTACTTTTTGTAAAACGATGAAGTATTTTTAGCTCTGTATCACCATCAACTTCTATTTTTATAGTTCGAGGATAGAGTGCATGACCCAAGTAATACAAAGGGTCAAAATGGTCAGCATCAATCTGCTCACACGCTTCATAATAAATACGTAAACCTTGTGGAGCAGTAGTCACAACCCCATCAACAATCTCTATCTGTTCTCCTACTTCAATGGGACGTGGCACATAATCCAAGGTCTCATATTCATTGTCAAGAAGTTTCTCCACATTAAAATATCGGTAAGCCTCGCTCTTTTTACTTGGAAGCCCCATCTCTAAAAACTTCTCTAAAGCCTTACCGTTTGTTCCTGCAATCTCTTTAAGAGTCTTTTCATTTAAGTCACTTAATTTCATTACTCATTTACTATGATACCATCATAGCCCTCTTCTTCTAACTGTGCCACCAACTCTGGACCTGCTGTTTTCACTATCTGACCATCTTTAAGTACATGAATATAATCAGGCTCAATGTAGTCCAAAATCCGTGAGTAGTGAGTAATAACCAAGAAAGAGCGTTTACCATCTTTCATCTTGTTAATTCCCTCTGAAACGGCTCTTAATGCATCAATATCTAGCCCCGAGTCAATCTCATCTAAGATGATAACATCTGGTTCTAAAACAAGCATCTGTAAAATCTCATTACGCTTCTTCTCTCCACCAGAGAACCCTTCGTTTAACGAACGGCTAATCATATCTGGTTTCATGCCAAGCTCTTCTAAATGAGTTCGCATAAGACGTAAGAACTCAGCAGCGTTTAGCTCCTCTTTTCCTTCGTGTTTACGCTTGGCATTAAGAGCTGTTCGTAAAAAGTAAGCATTGTTTACCCCTGGAATCTCCACAGGATGTTGAAAACTCAAAAAGATTCCCTCTAAAGCTCTCTCTTCTGCTTCCATCTCAATGATGCTTTTACCTTTGTAGAAAATGTCTCCACCCAAAATAGTCATGTCATAATGTCCAACAATAGCTTTTGAAAGTGTCGATTTACCAGCTCCGTTGGGTCCCATAATGGCATGAACTTTTCCAGCTTCAAGCTGTAAGTTTAAACCATTAAGTATCTTTTTGTCACCAATTTTAGCTTCTAAATTTTGTATGTCTAATGTTATCATCCTACACTTCCTTCTAATGTTAATTCTAATAATGCTTTGGCTTCAACAGCGTATTCCATTGGCAGTTGGCTAAAGACCTGTTTACAGAAACCATGAACAATCATGCTCACAGCATCCTCTTCGTTAATTCCACGTTGACGCAGGTAAAAGAGTTGCTCATCGCTAATCTTTGAAGTTGTCGCCTCATGTTCTACTTGTCCCATGGTATCTTTGGATTCTAGGTACGGAAACGTATGAGCTCCACACTGTGAACCAATAAGAAGTGAATCACACTCCGAATAGTTTCTAGCTCCTGTTGCATTCGCCCCAATCTTCACCAAACCTCTGTAAGTATTTTGACCTTTCATTGCCGAAATACCTTTGGAGATAATGGTAGAAGAGGTATTCTTCCCAAGGTGAATCATTTTTGTTCCTGTGTCGGCTTGTTGAGCCAAAGTGGTCACAGCCACCGAGTAGAACTCGCCCACAGAGTTGTCACCCTTTAAGATACAAGAGGGGTACTTCCAAGTAATCGCAGAACCCGTTTCAACCTGTGTCCAAGAGATTTTTGAGTTGTCACCTTTACAGAGACCTCTTTTGGTGACAAAGTTATAGATTCCACCTTTACCATTTTCATCTCCAGGATACCAGTTTTGAATGGTCGAGTATTTAATCTCAGCATCTTTCATGGTTACAAGCTCTACCACAGCAGCGTGTAGTTGGTGTTCATCTCGTGTTGGTGCTGAACACCCTTCGTTGTAACTTACATACGAACCCTCTTCTGCAACGATGAGTGTACGTTCAAACTGACCAGTGTTCAGAGCATTAATTCTAAAGTAAGTACTAAGCTCCATCGGACAACGCACACCCTTTGGAATGTAAACAAAAGTACCATCGGTAAAGACAGCCGAGTTAAGAGTTGCAAAGAAGTTATCGTTCATAGGAACAACTGAAAACATATATTTTTTAATTAGCTCTGGGTAGTCACGAATGGCATCTGAAATGGAACAAAAAATCACTCCATGTTTGATTAACTCTTCGCTGTAAGTTGTAGTAACGGAAACCGAGTCAACCACAGCATCAACAGCAATTCCTTGCAGTTGTTTCTGCTCTTCAAGAGGAATCCCTAGCTTTTTATAGGCTTCAATAATCTTCGGGTCAACCTCGTCTAAACTCTCAGGAGCTTGTTTTGGTGCTGCAAAGTAAGAGATAGATTGGTAGTCAATGGGAGTATAGTCTAACTTACCCCAATGAGGCTCGGTCATTGTCTGCCATTTAGCAAAAGCTTTTAGACGAAGTTCAAGCATCCACTCTGGTTCATTTTTCTTTTTAGAAATAAAGGCAATGGTATTTTCATCTAGCCCTGGTGGTGCTACATCGGTCTCGATATCAATCTCAAAACCGAGTGCATATTCACCAGAAACAGCTTTGTCTAACTCATTACTTTCCATTTTTCAATCCTTTACGATTTGTCATGTTAAGTTTATAGCACAAAATTGATTAGGGGTCAAGAGAAATAAGGTAGGAAATTGATAAATATTAATAAATCAGACTATTGTAAAATGTTTCACTCAAAAAGAGTGAAACGTTTTTTTAATCTTTATTTTTAGAGTCATCATCTTTTTTAAACTCTTCTATTTCATTTTCTGTAGCTGTTATACGTTGCTGTAGAGATAAAATCATTGCTTCTTTTTGAGCCATTGCATCTCTATGCTCTTTTTTAATTTTTTCTAAATTTGTATTAAACTCATTATTACTACTAAAGAGTTTATTTTTTGAAGCGTTTGATTCAGACTTCTCTTTTAGAAGTTGTTCTTCTAACTCTTTAAATTTAATCTCATTGTTTTCACTCTTTTCTATTACAGATTTTGCCTCTTGAAGCTGAAGTTTTAGACTGATTAACTCCTCTTCTGCTTGAGTTTTATTACTGGTGTCTTGGCTCATTAAACCTTGAATTTTAGATTTCCAACTCACTTCACTAGATTTTAACTTATTCTCTAATTCAGCTTCTCTTTTTTCTACAACAGAAAATTTATTTTCTAAATTACTGAGCTCTTTTTTCAAATTCTCTTCATTTAAACTATTTTGACTCATAAGCCCATTAATTCTTCTTTTCCATGTAACTTCATCTGATTTAATTTTTTCAGTATAGTCAATTTCTAACTGATTTTTGTCCGTTAAAAGATGCAAGTTTTGATTATTAAGTTCTTGGTTTTTAGAAGTCATTAATGTCAACTTATTTTTTAATATTGACAATTCACTTCTTGCATGTTCAATGTTACTCTCTTGTTCTAACATAAGCCCTTGATGCTTATTTCTTAGTGAGTTATCATGTGCATTGAACTTATCTGTCCAATAGCGTTCACTCTCTTTTAATTTTTTATCACACCCTCCTCTAAGAAACCATCCGATTACCAATCCAATCAATCCTGCGATTAAAAGACACACTAAAATTTGTACTAATAAATAACTCATTACTTAACTCCTTTTACATTAAATTCTATTCTTCTGTTTTGTTTTTTTCCAGCTTTGGTACTATTTTTTGCAATAGGTTTCATTTCACCATAGCCTACTGACTTTAATCTATTTGCTTTTACACCATGTTTTACCAAGTATGCTTTAACAGCATTGGCTCTACGTTCACTCAATTTTTTATTATATTTTCGTAAACCATCTGAATCAGTATGCCCTTCAATTACAATATTATTTTTAGGACAACTTTTTGCAATTTTAATAAGTTCATTTAGAAGATGATGACTACTCTTTTTGATATGAGCCTTATTTATTGAGAAATTAATTTTCTCTTTAGCAAGATAAGTTCTAAAATTCTTTTGACATGTTTTTGCTTGAGACTTAACTGTTGAAACAGGTTTTTTCTCTACCTTAGGAACATTAGCAACTTTAACCTCTTCGGGTTCTTGAACTTTTGGCTTTTCTATTTCAGAGACTTCAATACTGTATCGACTCAAAAAATTATTTGCAAGTTTACCTTCTAAATCTTTAAGTAATAAAGTTTTCTTCTCTTCACTAGAGACATGCCCTTCAAAAGTAAAGTTTTGATCTTCCATTTGAAAATTACCATAATCAGTTTCAGACAACTTTATTAAACCAAGTTCAATACTTTGTTCCCATGCATCAGGTGCATTTTCAGACTCTTTAAGTTTGTCAATAACGTGTTCTTCCCCAAAAAGAGTTTTTGCTTGTGCAATAATCTTTTTATGCATATCTAAATCTGAGACATATCCATCAAGTGTTATCTCTCCATTTTCCATTTTTATTGTAGTTAAACTATAAGTTTTGACCAAGGGTATTTTATTCTCAACAATAGGTGCTGGAGTACTTACCTCTTTTACAGCCTCGACTACAATATTATTTTGAACTGAAGTTATACCCTCAATACCCAATGCAATTTTCTCAGCCTCTTCCTTTTTCAAAAGAGTATCTGTCGTACCCGTTAGAACTAGAGTTCTAGTTGCTTTTAACGCTTCACCCTTTAGGTTGGAGGAGACCCAGCCCATGGATTCGTCAGCATAAGCACTTTCTGCTTTCGTTAATATATCACTCTTTATACTGTCAGTTTTTCCCATAAAACAGAAATAACTCAATATAAAAATAAGTAATAAACCAAGTAATAACAATAATAATTTCTTCATTATTTTCCTTTATATTTCACTAATACCATATTGTATTCTATTATTATATATTATATAGCGTGTCATATATATTATATTTATATATTAATATATTTTTTTAATTATTTTATCTATTTCTTACCCTACAAAAGAAAAGTAAATTACAAGCACTTTCTCCTTTCCCTGCATAAACCAAAGCATAAGTTTCACCCTCATGAATCCACACAGAAAGTAGACTTTTCCCATAAGTCAAATTTCTCAAAAATGGACTAAGAAGACTATAGCTCATCTCATCTGTTATATATGTTTCCAAAAGAGGGTGTGCACCAAGTACCTCCGTACTAATTTGCTCTTTTGCTATTTCATACTTTTTTTTAAATTTTTTGTCTTGTTTACGAATACTTGTCTCACTCTCTGACTTAACCCCAAAGCCCAAAAGTTTAATAGCTCCATAATTGGCATAGGGTTTATTCTCTTTACTAACAGCATAAGGCTCAAACTCTTCAAGATAGTTCTCATATACTAGATTACCCTCATCACTAAATATATCTTCACGAATGATTTCAAAATATTTATCTTTATTATCATTTAACATCTCTACACCTTTTTGAATAAATTTTTAAAAGTATATCATTTTAAAATTTAATTAAACAATAATATGTCAAATTGTAATATTTTTATATTTATCCGTTTATTCTTATTGTTTTTTACTATTTTTTAGTATACTCCTTTAAGAAATAAAAAAGAGGGTCACCATGCATAAACTAAAAAAAAGACTATTTATACTTATCCTATTAATTTTACCTCTACTTCTAGAGTCTAATACATCTTGGAGTAATTCAGAAATTTTTGTTCAAATTGATCAACAGTTACTGGATCATGATACACATCTTAAAAGAAATCAAACTATGCTTCAACACCTCTATGAACAACGGCAACACAGACCATTATGGTTATCTGAAAAAGGCATTAAAACAAAAAGAGTCATAGAGTTATTGGCTGAGATAGAGCGTGATCCCACGTTAAATCCACGTGGTTACATTCAAAAAAAGAGTAAAATTCTTAGAAAAAATATGGAACATCGACACAATGAAAAAGAGATTGTTCAGCTTGAACTTCAACTCACCTCACTCTATTATGATTTTCTGCAGCATACTATTTACGGTGAGATTGATTGGGAAAATTTTCAAGCCTATTTAGAGAATTTAAAAATAAATAATCTTGATACAAGTTGGGTCACTGCTCCTCTTCAATTTGACCTTATTCATATAATATCACAAGAGAGTATCTCCACAACAATTAGAGATTTATTACCTCAAGGCTACCAGTACAAAAAACTGGTAAAAGCACTCTATGGACTCTACAAAGTAAAATGGCGAGGGGGATGGGGTACATTACCTTCATTTAAAAGTTTAAAGAAGGGTCAATCTAGTTCCATCGTTCCAAAACTTCGACAAAGACTCAGCCTATCTGGTGACTATAGAGGGTGCAGTAAAATTACTTCTGCTAACCTTTTCGATGGCTGTCTAGAACAAGCTGTAAAACGGTTTCAAAAAAGACATCAACTCACAGTAGATGGAAAAGTTGGCAGAGGAACACAACGTATTCTAAACATCAGTGTTAATTCTAAAATCAATAGAGTACTGCTTAATATAGACCGAATTAAATGGTTACCACGCTACACAAATAAACGCCATATTATTGTTAATATCCCTGAATATATGCTTCACTATTACGAATATGGTCAAGAGGTAAAAAGGCATCGAGTTATTGTAGGTGATACAAAGCACCCTACTCCTATTTTTAATGATGAACTCTCATATATTACCTTAAATCCGTATTGGAAACTTCCTTCTGGTATTATTAGAAAAGAGGTCGTTCCAAACATGATTAAAAATCCAAATTATCTTAAAGAGCATGGCATTGAAGCACATGAGACATGGGAAGAGAACTCTTCTATTGTTTCACTAAAAGAACTCAACTGGAATGATTATCTTAATCCTGAAAATAAATTTCCTTACCGTCTTATGCAACCACCAGGACCTAAAAATGCACTGGGAAGAATAAAGTTTAAGTTTCCAAATAAATTTTCGGTTTACCTTCACGATACACCAACAAGAAAGCTCTTTAAAAAAAATCGAAGAGCCTTCTCTCATGGTTGTATCCGTCTCTCTAAGCCATTTAGTTTCCTAAAAACCATTGCTCAAGAAGAGCCAAATATGAATTGGAATAGAGTTCAAAGTATTCTAGATACACAGAAAAAAGAGGAGATAGATATTAGCAATGATATTCCCATTAGCCTAGTCTATCTCACTACTTGGGTCAACTCCAATAACGAGTTGGTATTTGGAGACGACATCTATAAGTATGACCAATATCAACGGAGAATTATTCGCTAGTGTTCATACTCTACCCCATCGGGTAGAGTATTCTCTTCATAAACCTTATCATACTTAACTAAAAAGATTATTCTCTATCTCCAACAACCTCTTCTTCACATCCAATCCACCTGCATACCCCACCAATGCTCCATTAGAACCAATAATCCGATGACAAGGCACCAAAATAGCAATAGAGTTCGCCCCATTCGCCGAAGCCACTGCACGAACAGCCTTCTCATTGCCAATGCGTTTAGAGAGTTCAAGATAAGAAGAGGTTGTCCCAAATGGAGTCTCTATAAGCCCTTGCCAAACTGACTTTTGAAAGTCAGTCCCCACCAACAAAAGAGGAATAGTAAACTCTTTTCGTTCAAGATTAAAGTACTCCTCCATCTGCTTTATGGTTTCAGTTATAACATCAGATGGCTCTTGAACATACTCAGCTTTTAAACCTTTTTGAATACGACTATCTACTGTTGTTCTCATCTTTCTATATCTGTAGTCTGCTATACAAAGTTTATTCTCATAAGAGCCAAGGAGTAGCTCACCTATTGGGCTGTTGTAGTATTGTATGGATATTTTATTCACTCCATCTCCTCCACCATACTCTTTATCTTCACAGCCTTCTCAAAGTGGTCAAGTTCATGGGTCATTATCCACCAGATAGCCACTTCCATTAGCTCTTTAGGGTTGTCATTTTTGTTGGCAAAAAAAGCATAAAAAGAGAGACCCACGTTTGAGCCTTTTTTCTCTATTTTTTCGTTGCAAATATTTATAATTTTTGTTCGTAATATTTTATTCATAATGAAGTGTAGCCTAAAAAATTCAATAGTTTTAGAAATCTTTCAAATTGTAATCTTTTAACCTCCCCAACAGCACCCCATAATCACGCCCAGCCAAAAACCGAGTGGTCGCATAGTAAAGCAAGGCATAACGAACATACTCCATAAACTCTTCCCTACTTTTAGCAGAGCCATAAGAGGACAAAAGAGCCTCCAAACGCTCCTCCTTTAAAACCTCATCATCAAAACACCAAGCCATTGCTACCACAGCCAACTCAAAGTGAAAATCACCCAAACAGGCATCGGAGAAGTCATACACCCCTGAGAGTTTTTCTCCTACAAACTTACAATTATCGGGAAACAAGTCACCATGAATTATGCCATCTTCTTGAAGCGTTATATCTATAGAACTATAAATCTCTTGTAATCGTTTAGAGCCTGTAGATAGTATCAATTTTAGTAGTCTGTTCCGAGTAAATAAAGGCTCATTCTCTAAACGTATCACTTTGCTTCGAGCATGAAACAGTTTGAGAAATCGCCCTACTTCTCGAACATCATCAAGCGTTGGATTCAAGTGCATCTCTCCCTCTATTTGACTATAGATGACCACCTCATGACCTTCTATCTGAAACTGCTCTATCACCTTGGGTGTGGGGAGATTTTGGAGTTGCCCTAGCAATGAAATCTCTGAGTTTATCATCACCAGTGGAGTCTCTTTCTCAAAGAGTTTCAAGACATACACCTCACCCAAAAGATAGACCGATGCCATCACACCATGGGTGGTAGGAATTAGTTTGTAGTGATGATACTTACTAGGTAACTCTTCAATAAAAACTTGACGTTTTATGCCCATTATGGCTTAAACCCCACTCTCAAACTCGCCCCCACAATGTCATAACTCAAATTATGAGGAGGACCTTCCCAGCCACGATGAACATTGGCAACCACTACAGCCACACGGTCACTTGAACCAAGAGGGATAAAGCCTATCGCCTGACGTGCTATAAGATGTTCTCCTTTATATACTCTGCTATCAATAGTCTTCATTCCTAAGCTTTTTGCCCCTAAACTAATGACTGAACTCTCTAGAAAGCTCATGCCCCAATCTTTATAGAATCGACGTTTATCATGAGACTCTACGAAATAAATATTATCTTTATAGCTATGGTAATTTTTCTCAAACTTCATATTTTTAGTAGTGTTAATGGCATACTTTTTTAGTTTATTTTCAATAATCCCCCCTCTCTCTTTCCAAAAGCTTTTAAACCCAATATTTGTAATGTTTTCTTCAACTCGATACTCATCTTTCCAAACTATCTTATCGGTCACCAAGTCTTGAATAAAGGTTCTAATGAGTACCATGTCAGCAGGGTCAGTATCGTACTCTTTGATATAAGCAAATTTCCCATCACTACTATAGCCCAGTGGGTAAAAGTTGTTATATAAAAACGGAACACCCTCTATGTTTGAGCTATACTTATCTAATGCAAGAAAAGCACTCTGTTCCATATTTAATACTTTGGGGAAGGCTAAACCCTTTTTCAGTCTTGGAGCTGTTATCTCTTCAAAGGCACAATCAATCTTATGCTCTTTCATGTTGAGCTTGGTCGCTTTTTTAACATACTTTAAAATCTTTGCCAACGCTTCAGGAGAATCCTCTGTGACCACCTTACTGCTATCCATAACTACCCTACACTCTTTTGAACCATAATCAAGCAACTCAACATTTAGCCCTTTTATGTATGCCAAATTGATATTGTGATTTCTCATATGCTCTAGCTCTTTTGCTTTATGGGGTGTGTTGATAATATACTTATTGGTTATAAAACCAATGGCAGACTCAGGCTCAGAATAGTAAGTATAGGCAATCGCTTTGTGGAGAGCAATACCATCGTTGTTCTTACTGTTAATATCCATTTCACTATCAATAGGTATGTAGTAGGTTAAGAAGTAGTCCATGCTCGCAGAAGCTGTCTGCGTCATGAAGGTTAGTAAAATTAAGATTTTTAGGTAAAGGTTATTTTTATTCATAAGATGTTCCTTTTTAATTTGAGACATTATACTCTTTTAATATCTTTATGGACACCCCTTCAACAACAGCTCATACTGCTCTATCAACTCTTTATGTTGCTGATAGCTTTTAATATTTATATCAACCATATTGGGAACCATCATAGCCGATAAAAGTGCAACTACTCTATCTATAGTCGTCCCTCTAAAGTCACTCTCAAACCCTAAAAAGTCTAAAGCTCTCATGAGGTAAACACTCCCTTTATATTTTACAGTTTCCCAAGTGCCATTATGTCTGCTGAGGTCTGTTACCTTTTTCACGTATGTTTTATAACGTGTGAGAGATTCTGCAGAACCATCTTCTATGGCTACCTTCTCTAGCTTGGACATCTTGTTAAGTATCTTCTCAAACTCAACAGAAACCTCATTACTCAGCTTCTCTGCTCTCTCTTGGGTATAGGCTGTCAAGTTATCTTTTTTTATGCCATCCTCTCTCCACATAGTGAGTGTCCGTTCTTTTTCAAGCTCTAACTTCTCAAAAAGTAGCTCTGGATTTTGAAGAGGATATTTTTTAACTATCTCTCTTACTTCATCTGAACAGTTGAGTGAGATGAGTAGTTGTTGCATATAGTTTAATGAAATCATATAGTCTATAAGGTTATCAGAGTTCTGCATGAGTGCATGAAAGTTACCCAAGTTTTTATTGACCAATTCATAATATTCATCTTTAGGTGCATGCTCTTTCAAATAGTCAGTATAGAGCTGTAGTAGCCTAAAGAAGTCACTGTAAGGCAGAGCTATATTTGAAGAAGCATCGGTTTTACAGGCTTCCTTAGAAAAGAGTTCTTCATTTTCAAGATAATCGGGAAGAAGTTTTTCAAAGCTCTCTTTTAAGGCTCTTTGGGAGGTGTTGTTTTCTACATTGTCAAAAGATTTAAAGGTGTAAACTTGTATAGAACTTGCACTAGCATCTTTAAAAAATGTTTTAATTTTTGGAAAAAGTAGCTCATTTTCAGTAGCAAACAGTGAACTCGACAGAAGTATCATTGCTATGATGATTTTTTTAGGATTTATATTTATTTTCATGAGGGTATTTTAGCGTATATAGTAACAAATATAAAAGAATATTTTGCATTTTATGTTAGAGTAAAGTAAAAATGAAATGATAAAACCATGAAAAAACAAAAGCACTACATCATCGGTGATGTACACGGAATGTACAAACAGCTCCTCTCTCTACTAAACAATCTTCCAAAAGATAGCAACGTTATCTTTGTGGGCGACCTAGTAGACCGTGGAGAAGATAGTGCAAAAGTTATAAAACTCGTAAGAGCTAGAGCCTACCAAACGGTTTTAGGTAATCATGAAAATACAATGCTT
>Ga0256844_10000690_pt1 | contig 12904 bp, 15 predicted proteins | sample MusselsmetaG_FD_189100 | JGI IMG/M metagenome (GOLD analysis project Ga0256844, IMG submission 189100) | Mussel associated microbial communities from hydrothermal vent at the East Pacific Rise, Pacific Ocean - Mussels | ecosystem: Host-associated > Mollusca > Shell > Unclassified ... | reverse complement strand
TAATATAATATGGATTCCCATCTGACCAGGTTTTAATCGTATACTCGCATTTAGTACATTTAAATAGTTTTGCTTCTGCCATAAATTCACTCTCGCAGTCATTTTTTATCAAATTATATTAAGATTTTTAACTAGTATAAAAGATGCATTTAAATATAGTTGAAGCTAAAGATAAGCCGGAGAAAAATATCCTGTATTCCCCGCTGCTAAGTGCTCCGTTTGCATAAAGGTACTTGCATGTACGGCTTGATTTTGTATCTTCATTTGATATCCTCCCCTAGCCAAAGCAAGGAGGATGTCAACGTATAGAAAATTAGACAAGAGCTGTAAAGTTACCAGTGATCAGGCAATTTCCTGGAGGTATGAAATACTCGTAATATTTCAACTCGATGATTACAAATTCGATAGGGAACGATATAGGAGGTTTTGTCAATGACCAGCTCCCTGGTTCCTTCTATTCGCCCAGGGCGACCTAAGGAGGAATTATCCTTTAACAAGTTAACACTCTCTCTAATTCGCTGAACCACGACACAAACTGCTTGAGGATTGTCCTGTGCAATATGTTCGGCTTCCTTGTTCAGATTGTTAAGTGCCATTTTAAGCCACTTAACTTCCATTTTGAGTCCATTTATCAAAAACGTTGGTAACTTCTTTTTCTGTGGCAAAGTCGCCTCTGTCTGCCTCTTCAATAGCCTCCTGTATTTCCTGAACCTGCCATTCATTAATATCAATGTATTTTTGAATCGCCTCAGCAGCTAAAAAAGATTTGCTCCTATGGGTTGCTTGCGCTAAATCTTCCAGACGACTTTTTATCGAATCATCAAGACGTATAGTCATAGTTGAAGACATGATTAATTCCTTCACTTAGTGTGTTTTATTGTGTACATTATAATACATGTGAAAATTTATAGGAAATACTTATAATAAAAGCTATCTCTTGACATCAATTAACAAGATTCAATATGGATATTTATTCTATTATTATGATCGTAATAATTATTTCACTAATATTATTTGCTAAGGTTGTAAAAATGGTGATGAACAGAAAAAACATGACATAAAAACAAAGATTTTAATGTTTTTTTATTACATTGGGCAATAAGATCGCTTAGAGTAACTTTTGACACCATTGGTGCTCAAACCCCGAATGTAACACACATAAGGTATTATAATCTTGAAAGATTCCTGTCTATGAAAATCATACAAATGGATTATGAATATAATCCTCATTTATGTGAATAGTTCCCATATTGTATTAATTTTTTCATTTATAATGAATATCCCTGATATTTATATTATAAGAGAATAAAAAACATGGTATAGAAATGTTTAGCTGGCATCCTGTAGGGTATTAATTAATACATAAAATGTTGATCTGTTGTAAAAGGAAATATATATGAAGTTAAAATTTTTTTTGTTCTCACTTCTCTTCTCGATACATGCTTTAGCAGACTCTGCTGAATCACTACAAAAAAGCAGTAACTCATATCCATTAGATTCAGTGATCTGGCCCAACAATGCTATTCCTGTTTGCTGGGAAGATATTAATGTCAATCCGGCAATGCAAGCCAGTGTACGTGAGGTAGTGGCACTGACATGGGAAGCCAGCTCACAGGTGACTTTTACCGGATGGAATCAGTGCCCACAATCTTTTAATGGTATCAGGATTAATGTAGAAGACGTAAGGCCACATGTAGATTATTTTGGACGTATATTGGCACGTAAAGTGAACGGTATGACATTAAATTTCACTTACAATAATTGGGCAAAAAACACCTGGCAGTGCTGCTGCTAGCTATAACACGTACAATAAACATTTGTATATACCTTTGGTAAAGATTGTTGAGAATGGTCAAGTCAGTGAACTATATTCTGCTGTATTGAGATATAATGGCAGTGTTTTCTCAACTGTTTCAACACGGCAATTACAGCCAACTCCCTAAGCTAAAATCAAAAATTAATTATATTACATGCGGGTGATCTTATGAATTTAAAAAAAATGATAAGTATAATGTTATTTTTCTCCTTACTGTGGAGTGCCAGTGCATTTTCTACACCTACCAAAGACTGTCTGGCAAGTTATAAAGAAGGCACAGGTATCTTAGAAATACCCTGCCTAGAATATAGTGACAAAATAGGTCATACAAAAAAAGAAATATTATCGATCTCTTTAAAAAAAATCAATCTCTCAAATAGTAGCTATATTTTTGAATTAAGAGATGGTAACAATTCTCTTATTCAAAATGATGATTTTATACCAACATATTAGCCAAAATTAGGTGACCTATGAATGTAAAAAAAATAATATCCACAATAATATTTTTCTCCTTACTCTGGAGTGTCAGTGCATTTTCTAAGACGACCAAAGACTGTCTGGTCTATTATGAAGAAGCAACAGGTATATTAGAAATACCCTGCCTGGAATATTATGATAAAACAGGGGCGCTGACAGAAAAAATATTGTATCTTCATTTGAAAAAAATTAACCTTTCTGATAATGACTATATTTTTGAACTAAGTGATTCTAAAAACTCTCATATACAAAAATTTATTTCTGCTGATTAGTATAAAATAAGTGGGTTAAAGGCAAAATATCCCCCTGTAAATAATATACAGAGGGGTAAATAACAGCGGCTTGTGTCAGACTAATTACCAAGCGACTTTGTTGTGACAAGATGTGGTTCTGCTTCACAAGTGGCAACCGTATCATTTTGGTTACACCACCTCTTGTATCTAAGATATTCTCGTTCAATTATCACCATTTTTTACCCATATCATTTTTGTTCGATTTAAAGTGATTAAAATAACGGTTGTGAAACACATTAGCTTCAACTTCCCGTGCAAATTGTTTTGCTAGAGTTTTTGTTTTAAAAGTCTTGGTGATGGGGCTTAATCCAGATAAACGGATTTGAACTTGATACGACCCGTAAGGGCGCTTAGTGATAGTTGCCATAATAACAGTCCTTAAAGATGCCATTTAACCATCGACTGTGGCGGTGGTGTGGCGCTAAGTTAATCGAGTTATCAAAGACGATTCAATCAGACTATAAGGTGTTGTTTTTGCTGAAATAATTGGTGCCCAGACCTGGAATCGAACCAGGGACACAGGGATTTTCAGTCCCTTGCTCTACCGACTGAGCTATCTGGGCAACGGCGTGTATTCTGTCGTTTTTGCAGCTTGTTGTCAAGAAAAAAGTGAAATAATTAGCTAAAAAAACAGAATTTTTTAGCTCTAATTGTATAGAAAAAATTCTGTTTTTACTGCTACTGATAATGATTATTTATTTTGGAACAACATAGTCATCAGGTTTAGCTGATGCCTCATCACTGAAAAAGTATTTGTCCATTTCTGTTTCCAGAAACTTGCGATGTTCGGGATCAATCGGTGATAAACGGTATTCATTGATTAGCATTGTCTGGTGTTGCACCCAGCCGGCCCAGGCTTCTTTGGATACACTCTCAAAAATACGTTTACCTAAATCACCTGGATAAGTAATGCGCTCAAGACCTTCAGCTTCTTTTCCTAGTTTTACACAATTTACCATTCGTGACATATTCTTACCTTTTATGCGTTTGCTGCTGTTTGAACAGCCAATAGTGCTATTGACTGATAGATTTTATTTGTATTCAGATATGAGTTTCGTTATGGGGGTTGGCATTCCCAATTTCAATGGTTTTTGTTTATTGAACCAGAGAAAATGCTTATTATCATGGATTTGATAATGCTGTTTAATTTGGATGTGTACAGGGGTTATGAGTAAGTCAAAATGACTAAAACTATGCTTAAATTCAGTTTGCATATTTATTTTTTTATGGCTTATAAAATGCTGTTGGTCGAGCCAGAGTTGAATTTCTTCAGGAGTATCACATTGTGGGAAGGACCATAATCCACCCCAGATCCCCTGTTGTGGACGTTGTTCCAATAATAACTCATTACTTCCGTTGCTGATCATCAGTAAAAATGCTTTGCGTTGTGGTTTTTTCTTTTTGGGCCTGGGATATGGATAATCTGCTGTTTGCTGGCTTAAATATGCTGCGCATGCGTTATTAAGTGGGCACTGCAAACATTGAGGTTTGCTTCGACTGCATAAGCTTGAACCTAAATCCATGAGTGCCTGATTAAACTCAGCACAGCGTATTTTCGGGCTTATAGGCTCAATTAATGCCCATAATTGCTGCTGAATCTTTGTCTGTCCGCTCCAGCCTTTAACTCGATAATAGCGGCATAGGATGCGTTTTACGTTACCATCAAGGATGGCTTGATGCTGAGCATAGGCAAAAGACAGGATAGCAGCGGCTGTTGAGCGGCCGATACCGGGCAGCAATTGTAATTGATCAAGCTTATCAGGAAAAATACCGTCATGTTGCTGATAAATAATTTGAGCGGTTTTATGCAGGTTGCGGGCGCGTGCATAATAGCCAAGTCCAGTCCAAAGATGTAAAACATCACCCTGCTCCGCTGTTGCTAAAGAATGGATATTGGGAAAATAATCCATAAACTTTAAGAAATAGGGGATTACTGTTTTTACCTGAGTTTGCTGGAGCATAATTTCAGATATCCAGATGCGATAGGCTGTTTTATCTTGCTGCCAGGGTAGATCTTTACGACCAAACTGGTCAAACCAGAGAAGTAGATTAGCGGCAAATTGCTTATTATTTTTGGCTGATATTTTAGACATGTTAGGTTGCTGTTTGCTACGGAGACAAAAAAACCGGGCAATTGCCCGGCCTTATGAAAATGATGATGCTATGCTTTAAAACTTCAGCATGCCTTTAAATTTATCACCAAATTTTTCTTCCAGCTTTTTATTTATTTTGTCTTCTACTTTTCTTTTCACTTCCTGTTCAAGTACTTTACTGATATTGGCATTTTCTGAAATTTCTGAGAATTTTCCTTTAATGGTATAGGGAATTTCTCGTTGTTTGAAATCACTACCTTCGGTGTTTTTGTCAATTTTTAAGCTGTTTAATAATTTAACTGCCAGAGTATAATCCAGATACTCCTTAGGTAAGTCAATATAGCCCTTGCCGGTGAGTTCCATGAGCGGTGATTTACTGGCTAAGTCATCATTATGTATCACCCCATTTTTAATATTCAGTGTAGCCTTTAATTCAGCAAATTGGGTGTTTTTATCTTGTGATTCAGAGGGGGCCGATTTTCCTTTTAATAAAGCATCCGCCTGCCGGATAGTGCTTAAAATATCCAGTTTTTTAATGTGTCCATCAGTGACCAGTAGTTTGACTATACCATTGGCATTTTTAGTCAGATTTTGGCTGTTATTACCCGTGCTGCTGATATTGGCAGAAATATTGGCTGCGCCGGTAAGTTCCTGGCTGCCGGTGGTGTCGAGTAAGAGATCACCAATCTGTACATTTTTAAGCTCATTAACGATTTTTAGTTTAGCTGTTTTGCCTCGGGCATCCAGATCGCTATTCAGTTTAATGGTGCCTTGATAGAGATTAGCTTTTAAAGGGGTAAGCTGTACCAGACCATCTTTGCCTTTTAAGATAATCAGTACCTTGCTCATTTTTGCTTTACCGGCAATAAACTCATTAATGGCCAGCTTGCCACTAAGATTTAGCTGGCGCAGTAGCTTAACAGGGAACAAGGGTGGATTTGTTGATTTAGCCTTTGTCTGAGCCGTCTTTTCCTTGCTGACCGCAGTAACCGGTGCTTTGCCTGCAGTCTCTGCCGGTGCAGCCAGGGCATAGTAATCCAGGTTAAGCTGGTTGAGAGTTAAATCAAAACCATAAAAAGGTTTTTTGAAATTTTTAACTGAAGCGCTGCCTTTGAGTGAGGTGTCATCAAGGTTTGCTTCCAGGGAGCTGATAGTAACGGCATTTTGATTACCTTTAAAGCTTAGTTTGGCATCAGCTGATGTCAGTGCCTGTTGTTCTTTCATTTCAGGCAGTGTGGCGCCTAAAGTAGCTGCCAGTTTTTTCGGGGAAAATTTATCAATGCTGATTTGCCCGCTGTATTCAGGTGAGCTGCTAATTTTGCTTGCATGAAATAAACCGTTAATGACCATATCATAAGAGGTTAATTTCATTTTACTGATATCCACTAATTGAGCCTTGCCATCCAGCTTGATGTCACCACTGAGTATAGTTTTATTGGCGCCGCCGGGCAGCATTTTGCCCTGCAGATCTATTGTTAAAGTGGTACCGGGTAATTGTACTTTTTGCTCTGCCAGAGCAATAGTAGGTGAACTCTGTAATTTGATATCACCTTTTATTGCCGGGTTTTTGCTGTCAATATGACTTGCCAGCAGCAGTTGTTTAATGGTTAATATCTGGCTGTTGCCGTTAAAACTAATGTCACCGGACAGTGTTGTTTTATTGCTGCCGCCCTGCAGGGCTTCGCCGGACAGATCCAGAGCAAGCTCGGTGTCAGGCAGGTGAAACAACTGTTTTGATAAAGAAATGCTGGGTGTGGTTTTAAGACTAAAACTGCCGTTAATGGCAGGGTTATTACTAGTGATCTCGGTGGCAATGCTGAGTTTAAACGGCTTGTCTTCAATGAGTTCACTAATGGATATATTGCTTTTGGATAAGCGGATGCTCTGTTGTGCCTGTTCATCGACCCAGCTGATCTGCGCATCACTGATACTCAGCCCGGCAACACTAATGGCCGGTAGTTCAGTACTGGCTTTTTTCTGCTTATTATCAGTGCTCTGTTTTTTATCCTTGTCTGCTGCTGTAGTCTTCTGCTGATTCTGAGCAAGATCGTCCCAGTTAGTTTTACCCTGTTTGTTTTTAATCAGGTTAAGTTCCATGCCCGCCAGTTTGATTTCACCGATATCCAGACGATTATCGGTGAGCAAAGGCATAATGGCGACAAAAACCGAAGCGCCCTGCATTTTGGCAAAGGGCTTGTCCTCAAAACCTTTGGCATTACTGAGCTCCAGTTTGCCCAGTTCCAGGGATACGGATAAAGGTAGGGATATGGATAGATCAATATCACCCTCAATGGTCAGTTTACGTCCTGTTTGCTGTTGGACTTGTTGTGCTATTTGTTCTTTAAAGTCATTAGGATCAACAAAAATGGGGATCAAAATAGCGGCAAGGACAATAATTAATATCAGAGAAACAATAATGCCAAGAAAAATTTTTATTAGTTTTTTCATTTGTTTTATTACCGGGTTGAGCTCACGATTAAAATACAGATTTAGTTAATACTCATATAGTAGAATAAATTAGTCTTCAATGACAACTTACATCAGCTGTATATTTGTTTTATTTCTTTTTCAAACAGTGCTAATATTTTTGGACGTTTTACCTTTAACGTTGGTGTCAGAATACCATTATCAACTGTCCAGGGATCGACTGTCAGGATCACTTTACGTATTTTTGCGTAACCCGGAAAATCATGCAGTACTGTGCGTAAATGGCGTACAATCTGGTTCGTGACGGCCTTACTCTGTAAATTGCTTTTGTCAAAAGGATCCAGCTTGTTCTGCTCGGCAATATGCACCCATTCCTCAGGCTTTAGTACCAGAATTGCACTGAGGTAAGGCTGACCTTCACCCAGCAATAAAGCTTGTTCAAACCTTGGATCAATAATAATGGTATTTTCAATATCCGTAGGCGGTATTTTCTCCCCATTAGACATAATTAAAATATCTTTTAAACGACCGGTGATAAAGATATGACCGGTGTGTTCATCAATACGTGCCTGATCACCACTATGAAACCAGCCATTGGCATCAATGGCCTGAGCAGTGGCGGCATGATTGTTCCAGTAACCCATCATGACTCCGGGGCTTTTGATGAGTAATTCATCATCGTCACCGATTTTAATTTCAATGCCTTCAAGAGGATGACCGATAGAACGGGGTTTGTTATTCTTCAGGCGATTAAAAGTGGCCACCGGACTGGTTTCTGTCAGTCCATAGCCCTGAATCAAAGTGAGTCCAAGACCAATAAATGTTTTTGCAACGGGAAAAGGAATTGCAGCACCTCCAGTTGCAGCCAGTCTGAGCCGGCCACCAAATTTTTGCATGACTTTGTCGGCCACCAGATGTTTCAGCAATGGCCATAATAAACAGGACAGGCAAAACGCTGAACGTTTTTGCTGGTATAAAAAGCGGTTATAGCCCACTTGAACTGTTAATTTGAATAATGCCCGTTTGATGGGTGAGCCTTTTAGCAAAGTGCTTTCGATTTTGGCATAGACACGTTCATAAATTCTGGGTACCGAAATGAGCAGGGTCGGTTTAATAGTGACCAGATCTTCAGCCAGGACTTGAATGGAGCGGGCAAAAGTGACTTTGCAGCCGACCATCACGGTGAGGTAATAGCCTAGACTGCGTTCAAAAGTGTGTGACATGGGCAAAAAAGATAAAAAAATATCATCTGGTTTTATTTCAAGACCCTTTGCAGAGGGTTCTGCAATCGATAAAATATTGGCATGGCTGAGCATGACACCCTTTGGCTTACCTGTTGTTCCAGAGGTATAAACAATGGTGGCCAATTCATCCGGTGTGCCGTTACGTTTATGTAAAACATGTCCCTGCTCGGGTAACCAGTCATGCAGGCTGGTTACCCGTGTGCTTTCATCGGCAAGTTTATCAGTATGAGCATCGATGAGGATGACTCGTTTTAAGATAGTATTATCGGTACATTTATCGCGTAACCGGCCCCATTGACTACTGTCCTGTACGACGAGTAATTTAATGGCAGAGTCTTCAAGAATATAGGCAATATTATCTGGACGGTCTTCCAGGTAAAGCGGCACCACGATTAAGCCTAGGCCCAGAGCTGCTTGATCGACCGCGACCCATTCCTTGCAGTTTTTCATCAATATTGCAATCCGATCACCATTGTCAAGTTGCTCTAAAGCAATGGCTTTTTGCCAACGGCCAACCAGCACGGCCATATCATTCCAACTGGTGTCTTCCCAACTGCGATTATTTTTATTGTATTGACTATAGGCAATGTTATCAGCGGAACGGGTGGTTCTTTCATAAAAAAGCCCATCTAGCGTACCTGCTTGTTCCTGAGTAATCATACTATTTTCAAGCGTTGAATTGGCCATAGATAAAATCCTGAAATAAGGTGGTGTATTGGGATACTAAATCCCCCAAATCCGACAAATAGGTGTAAAATATAACATAGATAGTGAAAGATCCGCAGTAGGAAAATGCTTAGGCTTATTACTTTAATTTATTGTTCAGGGAGTTTTATTTGAAAATCTTTGTTAATGGTGAACAAAAACAAGTTCCACAGTCCTGTTCTATTCAGGATTTACTGATTTTGATGGATATGGCAGGGCAGCGCTTGGCTGTTGAGGTCAATGAAGAAATTGTTGCCAAAAGTCGTCATGAGGAACATGTGTTTAATGAGGCTGATAAAGTGGAAATTGTGCGTGCTATTGGTGGTGGCTGAACTATCTGCGAATAGTGGCTAGTTTTCTCATGCGCTTTTTAGGATAATAAATATTTTTTATTAAGGTTAGGACATAATATGCAAGACGAGCAGTTGATCATTGCGGGTAAAACATACCATTCACGGCTTTTAGTGGGCACCGGTAAATACAAGGATATGAATGAAACCCGTGAGGCTATTGAAGCCAGTGGTGCTGAAATTGTGACGGTGGCTATTCGACGTACCAATATTGGGCAGAATGCCGATGAAGCCAATTTGCTGGATGTTATATCACCCGATAAATATACCATCCTGCCTAATACTGCAGGCTGCTATACGGCCAAAGATGCGATTAGAACCTGTCAGCTAGCGCGTGAACTACTGGATGGGCATGATTTAGTCAAACTTGAAGTGCTGGGTGATCAAAAGACGCTCTATCCCAATATGGTGGATACGATTGCCGCAGCTGAAGTGTTAATTAAAGATGGCTTTAAGGTGATGGTGTATACCAGTGACGATCCTATTATTGCTAAACAATTAGAAGAAATGGGCTGTGTTGCAGTGATGCCGCTGGCAGGCTTAATTGGTTCGGGGCTGGGAATTTGTAATCCGCATAATATTCGCCTGATTAAAGAAAATGCAAACGTGCCTATTTTGGTTGATGCCGGTGTGGGTACGGCTTCAGATGCTGCCATTGCCATGGAAATTGGCTGTGATGCGGTATTGATGAATACTGCTATTGCAGGTGCAAAAAAACCGGTTCTGATGGCCTCAGCAATGAAAAAGGCCATTGAAGCCGGCAGAGAAGCTTTCCTTGCCGGTCGTATGCCGAAAAAAGCCTATGCCAGTGCTTCATCACCTATTGATGGCACCTTTTTTTAATGACAGAAAAAGTCACCAATAATGCGCCTGAAGCAGTGCCTCATCCGCGAGCAATAAAAAGCTTTGTCCTGCGCTCAGGGCGTATGACGCTGGGGCAGGATAAAGCCTATGAGCAGTTATGGGCGCGCTATGGTGTGGCTGCTGATGAGCAGCTCATTGATTTTGAAAGAGTATTTTCACGTCGTGCAGATGTTATCGTTGAAATTGGCTTTGGTATGGGAGACTCCTTGCTGCAAATGGCAAGCAGTCACCCGGAAAATGATTATTTAGGTATTGAGGTACATAAGCCGGGTGTGGGACGATTATTGGCCAATATAGATGAGCAAGCACTGACTAACCTGAAAGTAATGCGCTTTGATGCGGTGGAAGTATTAAAAAACCAAATTAAAGATGGCAATTTGAAGGCTGTTTATTTATTTTTTCCTGACCCATGGCATAAAACCAGACACCAGAAACGGCGCATTGTCCAACATGATTTTATTCAGTTGGTACGGCAAAAATTATGTCTGCATGGGTATTTTCATATGGCCACTGACTGGGAGCATTATGCTCGTCAAATGCTCCGCAGTATGCAGGAAGCTGCAGGATTTGAGAATAATGCTCTTGATGATGGTTATTTTCCCCGACCAGAATATCGTCCTACTACTAAGTTCGAACGTCGGGGTGAGCGTCTAGGCCATGGTGTCTGGGATCTTTTATTTAAAAAAATCAGTTGATTTGTCTATTGGTTTCATATCGTCTCCTGTTTTCTCCTAATGGGCCTCAGGTGATAAAGTAAGACATTATTTAATCTGTTCAGAGTATGAAATTGGCTGGCCTGCAGCAGGAGATTTACGATGAATCTAACCATTGAACTCATACCTCAGACATGGCTCTATATTGGTTTTTTTTTATTAATACCCGTCTTGTTTCTGATTTATGCCACCTTCCCCGGACAGTGGTTTAAGTATAATTATAATATCTTCTTTGCTATGGGACTATTGTTAATGGTGCTCTGGTATATGAAAGCCGGTGTGCATGCCGGTATGGTTTATCACTTTCTTGGTGCGACCCTGCTGACGCTGATGTTTGGCTGGCAGCTAGCGATTGTGGCGATTATGATACAGGTGCTGATCCTGATCATTATGCAGGTGCTGCAATGGCAGACTTTTGCTGTTAATGTCTTCTTTATGGGGATTATTCCGGTCATTATCAGCTCATTTATCCTCTCGCTGATTGAACGCATAAAAAATAATCATTTTATTATCTATTTTTTTGCCGGTGCATTTTTAAATGCTGCAGTCACGGTGGCGATTAGTGTTTATCTTAGCTCAATGTTTATGGTCGCTAGTGATGCCTATAGTTATGATTATATTGCTTATGAATATACGCCCTATATCTTTTTGATGATTTATCCTGAGGCTTTTTTAACGGGGTTGGTGATGATTATTATGATTGTAAATTATCCGCAATGGGTACGCTCATTTGATGATAAAAAATACCCCTATGGACGTAAAGATTAGTGGCTGGTTTCCTGCGTCCTAAACTGGCATAATACGAGGCTATTTCGTTAACACCTAAGTACAGCAGGATAGATCATTATGACAAATGTTGAGTTTGATCCACAACTCATTAAACGGTATGACAAGGCAGGTCCACGTTATACCTCTTATCCTACTGCAGTGCAGTTTAGTGAGCAGTATAGTGCTCAAACCTATCAAAAATTTGCACAAAAATCCAACCAGTCAGATCGAGCATTATCACTTTATTTTCATATTCCCTTTTGTGATACCGTCTGTTTTTACTGCGGTTGCAATAAAGTGGTGACTAAGGATCGTTCTAAAGCCGGGCCGTATCTGCAGCGAGTGTATAAAGAAATTGCCATGCAGGCGCAGTTGTTTGACCGCTCACGCAAAGTGAATCAATTGCACTGGGGCGGCGGTACGCCGACTTTTATCAGTCATGATGAAATGCGTGAATTAATGGCGGTTACCCGCAGGCATTTTAATTTGCATGATGATGATTCCGGTGAATACTCGATTGAAATTGATCCCCGCGAAGTGAGCAGGGATAGTATCAGCTTATTAAGAGAACTGGGTTTTAACCGGATGAGTCTAGGTGTTCAGGATTTTAACCCGGCTGTACAAAAAGCGGTTAATCGCATTCAGAGTCGTGAGCAGACAATGGCGGCCTTAACCGCAGCAAGAGAAGAAAATTTTAAGTCGATTAGTGTTGACCTGATTTATGGCCTGCCTCTGCAGACAGTGGCAAGCTTTGATCAAACGCTTGATGAACTGATTGAAATTAGTCCAGACAGGGTTTCGGTGTTTAATTATGCCCATTTACCGGAACGCTTTAAACCCCAGCGCCGTATTAATGAAAATGAATTACCACCGGCTTCAGCCAAGTTGGAAATTTTCAAACATTGTATGGAAAAGTTGACCAATGCCGGCTATGTCTATATTGGTATGGACCACTTTGCCAAGCCGGATGATGAACTGACCATTGCACAGAATAATGGTGAACTCTATCGTAATTTTCAGGGCTATGCTACCCATGCAGATTGTGATTTAGTGGGTATTGGTATTACCTCTATTGGTACGATTGCCAATAGTTTTGCACAAAATGTGCGTACTATGGATGAATATTTGACTAAGATTGATGGCAATGAACTGGC
>Ga0256844_10000689_pt1 | contig 12924 bp, 13 predicted proteins | sample MusselsmetaG_FD_189100 | JGI IMG/M metagenome (GOLD analysis project Ga0256844, IMG submission 189100) | Mussel associated microbial communities from hydrothermal vent at the East Pacific Rise, Pacific Ocean - Mussels | ecosystem: Host-associated > Mollusca > Shell > Unclassified ... | reverse complement strand
TCTTCCTGTAGCTGCACTTTTACTAAGACTTGGTTTTGGAGATATTCCTTTTATAGATGGACAAGTGGCTCTCATCATGAAAAATGCAGGGGATGCCATCTTCTCACATCTGGACTTACTCTTTGGTATCGGTATCGCGTATGGACTTGCAAAGAACAATGATGGTGCAGCTGCCCTTGCCGGTGCCATAGGAGTACTCATTGCCAAAGCTGTTTACATCAGTATTGACAAAGATGTCAACATGGGTGTCTTTGTAGGTATCATCATAGGGGTATTAGCTGGTACCTTATATAACCGTTTTTATGACATTAAGCTCCCCGAATTTTTAGGTTTCTTTGGGGGTAAGAGATTTGTCCCTATCATCACTGCCATCTCTGCGATTGGTGTGGGGGTACTCGCAGGGTACTTTTGGCACTATGCCCAGTCAGGCATCGATACTTTTTCCAATGCTATTATAGGACTTAATGAAGTAGGCACTTTCATCTATGGTACGCTTAACCGACTGCTTATCCCTCTTGGTCTTCACCATATTCTAAACTCTGTCTTTTGGTTCCAACTTGGAGAATACACACATATCAAAGAGGGTGTAGAAGTAGTAGCCAATGGTGACTTGCACCGTTTCTTTGCAGGAGACAAAACAGCAGGGATTTACATGTCTGGCTTTTACGTGGTCATGATGTTTGGTCTTCCTGCTATGGCATATGCTATCTACCTCAATACACCTAAAGTTTCTCGTAAAAAAGTGGGTGCCATTTTGGCAGGTGTAGCCTTCACATCATTTTTAACAGGAATTACTGAACCTTTAGAGTTTCTCTTTCTCTTTGTTGCACCCCTTTTATTTGTACTACATGCACTACTTACAGGCTTGGCTCTTGCCCTTGCACAAATGTTAGACATCCATGCAGGCTTTGGGTTCTCAGCTGGCTTTATTGACTATGTCATTAACTACAAATTGGCTACAAACCCACTACTTATATTACCTCTGGGTGCTGTATTTGCATTCATCTATTTTATTGCTTCTTACTACACAATTAAAATTTTTAAATTAAAAATATTTGATGAGACTACAGAGGATATACTCATAGAAAACGATGATGAAGCCCAAAGCTTTATTGATGCGCTTGGAGGTAAAAAGAATATTTTAGAAACCGATGCTTGTATTACTAGGTTACGCATGAAGGTTCAAGACAATACCCAACTCAAAGATGCTACATTTATAGCACTTGGTGCTAAAGGTGTGATACGCCCCGATAAACAATCTATTCAAATAGTGCTTGGTACCAAAGCAGAAAGTGTCTCAGAAAAGATAAAAGCACTTTTACAGTAGTACTATAAAAAAAAATTAAGCTTATATTAGTAAAACGTTAATGCATTTTCGTTATACTATCTCTTAAAAAAGGTGATGATAACTCTTATGCAAAAAATACTATTGGTTTTCCTTCTTTTTGTACTTAGTGGCTGTGTCCCTAGGATGCTCTTCTTTAATGGAGAAGTAGATAAAGTAATGGTGGTAAGATATGCACCTTACATGAAGCACCATCGTGCCTATTTTTCGAGAAACCATCTAAAAGTTATACAAGCAGGTAAAAAGTATCTTTTCCTTCATAACAAAAAAACAAATGACTTGACTGTACTCTTACATCGTAAAAACAAATATTTACTTTACAATATGTCTAATCCAAAGCAACTACCGCTTATTATAAAAGCAAAAGCAAATATAAGTCATACCTATCTATTTAAAACGTTAGAACATAAAGGATATCATATTGTTAAATCCCTAAATGCCATAGGTTATGTAGTCTCCGTCTCTCATCGTCGTTACAAAGGTATAAAGACACTTCTTATAGAGACAAAGGAGTATACAAATCTTCAAGCACTCTATAAAAAAGCTATTGCAAGTTACAATGCAAGCAAGATAAAACGTATTAAAACTCTTTTACCTAAACCTCTTATTTCAAATTATTATTATGCTTATAAAAAACGTTCCAAGTCACAAACTCAACGACAACAGTTACAAGTCATTGGTCAAAAGTTAGAGATAGTCACAGTAAAAAAACCAAAGATTACTACCCCTAAAAAAGTCAAATTTGTATCTAAAAAAGCTATGCCAAAGAAACTTAACACTAGCATTGAAAAAAAATCCAAAGCAGAGAAAGTGCTACAAACTCCATTATCTACACCAGCAATCACACAAAAAACAACTCCTAGAACTACAAAAAAACCTTACACCTACTACTTACATTATGCTTCTATGAGAGAGCTCTCTAACTACATTGCAAATAGTGCAACAAAAAATGCGCTAAGCTATACACAATATACGATGTTAACACAAAGAAAATTATTGTTAGAAGAAGAGAAACTTTTTGAAGAAGGGTCACTTGAAGAGCTCATCGCTGCCTATAAAGTGAATAAAAATCCAAAATATAAACAACGTATTATGTCACTAATGAAAGAGAAACAAAAAACACAATAAGCTCTATCTTACTTCTGATTCATTACATGAATCAGATTTAATCCAATTTTTGTACCTTCATTCTCTTTACTCTGAATATCAATAGGAATTATTAACTCATCACATAATTTTTTAACAATATGTAATCCTATACCAATCCCTCTGTCTTGTTCTTTATAATATCTATCAAACACTTTTTTAGGTTTCTTAATCCCTTTCCCCGTATCTAATATCGTCAAGTTATTCTCTTGTAATACAATATGTACATCTCCATTTGCGATATTATATTTTCCAGCATTCGATAAAAGATTATCAATAATACGGGTAAAAGCGTCTTTATTTGTTTTTAATACTGTATTCTCCACAGATATTCTATAATGAATATCTGCATAAAGTTCTCTAAAATAAAGTACTCTATTCTCTACCAAGTCTTTTAAGGAAAAACTCTCAGATTGTGCAGGAACTCCTTTAAGAAAGATACGTAAATTATCTTGTAGGGAGAGTATACTTTGTATATTATTTTCGAGTCTTTGTATCTTTTCATTGTCTCCTATTTCTCGTTTAAAGATTTTAAGATTTATTAACATAGAGCTAATAGGTGTATTGAAATCATGTAAAATATCTTTTACAAACTCTTCATTCATACGTAATGCTCTCTGAAATGGGAAAAGTGCATAAATAGAAAACAATAACGAGACTAAAGCTGCAAAAAGTGAATAATACCAAAACTTTTTATAAAAATATTTCTCCAATCTTTCAACTCTAGGTATATAATTAACTTTGGGATACATCACTTTCATCAAATATTTTTCAGCTGTTGGCACTTTAAAATATGCATAAAAATCACCATCTTTATAGAGTATATTTTCTTCTCTATCTTCTGCTTTATCAACAAAATCTGTCGTAAGCCCTTCACACTGTAAAGTAAAAGCACACAATTTCATTTCTACATGAATTTTATCTTCGATGTCTATTTTTTTACTTTGATACTCATTCCAAAAATAGATTGCCAATAAGACTTCTAAAAGTAGGAAAAATATTAAAAAACTTTTAAGAAATGATTCTAATTCATAGGTTTTCAATCATGTACCCCTGAGCACGTATATTTTTAATCTCAATCCCTAATTTATTTTTTAGTTTTGCAAGATTCACACGTAGTGCATTAGCACTGGGCTGCTCAAGGAAATCCATAAGTGTATAACTGTCTACAATTTTATTTCGTTCCATCATAAGTGTATGAAAAATATTGTGTTGTACTTCTCCTAACCCTATCGTTTGTCCATTTTTTTGCAATACTCTTGTCACAGGGTTATAGACAATATCATTAATCCGAAGTAGCATATCCTCTTTTTGATATTTACGCTTAATCCGAATAACCAATTCTTCCGGGTCAAAAGGCTTTTTAATATAGTCGTCTGCCCCGATATCAAAACCTTTAGAGATAGAGTTAATATCTGTTAAAGCTGTAATATATATAGCTGGGGTATTATCCCCCGAATCTTTAAGGGAAGCAAGCACATCAAAACCATTTACATCAGGGACATTTACATCTAAAATGTAAAGATCGTAACGCTCATCAAATGTTAAATCAAAGACTTCTGATCCCCTGTATGCAACATCTACAGTGTACCCTTCAAGTTCTAGAAATTCTTTTAAGCTTTTAGCGAGGATTTTATCGTCTTCAAGTAATAATATTTTCATCATACTACTAGTATACAAAAGTAACATTAAGGGAGTATTACCTTCTTTAAACCTTATTACTTTTTAGGAGTCTTCAGGACAACAAAAAATACAACAATGATAATAGCATATACAACATAATAATAAAGGTTATCACTTTTAGGCATTAACTTATCTCCATAATTTTGTCTTGACATTTTACCACTGTCAATTTTTTTTCTATTGTCTTCACATCACTCTCATCAGAAATAATAATAGGCGTGATGATATCTTTTTCCTGTTCACGGATATACGCTAAATCTACCTCAACTATCACATCTCCAGCTTTTACAGCATCCCCCTCATTTGCAATACGTTCGAAACCCTTGCCTCCAAGTGATACAGTATCAAGTCCTATATGTACTAGCACTTCTAAATCTTTATCACTTCTAATACTATAGGCATGATTCGTGGTAAATATTTTATTTACCACACCATCTATGGGAGCAGTAAATTTTCCTGTTACAGGTATAATAGCCACACCATCCCCTGCCATTTTTTGAGAAAATACTTCATCATCAACCGATTCAATTGCTACTACTTGACCATCCACAGGAGCATACACATCTCTTACTTTACGTTTTAAAAATCCAAACATTCTTTACCTTTTATATTTTACTTTACCATTTACAATTGTTGTTATAATACTAAAATTTTCATCAAATATCACTATATCTGCATCATACCCTCTATGTAATTTGCCTTTATTTACCCCCAACATTTCTGCAGGTATTTTTGTGACAGCATTGACAATACTTATCAATGACATTGTCGTATAGGTTAACATATTATACATAGCTTCATTCATTTTTAAGACAGATCCTGCAAGTGTTCCATCTTCTAAAATAGCTTTCCCCTTGCTAACATCTACCCTACGTCCTCCCAAATCATACGTACCACACTTCATACATCCTGCACGCATTGCATCCGTAATAAGTATAAGTTTATCTTTCTTCATTTTTTGTACCAATTCTAATGTAGAAGGATGGGTATGCACTAAATCTGCAATGATATCGCAAGTCACATTTGAGTCAAACACTGCACCCACAATGCCTGGTTCTCTATGATGGTAAGCATTCATGGCATTAAAAAGATGCGTGGCATGTGATATCCCCCAAGTAAAACACTGTTTACTCTTCGCATAAGAAGCATTAGAGTGCCCTATACTCAGTATAATATTTGAATGTTTTTCAGACAAATATTGAATAAAAGATTCACTTCCCTCTTCCTCTGGTGCTAGGGTAATCATCTTTATTTCATCCATGTAATTTACAATAAGTGAAAGATTTGCCTGCTGTACATAAAGTTTATCTTGTGCGCCATGCTTTGCCCTATTAATAAAAGGGCCTTCAAGGTGCACTCCTAATATATTTGCACCTGTCACTGCTTTACTATGCTGTTGAATATTTTGTAAGGCATTGTCAATATCTGTAGGAGACATGGTCATCGTGGTTGCTAAAAAAGAAGTTGTCCCTGTTTGGGGTAATGTCTTTGAAAGTATCTCTAATGCTTCTGGTGTAGCATCCATTACATCGGCACCACCAGACCCATGAATATGTAAATCTATAAACCCTGCACTTACATAAGCACCTTTAGCATCTATAACCTCTATCTTATCACTATCAGAGAGCATAATATCTTCAACAATGTCAAGAATTTTGTCATTAAAAAGAAGTATTTTATCTTTTACAATGGCATTATTAACTATCAGCTTTGCATTGAATATCGCTATCGTTGGGCTAGACATCTTCTCTTATTCTATCTTTCAACACACGTTTTAGTACCTTGCCTGTAGCATTCTTAGGAAGTTCATCTATCACATGAATCTGCTTTGGTATTTTATAGTTTGCAAGGTGTTCTTTCATGTATTTCTTCAGTCCAACTTCATCTAAACTTTTCACATCTTCAGAAAGTTCTATGTAAACTACAGGAGCCTCTCCTGACTTTTCATCTACTATCCCTATCACTGCAGAAGCACCAACACCCTCAAAAGCATCAATCACTTCTTCAATTTCCCTTGGATAAATATTAATTCCTTTTGAGATAATAAGATCTTTTTTTCTGTCGACAATAAATAAAAAACCTTCATCATCCATATATCCCATATCTCCAGTGAGCAACCAATCATTCACTATCGTTTCAGCTGTCGCTTCTGGACGTCCAAGATAGCCTTGCATCACATTATCACCCTTTACAATAATATCACCAATACCTCCATGGGGGAGTTCATTCATCTCTTCATCCACTATTTTCATCTCATAGCTATAGAGTGCCGTACCTACTGAGCCTGCTTTTTGTTTTTTAAATGTATTCATACACACTGCAGGGCTCGCTTCACTCAGACCATACCCTTCAAGTAAGGTAGCTCGTTTAAATCTTTTTGCCATAGCATTGAGTGTTTTTGGTTGTAAAGCAGATGCTCCAGAGATAAATGCACGTATACGATTGAACCACATAAAGTACCAAGGTAGTTTTGCTTTTGCCAATGCATTATAGACATCGGGAATACCAAAAAAGAGTGTGACTCGTTTGGTCAATACCTGTTTAAAGATATTTGAAAAAGGAGTAATAGACTTAATAATGACAAGACTTCCACCAACAGAAAGTGGTAACATTACACCTATAGAAAAGGTGAAGGAATGAAACATTGGTAAAAAGACTATCGCTCTATCTTTGGCTTTAACGTTGACTGTTTTCTGCCCAGAAAAAGCATTGGAAATCACATTCTTATTGCTAAGCATTGCTCCCTTTGGTTTACCTGTTGTCCCTGAAGTATAGATGATAACTGCCGTATCTTCCAACCCTCTTTCTGTGTGCTCCACAGATAGACTACTTGCTAAAGCTTCATCAAAATGTAAATGTTTGTCTCCTTCTACGGCTTCTTCACCTTCCCAAACAATATACCGGCATAAGAGACTTGCATTTGAACTGTTAACCACTTTATCATAAATCGCTGAAGCGAGTAGGAAAGAACTCCCACTGTCTTCAAGAATATAAGATAACTCTTCCTCTTTAAGAAATGTATTGATAGGAACAAGAATAGCCCCTAATTTTGATAGGGCAAAAATACTATAGATAAATTCAGGAGAATTACGTAAAAAGAGTGCCACTTTATCACCCTCATTCACCCCTTTATCTGCTAAAAATGCAGCCAAGTTATCGACTGCATCTAACATCTCTTTGTAAGTGATTTTTTGATCATCAATGAGCAATGCTACTTTATTTTTACGCTTCTTTCCATGAAGAGCAACAAGTTCATAAAAGTTATTAAACCTATATGCCATCTTAGAACTCGTACGCTACACCTACTGTAGTCAAGAATGCGCCACCTTCAGAAAATCCTGCAGGGAAAGAACTAGGATTCACTTTGGTATTTTCACCTGCTGCTACAGTAATTGATTCTTTGCTATCATAAAGGAATGCTGCACCCCAAGAGAGGTTCTCTGATTGTTGGTATTTGAAACCCATAGAGAAAATTTTTGCATCACTATCAGGCAACTCAAATCCTAAATGACTAACAGACACAGGTGTCTCATCTATAGCAAAGCCCATCATTGCTGTTAATTTATTATCCATTTTCACTGTTGCCCCAATTCTAAATGTATTGGTATCTTCCCATTTTCTAGGGATAGGGGCATCAAACACAGGAGTGAGTGGACCAATATTTGCTCCACCATATTCAAAATCTAACGCTTTATATGCTGACCAATACGTACGTTCATAGTTCAGTTCTAAGGTAAATCTATCATTCCAGGTTTTAGCTACTGACACATTTAAAGCAGCTGGTAGTGGTACAGAAACACTCGCATCACCTTTATATACTGTTTGTCCCCCTGCCAAAAGTGTGGCTGAACCTTCCTCATTTAAATCCACTTTAGAACGGTATGTCACCGCAAAATCAATATCTGATGTGGGTTTATATGCTAACGCCATATTGTAACCAAACTCAATGGTATCCCCTTCCATATCTCGTGCAATGTTGGCTCTAGGGTTACCAATAATACCACTTAATTGGGCGCCATTACTCTTCACTATACCTTCACTATACACCACTCTTACTCCAGCTCCCACACTTAAGTTATCTAGAATTTTATATGATACAGAAGGATTTAATTCAACAATTTTTAAGGTAAATTCTTCTGCTGATGCTTTTTGAAACGGTGTTTTCCATCTTTTTGTTAACCCACCTGGTGCCACCAAACTCACACCCCATCTAAAGTCACCCATGGCATTTGCCACATAGTGAAAGTTAGGTATAGCAATATTTTCTACTTCAGACTCTCCAGAAAATGCACCTAAACTATAAACATTTGAAGGGAGATGTGCAATAGTGACTGCACCCTCAACATATTGTTTATTTGCCATAAATGCCATATTTGCTGGATTGTAATACGCTGTATCTGCTCCCGTAGTATGTGCTACATATGCTGCACCCAATGCCATAGAATTAATAGATTGTTCAGGAATTTTATATCCTCCTGCCATTACAACCGAACTAGCTACTACACTTAATGCCAAACCTTTTACCAACTTATTCATTACTTCCTCCTTGTATTTTAGTTCCTCTATTGAACTTGTATGAAACACCCTATAGTATTTCATGCAAGTTCAATAAAATATGGCTTCACCCTTCAATCAAAGTATATAATTCTTCGATTTCCTCTGCCCAAATTGACTCATCAATGGTCTCTAAGACAAGTGGTATGTCATCCATACGTGAGTCGTTCATAATAAACTTAAAGGCATCCCATCCTATCTCTCCTTGACCTAACGAGTGATGTCTATCAACGCGTGAACCCAAAGGTGGCTTAGAATCATTAATATGCATGCCCATAAGATAGTCACGTCCTACGATTGTATCAAAACTATGCCATGTAGTGTCATATGCTTCTCGCGTACGTATGTCATACCCTGCTGTAAACATATGACAGGTATCTATACATACACCCACACGACTTTTATCTTCTACTTTATCAATGATGTGTGCCAAATGTTCAAATTTATACCCAAGGTTTGAACCCTGTCCTGCTGTATTTTCTATAACCAGCTTTACATTTGAGTCTTTTGTTGCTTCGATGGCTCTATTGAGTGATGCTGCAATGACATCCAAACATCCCAGTTCTGCTTGCATGAGCTTATCCATATAATCTGGGTCTTTTTTAGGTATTTTTACCAAATGTGAACCTGGGTGAAAGTTCAACCTATCTAGTCCTAAAATACGACAACGATCCAGTTCATCAATAAAGGCTTCTCGTGATTTTTCAAGTTTTTCTACTTCGGGATGTCCCAAATTGATAAGGTATGAGTCATGAGGAAGAATATGTTTAGGCAGAATGCCTGAAGCTTCAAGGTTTGCATGAAAGGCATCAATGGTTTTTGTTTCTAATGGCTTAGCCACCCACTGTCTTTGGTTTTTTGTAAAGAGAGCAAAAGCCTTTGCTCCTATAGCCACAGCATTCAGTGGAGCATTATCTACTCCCCCACTTGCGCTGACATGTGCCCCTACAAATTTTGACATTATCTTAGCCTCTTCACTTTAATTAATATATTATTGATTGTATCATGGAATAATATTTGCTTATTTAAAACACTATAGTTTATATCATATTTATCTGGTTTCACTAATTTTTGTGTAAAGCCGTTACGTGTTTTCATTAAATTTATCCCATTAAATATTTTTTTTCCTTTAAAAATATTATCCAATATGCTCTCTGGATAGCTATCACTTAAGAGGTTTTTATTAAAACTTTTTTTGCCCATACATTCAAATAAACTCATACATACACTATCTTCTGAGATTTCTAATGACATAATGGCTTGCCCACTGCTATATATTTCTACCTTCATCTCCTCCTCATTTTCATAAATAAACCCTAGGTCTGCATGCTTAAAGGTAGGTGTCTTAAAGACAATAAACACACTCTCTTGTTTCGTATACTCCTTCGTTGCACAAGCACTTAACATCAATCCTAATACCCATAATAAAAGTAGTTTTGTATACTGCATCTTTTTCTTCCTGATTTTTTCGTAAATTATACTCTATTTAAGAGTTATTTAAGCACCCTATTACTATAATTCCGTCCACAAGTTGTAGATGGCCCCTTCGTCTAGCGGTTAGGATCCATGGTTTTCATCCATGTTACAGGAGTTCAATTCTCCTAGGGGTCACCATTTGTTACTTGTAAAATTTTTGTTGGCCCCTTCGTCTAGCGGTTAGGATCCATGGTTTTCATCCATGTTACAGGAGTTCAATTCTCCTAGGGGTCACCAACATTTTCTCCCAACTCACACTACATTTTTATCTAAAATTAACTATACTACAATAAAAAGAGTTCATATGTTACGTTTTTTATCCTTTTGTATTCTACTCCTGCTCCCTTTACAAAGTTTAGCCTCTAGCTATACCGTCAATATTGCTGTCTATCAAAACATAGATACACTCAATCAGCGCGTTGCAAAGCTCCCTGTGAAATTGCAAAAAACCATTAAAGTTACACACATAGCTGCACTTTATAAAGCCAGAACGCTTCCAACAACAGATATTAAGACTTTAAAACGCTTGCTTCCACTTTACAAAGCAGAATTCCCTGATGCACATATCGCAAAAATTAAAGGTAAACAATCGAATGGAATTTATTTTCAAGAGAGATAAAGTAAAAAATTCAAGTCTAATGGGAAAGATGCCAACTATATTTTTCTATCCAAAATTTACTTTATACTGTGATAGCACCCAAAAAGATTATTGTTATGCTATTTAAAATGTTATTTATTTTAGGGTTCTTTTCATTATATATTTTAGCAAATAATATTCAATACACCATCAAGCTTGCTGCATATAAAAACCTTACTGCTCTTAATAAACAAATTTCAAAATTAAAACCTACACTGCAAGAAAATATTGAAATTAAAAAAGAAAATAATACGTATAGTGCTTTTCTTAAAACCCCAAAAGACAAAGCATACCTCACACAGATACTGCCAGCATATAAAAAAGTGTTTGCCGATGCTTATATTTCTACACTTCGTACATCAAAGATTTTATCTTCTGCCATTGGTGCACCTATACTTGGTTCTAAGTTTTATTATACTATCAAACTTGCGATGTATAGAAATCTTTCTTCCCTTGATAATGAGATTTCAAAACTAGCACCTATACTGCAAAAAAATATTATTATTAAAAAAGAAAATGATACTTATAAAACTTTTCTTCAAACACATACAGACAAAGCATATCTCACGCAGATACTGCCAGCATATAAAAAAGTGTTTGCCGATGCTTTTATCGCTAAAGTAGACGCATCCAAGGTCTCAAATTACTCAGACTCTTTTATAGTAAAAACCCTAAAAGCCTCATCTAAAAAAACTCCCTTTTCATACTCTACAACACAAAATCATACTTTTTATATCTGCCCAGATGAAAACCGTAAACATACTTATCTGCTTAAGGTTTCTTTTAAAAAAAATCGTGTGAAATACATACCAATCGCTGCTAACAGTACACCTACTATTGCAGAATATAACATAGAAGAGCAAAAACTTTTTATGTATAAAATAGGTTCATTTGACCATAACCTATATCATACGCTTGAAAAAAAATTTCCTCAATATTATCTTGTTTATTCATGGATAGGGAAAGTAAAAATAAATGCTTTACGATATTATTTTAAATTAAAAGATGCAGAAATATATCTTAAATCATTCTAAAGAATTTGGTGGAGAATAACGGGATCGAACCGTCGACCTCTTCGCTGCCAGCGAAGCGCTCTCCCAGCTGAGCTAATTCCCCAAAGTTAGTGTAGGTGGCTGAGCCTGTCGAAGTCATAATACTATAACTTTCAACGCTAGCTGAGCCTATCGAAGCTATGAACGCTCTGTTACTTCAAGTAGGTGGTAACCAAATTGTGTTTGCACTGGGCCATGTACCACACCTACCTCATCATTAAATACCACTTTGTCAAACTCTGGTACCATTTGTCCTTGACCAAAATTACCAAGCTCTCCACCTTTTGCACCCGATGGGCAAGTAGAGTTTTCTTTTGCCGCTTGTTCAAAAGTCATTTCACCTGAATTTATTTTTTCTTTAAGTGCGCTACATGTTGCTTCATCACTTACGAGTATATGTCTTGCTGATGCTGTCATTTTATTTCCTTTATTTTAGAGATTGGTATCAAACGAAACCAATTCTCCTCTTTTTAATTTTGGTATTATATCGGTTTTTATCTTCCGGATTACAAAACTCTTTTTTGCAAAAGGGATACTACTGTCTGCCACGACATTTTTAAGTTTCATATCATAATATTTGATGAGGAAATTACGTAAAACATTTTTAAGTTCTTCCTCACTCATCACTTGAAAAGTTTCATCTACAGAAAGTCCTACAAGCTGAGGATGCTCTTTTTGTCCCTCTAGAAGTGCAGTAAATAGTTCGGCATACTGTCCAAACATATTTACATCTATCACATTTAACACTGTATCTATCAATTCTGGTTTTTCAAGCAATGTTTTGAGTATGCCAAGTTGCGCTACATCATCTCTACGTTCAGAAAAATTCTCTCTAGCTTGTGCCATATTGGCTTGTTTCCCAAAAAGTGCGGGCGCAACACCTATTACAGTCGCGGCTAAAGGGATATACGCATCTTTTATAATCTGACTTAAGCCTTCTAAAAATTGTTTTACTGCAGCAAAAGCTGCTTCTTTAGCTCTTGGGTCATTGAGGTCATACCCTTCACATATTTTTTCTATGACAAAAGGGA
>Ga0256844_10000688_pt1 | contig 12934 bp, 8 predicted proteins | sample MusselsmetaG_FD_189100 | JGI IMG/M metagenome (GOLD analysis project Ga0256844, IMG submission 189100) | Mussel associated microbial communities from hydrothermal vent at the East Pacific Rise, Pacific Ocean - Mussels | ecosystem: Host-associated > Mollusca > Shell > Unclassified ... | reverse complement strand
TTTCAAGGCATAGCACCTGCACCAGGAAACCATGATGCAGCTAGAGCTTTTGCAGATAGCAACAGTTTAAATAACACTAACTTTTCTGGCCCCCTAGCTCCTTTTCAATTAGGCGCTTTAGGACAGGTTATCTCTTTATTTACTGGAGGACAAGTTACAGAATGGTCTAGAACAGACAATGCCAGATACGCACCAGGATCTGCTGAATATCAAACAGCACTAAACAAGGTTATAACTGACCCTAGTTTATTAACAGGAGCTAAATTTACAGACAACTCTAAAGTATACCATACAGAAGGTAATTATAATTTTAAGAGATTATTAAATAATGCTTTTGATCTACAAGTAGGTGGCTCATACAGAGTATATTCATTAAACTCAGGAGGAACCATTTTTACAGATTATGACGGCCCTATTAATTATAATGAATATGGTGTTTACACACAAGCCTCTATTAAAGTAGCTGACGAACGATTAAAACTAACAGGTTCTGTACGTTATGATAAAGCACAAAATTTTGACGGTGGTATTTCTCCACGTTTATCATTGGTTTATTCTGCTGGAGAGACTAAAAATCATAACTTTAGAGCATCATATCAAACAGGTTTTAGAAACCCAACTACTCAGGATCAATATATAGGTTTAGATGCTGGTAGTGCTATTTTAATTGGATCTGCACCTGATAACTTAGACCGATACACAACAAGACCATTAATTGTAAATACTACAGCTACCAATGCTCCTTTACTAGGCGCTCTTGGTATAGGTGCAACAACAACACTCTCTGGAAGAAGGGCCTATGACAATGCCTTTACGCTTGCATCTTTAAAAGCATTTGGAGCTTCTGCTGCCGCAGGAACACCTAACCCTCAATTACTAAAAAAATCTAATGTTGATTATGTGCAACCTGAAAAAGTTACAGCTTTAGAATTGGGATATAGAGGTAAACTAGGCGCTGTTTCTATTGATTTAAATGGGTATTATAATAAATACGATGGGTTTATAGATGTAAAAACGGTTGTTGTTCCTTTTTATGGAAAAGCTGACTTTTCAGATGTAATACCTGGTACTCAGACTCCATTAGCACTAGCTGCTATTGCAGATGGAAATTACTTGCCATTTCAAGTGTATACGAACTCAACTGTAGATATTTCTTCTTATGGATTAGGCTTTGGACTTTCTACAAAAGTAGCTAGTAATTTTAGATTAGGCTTAAACTATACTTGGGCAAAACTCAATTTTGATCAAGATTCAGATCCTGATTTCAAACCCAGTTACAATACACCAGAGCATACTGTTAAAGCATCTTTCGGATCAAGTTCATCTAAAAATTTCGGATTTAACATCAATGCGCGTTATGCTACAGAATATCTATGGCAAAATACTTTTGCTGATGGTATGATTCCTGCAAGATTTACTGCAGACGTACAATTGAACTATACAGTACCTAAGTGGAAATCTCAATTTAAAATTGGTGGTGCTAACATTGGTGGTCAAGAATATCAAAGTGCTATTGGTACTGGTATGGTTGGGTCTCAATATTATATTTCTTGGACAATCAATCAATAGTAAAAATAGAAATAAAATTTTTGGAAGTAAGACTTAAAATTCCTGAAGTCTTGTGACTATTTTATAAAAAATGTCTTGATTTTATCAAGGCATTTTTTATGTTTTAGATTTATTTAACTGCTTATTAATATTTGATGAAAATAGTTTTAAATTAAATTAAATTAAATTACCTTTGCGCCCTGAAAAGGAAAGAATCTGACTAAGATTTTGAGTTCTCAATTTCTTTTACTTCTTTTCTTTTCTCTAAATAAGAATAATTAAATCACAAATCAATGAGTAAAGTTACAGGTAGAGTTGCACAAATTATTGGTCCAGTTATTGATGTTGTATTTGCATCAGAAGGAGAACTTCCAAGAATATTTGATTCTTTAGAAATCTCTAGAAAAGACGGAACAATATTGGTACTAGAAGTGGAACAACATATTGGTGAAGACACTGTACGTTGTATTGCAATGGATTCTACAGATGGATTAAGTAGAGGAGAAGAAGTTGTTGCAACTGGAAATCCTATCAAAATGCCTATTGGTAATGATATTTACGGACGCTTATTTAATGTAATTGGCGATGCTATTGATGGCTTAGGAAACTTACCCAAAGAAGGGAAAGATGGCTTATCTATACACCGTCATGCCCCAAAATTTGAAGATTTATCAACTTCTACAGAAGTTTTATTTACAGGTATTAAAGTAATTGATTTATTAGAACCTTATGTGAAAGGTGGAAAAATTGGTTTATTTGGTGGTGCTGGTGTAGGTAAAACCGTATTGATTATGGAGCTGATTAATAATATTGCGAAAGGACATGGTGGACTTTCTGTATTTGCTGGTGTAGGAGAACGTACACGTGAAGGGAATGACTTATTAAGAGAAATGCTAGAATCTGGTATTATTAGATATGGTGATGATTTTATGCATTCTATGGAAGAAGGCGGATGGGATTTATCTAAAGTAGATAAAGCAGGAATGAAACAATCTAAAGCTACCTTTGTATTCGGTCAAATGAACGAACCACCTGGAGCACGTGCTCGTGTAGCATTATCAGGATTAACTATTGCAGAATATTTTCGTGATGGAGCTGGAGATGGTCAAGGAAAAGATGTATTATTCTTTGTAGATAATATCTTCCGTTTTACACAAGCAGGTTCTGAAGTATCCGCTTTATTAGGACGTATGCCTTCTGCTGTAGGTTACCAACCAACATTGGCAACAGAAATGGGTGCCATGCAAGAACGTATTACATCTACCAAAACAGGTTCTATTACATCTGTACAAGCGGTATATGTACCTGCAGATGATTTAACAGATCCAGCACCTGCAACAACATTTGCGCATTTAGATGCTACAACAGTATTGTCTCGTAAAATTGCAGAACTTGGTATTTACCCAGCAGTAGATCCCTTAGACTCCACATCAAGGATTTTAACAGCTGATATTTTAGGTGATGCTCATTATGACTGTGCACAACGTGTAAAAGAATTATTACAGCATTATAAAGAGTTACAAGATATTATTGCTATTTTAGGAATGGAAGAATTATCTGAAGAAGATAAATTAGCAGTAGGACGTGCACGTAGAGTACAGCGTTTCTTATCTCAACCTTTCCACGTAGCTGAACAATTTACTGGTATTCCAGGATGTTTAGTTGATATTAAAGAAACTATGAAAGGGTTTAATATGATTATGGATGGTGAATTAGATCATCTTCCTGAAGCTGCATTCAACTTAAAAGGAACAATTGAGGAAGCTATTGAAACTGGCGAAAAAATGTTAGCTGAAGCGTAAAACTAGTCGGCAGTAAAGCAGTAGCAGTTTGCAGTAATGCCTCTGAATACTGACTAAATACTGACTAAATACTGAAAAACTATGTTATTAGAGATTGTAAGCCCAGAAGCTGTATTATTTAACGGAGAAGTAGAAGCTGTTGCCGTACCAGGTATTAATGGAGAATTTCAAATGTTAAACGATCACGCTCCAATTGTTTCTCTGCTGAAAGAAGGAAACATTAAAATCAAAGGGACACTACAAATTGAAGATGCTTTTCAAGATAAATTTAGTAAAGGAGAAAATGATACTACCATACTATCAATAAACTCTGGTACTATTGAATTGAAAGAGAATAAGATAATTATCCTTGCAGACTAAACTGTTCTTTATTTATAAATAGAATCTTTTCCAAACTCCTTACATAAAAGATAATAAAACATTGCTCTGTACTTGTTTTTATTAGAAGTGCCTAGTGTTATACATACTTTTTTAATTGCAATATCTAGCTTAGCGTCATTTTTCAAACCCAATTTTTTAATTAAGTAATTATTTTTAACTGTAGCTAATTCTGAATCTTGAGTGCATGATACCGTTGCTGCATCTTTATTATATATTGAAGGCCCGCAACCAATAGTTACTTTAGCCAATAAAGCCATATCTGCTGTAATATTTGCTTTTTCTTTTAATTCTTTACTATAGAAAATAATCAATTCATCTCTTTTACTCATAATCAATTTTTTTAGGTTGCTTGTTTGATTGCTAAAATTTTTCACACCTCTCAAAGGTAAAGAAATATTTTACAATTTACATTATAAGTTTTTAACACTCTAACTATCAATAGATAGTGACTTGAAATAAGACCTCAATATCGTGTCGTTATTCATTTCTGAAGTATTTACTTCTAATAATTTTGCGCTGTTATTAACATTAAAAAATACTTGCAACTTATTTTTTAATGCATCTTCTGTTTCAACCAATACATATTCTATATGGTACATTTCACATAATTGCTTCGCAGAAAGGTGATGTGGTGTTTCAAAAAATTCTAATGCATTCGTCGTACTTGGACCTGGAATAAATTTAAATATATTTCCCCCTCCATTATTTACTAAAATAATTTTAAAATCCTTTTTTAGATAAGCATTCCATAAGGCATTGCTATCGTAAAAGAAGCTAATATCTCCTGTTATAAAGACGGTTTGTTGCTGCGCAACCTGAGATGCTCCAATAGCCGTAGAGGTACTCCCATCTATCCCACTTGTTCCTCTATTACAAAATACTTGTACTGACTTATTGACATCAAACAACTGCGTATATCTAATAATAGAACTATTACTTAATTGCAATTGTGCCTGTTTCGGAATGTGTTTTAAAATAATATCAAAAACTTTTAAATCTGAAAATGCTGCATCATCAATAAACTTTTGGTGTTTTTTATCCCTATCGCTTTTGACAGTTAACCAATTCTTTTGATAGCTACTTGCTATCTTTTTATGCTGTTTTAAAATAGTATCAAAAAATACCACTGAATCAACCTTAACATGTTCTGTAAGGCAATGGTAGGTATTATCTGCTTTTTTAGTGTCAATATGCCAATGCTGCTCAGGTTGATATGCTCTTAAAAATTGTTTTATTTTTTTTGAAACAACCATTCCTCCTAAAGTAATTAAAATATTTGGTTGCAGCTCTTCTAGAGAATTATCATCTAATAGAAAAATTAACTTATCTATACTATTGATAAATTTTGGATGGTGCACATTGGAAATTGTCTCTGTAAAAACCAATACAGATTCATCCTCAATTATTTTAGATAATAACTGTTCTAATTCTTTATCAGGATAATTTGCACCTATTAGTATTAATTTCTTTTTTGAAGTGCCCCACAAGGATACAAACTTACTATAATCAACAACTGTAGCATTACTTTCTACCTGTAAAGCAAGAGGGGTTTCAATGGATTTATTAGCTACAGTTTCATACAAAGGCTCATCAAAAGGTACATTGATATGTACAGGTCCTTTTTCTGATATTGAGGCATGTAATGCTTTTGTTATTTGCACTGAATTTTCTTGAAAAGAAGCAATGCCTTCAATTAAATTTGCATTATACAAACTGTGATTTTTAAAGACACCTTCTTGTCGGATAGTTTGTCCGTCACCAATATCAATCAAATGTTTGGGTCTATCTGCCGAAATTACGACAAGTGGAATATTGCTATAATAAGCTTCAGCAATAGCTGGATAATAATTTAACAAGGCAGAACCTGAAGTGCAAATAATTGCTGTTGGTTTTTGAGTTTGTTGTGCAATACCTAATGCAAAAAATGCAGCACTACGTTCATCAACAACACTATATGCTTTTATTTTTGGATGATTTGCAAAACCAATAATTAATGGTGCGTTTCTAGAACCAGGAGAGATTATCACATGCTCAACTTGGTACGCTACACAAGATGCTACAATTAATTGAGAAAGCTTTTTGTTTGAATATATCATTATTCGTTATAAGAATTGAACAGTGAGAATTGAGCCTAAAATTAGCATTGACATTGTTCTACTTTGTTCCATATTTATCAAATAGATAGAGCATAGAGGTCATTGTTGCCGCACCTAACTCTAATTCACGTTTATTAACCGCATCAAAAGTATCTATAGCTGTATGATGATAATCAAAATAGCGTTGAGAATCTGGACGCAAACCTAATAAAACTATGGAATCATTCTTTAAGGGACCAATATCTGCTCCTCCCCCTCCTCTAGAAAATTTATGAATATTATAAGGCTCAAACAATGCTTTCCATTGTTGAACTTGTTTGAAATTCTCATCACTACACGTAAAACCAAACCCCCTTGGTGTAAAGCCCCCTGCATCAGATTCTAAAGCCACTATATGGTTTTCATTCTTCTTTTTAACTTCTAAAGCATATGCTTTTCCTCCACCAAGTCCATTTTCTTCATTTGCAAATAATACGACTCTCAATGTTCTTTTTGGTTTAATTTTTAATTTTTTAAATAGCCGTAATACCTCCATAGACTGTACAATACCTGCACCATCATCGTGGGCTCCTTGCCCTAAATCCCAAGAATCTAAATGCCCACCAACTAGAATTATTTCATTCGGAAACTCACTCCCTTTAATCTCTGCTATAACATTATACGACTGTACTTCTGGTAAATTTTTACAACTTTGCTTAAAATAAAATTTAGTCTGTACGCTTTCTTCTTTTATAAAACTATGTAATAGCTCTGCTCCATTTGTACTTATAGCTGCTGTAGGTATTTTTTGAGTATTGTTATTATCACCATAACTCATTACTCCTGTATGTGGATAGTTATCTATTTTTAAATTCATAGAGCGTATTATTGCTGCAACAGCACCGTGTTTACCAGCAACTCTTGCGCCATCATAACGCTGACCAACAGATGCTCCATAGGCAGCATACGTCTCTATAGTTGTAGCAGGCATTGCTCTGTTATAAAATACTATTTTTCCTTTTACTTTATCACCCAATTCTTCAACCTCTTTTATACTTTGCACTTCAATTATTTCTGCAAAAATACCTTCCTCTGGCGTTGCTATCGAACCTCCTAATGCACAAATATTTACAGAGAATTTTCCAAATTCTGTTTCCACACGAGCTTCTTCTTTCTCTCCTCTTTCCCAATGCGGAACCATAACAGGCTGTAACCATACTTTATCTAAACCTAGTTTTTCTAATTCTGTTTTTCCCCAAGCGACTGCCTTCTTGTCTGCTTCAGACCCTGCTAACCTGCCTCCAATATTTTTAGATAAATATTCTAACCATTTATAACTCTTTCCTTGAGTTAACGATGCTGAATAAATTTCTCTTAAGTGAATGGAATCTTTTTGGTATTCTGTTTGTGCAACTATTGTGGTGTAAAATAAAATAGTTACTATTCTAAATATTGCTTTCATATATAATAATTTAATTGCTAAGGTCGTAAAGTTTATACAAAACTCACAAAATTATGCTATTAACATCTAATTTAATCTTGTTCTAACTGTTCTTTAAACTCTTCTATTAACATTTCCATCTTCTTATCTAACCTTGGTTCTTGTATGTCTTTATATTGTTGCAATGTGTGTAATATCGTTTCTGCAACAATTAAACGCGCTGTAGGCTTATTATCTACTGGTACAATAAACCATGGTGCTTTTACTGTAGAAGTTCTATTTAAAACATCTTGATAACAATATTGATAGGTATCCCACAACTTGCGTTCTTTTAAATCTCCTGAGGAAAATTTCCAATTCTTTTCTGGAATATTTAAACGTCTTAACAACCTGATTCTCTGCTCCTCTTTTGAGAGGTGTAAAAAGAATTTTAAAATAATTGTACCATTATCTGTAAGCTGATTTTCAAAATTAACAATCTGCTGCATTCGTTTATGATAAAAAGCATCATCTAAATCATCAACACTTGTTACTGTTGGAATATGCTCACTTAAAACATATTCTGGATGTACTCTCGTAACCAATACATTCTCATAATGTGTTCTATTAAAAACTCCAATTTTCCCTCTTTCTGGCAAAGCAATATAATGTCGCCACAAAAAATTGTGATTTAATTCTTTTGCTGTTGGAACTTTAAAACTATGTACTATGACTCCTCTAGCATTTACGTCTTTAAACACTTCTCTTATCAAGCTATCCTTACCCGAAGTATCCATACCTTGTAGACAAACCAACATACTATATTTGCCATGAGCATACATGGTATCTTGTAGCTTACTTATTTTTTTTCGAACTTTTTTAAGTTTCTTTTTTGCACCTACTACAATTTCTTTTGTAGCCACTTGTGCTAAATCTACCTTTTTTGATATTTTATATTTAGTCAATATGAAATGAATTTAGGTTAAAAATAGTTATTTAAATCTACTTCATAAAAAAAAGTGAAGGCGAATTATATTCACCTTCACTTTTACTAAATAAATTAGTATTTATTTTTCTATTCGTTTTTCTTCTTTACCTCTTCTTTTACTTCCTCTATTCCTTCATCTTGAATAACACCCTTTTTACTGTAAACTGAGTTACCTCCCTTAATTTCAGTCTTTTTCGGGTCTTTTTTAACCTCTACAGGTTTAGGACTAGCTTCCTTAACTTTATCTTCAGTGACTTTTATAGTTTCTTTTACTACCTCCTCTTTTGCTTTTTCGGTCTGCTTCGCTTTAGTGTCAACTTCCTTTGCTATATCAGTTGCTTCCTTAACTTCATCTTCGGCTCCTTTTACAGCTTCTTTTACTGCCTCCTCTTTTGCTTTTTCAATCTGCTTAGCTTTCTCTTCTACTTCCTTTTCTGTATCAGATGTTTCCTTAGCTTTATCTTCAGTGGCTTTTACCGCTTCTTTTGCTTTACTCGCTTTTACTGCATCAAAATTTACAACTACAAATTCTGTTCTTCTATTGGCTTGATGTTCTTCGTCTGTACATTTCACATCATCTGAACATTTATTTGTTAATTGTGTCTCACCATAGCCTTTTGCAGTAATTCGTTTTCTACTGATTCCTTTAGAAATGATATATCGAACTGTTGACTTTGCTCTTCTTGTTGACAATCTATTATTATACGCTTTTGTTTGCCTTGAATCTGTATGCGAACCAGCTTCTATAATAAAATCTGGATTGTCTTTCATGATTTGAACTAACTTATCTAATTCTGCTGCTGCATCTTTACGTATGTTTGATTTATCTAAATTAAAATAAATATTTTCAATATTTATTTTATTCGCAATCACTTCTGGTGCTAATACTAAGTTTACTTCAATAGGTTTCTCAACAATATCATTAACTGTAATTAAGCCTTTTTTATCGCTTTGAAACGTTTCTTTACCTCCTGAAATTTTATAGGTAGCATTACATTTTACTGTAAAATGATAAACACCATTCTCATCTGAAGTTACTGTTTCTAAAACAACTCCTGCTGTATCTAATAATTTAATCTCTGCCCCTGCTATTATTTTTTGACTCTCTTTATCTTTAACAATTCCTATAACCTCTTGAGTACATTCGATATTTAATGGCTCATTTGTTAAGAAACTATAGATATCATCATCTCCTTTGCCTTCTGCTCTACTTGAAGAAAAATAACCTTTACCATCTTTTAAGATTAGTGCAAAATCATCACTAGCACTATTTACTGGAGCTCCCAAATTCAAAGCTCTTGAAATTGTAGTATCGTACATTCTATTTGCAAAAATATCAAGACCTCCTTTACCGCTACGTCCATCAGAAGAATAATAAATCAAATTATCATCTGTAAGGTATGGAAACATCTCTTTACCTTGAGTATTCACATTCTTTCCTAAATTTTTTGGAGAACTATATGTGCCGTCTGACTTAATATCTACAACATAGATATCTGTTCCTCCAATAGATCCTGGTCTATCTGACACAAAATATAATTTTTTTCCATCTGCACTTAAAGCTGGATGACCTGTTGAATATTCATCATTATTAAAAGGCAATTTCTCTGCATCTGTCCATGCTCCATCTGGCATTACCTTCGCTTTATACAACTGCAAACGCAAGACACCTGTAGTGTCATTTTTTATTATGTTTTGATAATTATTATTTCCTGTATAATAGACCGTTTTCATGTCTTTTGTAAAGGTTACAATAGCCTCATGAAACTTTGTATTTATATTGCCTTTCACCTTTTGTTTATCCGTAATTTCTCCTTCCTCACCAATAGCACCAATGTACAAATCTAAATAAGGTTGCTCGTTGGGCTTCCAAACATTTCTAATCATTGCTTTTTTAGTTGGAGCAGAAAAGATAATACTGTCGCTCCCAAAATAAGTAGTACCAAAATCTGCATATTGGGTATTTACATTGATATTCTTTATGGTATATTTTCCTGCTGTAGTTTGTGCGAACATAGAACTCACACTAAACAAAATGGCTATTATAATATATTTTTTCATGTTTACTTGATTTGGTTTTGTTTAATGTTTTAGAAAAATCTTGGTGAAATTACTTTATCTCTAGACATGTCTACATCCCATTGTAGAAATGCTTCATGTGATCCTGAATTGAAATCGCCTAAATTTGAGAGTGTATAATCATAAGCATAACCTATTCTTAAATCTTTTGAAACTAAAAAACTAATCAGTCCAGAAACAGAATCATCTAATCGATGTGAAAGCCCTAATTCTAACTTATTATTTATTAAGAAATTTGCTGACAAATCTAATGACAATGGAGATCCTGATACGACCTTAGTCATAATAGATGGCTTAAATTTTAATGTTTTTGAGAGTTCAAAAACATAACCTGTAGTTAAAAAAATATGAGTCTTATCTGAAGCCTCTGTTATAATTCCGTTTCTCTTTTCAAAATATTTTGAGTGCATCATGTTAGGCATAGATAAACCTAAATAGTATTTATTTGTATAATAAAAAACACCTGCACCAATGTTAGGCAAGGTCTTATTATCAAACTCTAAATACACACTTTCTGGATCAACTGAATTTAACGCTCCTCTATCTAAAGAATGTAGCGTAACACCCCCTTTTATACCAAAGGCTAATTTTCCTTCTGCTGAGGTATTAATGGTATATGAAAAATCTGCATAAATATTTTGTTCTGTTACTGGCCCTATTTTATCTGCAATAATAGATAAACCTAAGCCTACTTTTTCTCCAACAGGAGCATGTACAGCCATTGTTAAAGTTTTAGGAGCGCCATCAATATTTACCCATTGTGTTCTGCCTAACACCCCAATACTTAAGGTATTTCTTGAACCAGCATAAGCAGGGTTTAACACATTCATATTATACATATACTCTGTGTATTGAGGGTCTTGCTGTGCGGTAGTATCAAGTGATAGTACTATTACAAAAAATAATATAACTAATTTGAATTTTTCCATGAATCTAATTTTTATTTATTAGAAGCGTGGAATGTGATATTCCACGCTATTATTTGATTAATTATCTATTTAAATATATCCAACCTGATGTAGGCTTTCTGTTACCATCATTATAATTAATGGTATAGAAATATGTTCCAACTGGCGCTTTCTCATCTTTTGCTAATGTCATTCTACCACTAGAGAACCCTTTCCACCATTTTGGGTTAGTACTTCCATTATTACTATAATCATAAACTATATTACCCCAACGGTTGTAAACTATCATTTCAAACTTAGGATATAAGTTCGCTAGACCTGGTATTACAAACTCTTCATTATCTCCATCACCATTAGGTGTAAATAAAGTTGGTATTTCTACAGTACATGATTCTGGATCAAGAAAATCTGGAATCGTATCATTATCACAATCATCTGGACCTGTTCCATCTCCATTACCATCCCATTCTTCTTTATTCGTTAAACCATCTTCATCACAATCGCCTGCATTCCATGCTTCACTTGGTTCTAATGTTCTGTTTCCATGCACAAAATCACACATATCTTGTGGGTCTGTAGCATCAGTAACTTCTGTACCGTTAATCACACCATCACCATCACAATCTAATGCGTTCCATGCTGCAGACACATCTGCAATTACTTGACTAGTTACATTATATTCACAGGAATTATTTGGGTCTGTTCCATCTTCTACTTCTTGCGTATCTGTAACACCGTCTCCATCTGTATCTGGATTATCTACAGTAATTGTAATTGTTGCTGTATCACATACAGGTGGATTAACTGCTGCATTACATACTTGATATATAATGGTTACATCTGTATCTACTTCTGTAGCCAAAGGCGTATAACTTACTGTTCCTGTTAAAGGATCAAAACTTACTGTACCTGTTGCCGTTCCTCCTGTTTGAGTAATCGTAGTATTCGCTCCTGGTAAGAAATCATCATTCTCTAATATATTATATACCGTTGCGTCTCCAAATGATGCTACAAAAGTATCATTAACTGCTGTTGGTGTTAATGGATTTGGATCTGTACCGTTTGGATTTCCATCCTTATCACAATCTGCATCTTTCCATGCCTGACTTGTGCCTAATGTTTGACTCACTACAAGGAAGCTACACATGTCTTTTGGATCTGTATTGTCAGTAATCTCTGTGCCATTAATTACGCCATCGCCATCACAATCTAATGCATTCCATGCTGCTGTTACATTGGCTAGTACTTGACTTGCTGTCTTGTAATCACAAGAATCATTTGGATCTGTGCCGTCTGTTGCTTCTTGTCCATCTGTAACTCCGTCGCCATCACTGTCTGTATCTGTAATACTAATTGTTACTGTGGCTGTAGCACATACCGCAGGGTTTACTGCTGTATTACATACTTGGTAAAGAACCGTTACTGCTACTCCTGCTGTTGCTTCTGCTGCTGTTGGTATATAAGTCATCTCTCCTGTTAAAGGATCAAAACTTACTGTACCTGCTGCCGTTCCTCCTGTTTGAGTAATTGTAGTATTCGCTCCTGGTAAGAAATCATCATTCTCTAATATATTGAATGTTGTTGTGCTTCCAAACGTTGCTGCAAATGTATCATTTGTTGCTGTTGGTGTTAATGGATTTGGATCTGTACCGTTTGGATTTCCATCCTTATCACAATCTGCATCTTTCCATGCCTGACTTGTGCCTAATGTTTGACTCACTACAAGGAAACTA
>Ga0256844_10000687_pt1 | contig 12942 bp, 11 predicted proteins | sample MusselsmetaG_FD_189100 | JGI IMG/M metagenome (GOLD analysis project Ga0256844, IMG submission 189100) | Mussel associated microbial communities from hydrothermal vent at the East Pacific Rise, Pacific Ocean - Mussels | ecosystem: Host-associated > Mollusca > Shell > Unclassified ... | reverse complement strand
GATGAAGATTTTGATAGAATTGATTTCTTTGTATCTAACGCCATGATTTACGGTCGCCCTGTTGTTGGTGGTTACGGTAAGTTCATGAAACTCCGTCCTGCTAAAGGTCTACAGAACATTTACACTGCAACTGTTGGTGCATTTGTTCGTGGTTCACAAGAGGCTGCTGTACGTATGCAAAAGGTTGGTGGTGGTGCTATTGTTACACTTAGTTCTACTGGTAACCTTATCTACATTGACAACTATGCTGGGCATGGTACAAACAAAGCAGCTGTTGAAGCGATGAGCCGTTACGCTGCTGTTGAGCTTGGTGAAATGGGAATTCGTGTAAACGCAGTTTCTGGTGGACCAATTGACACAGACGCACTAAAAGCCTTTACCAACTACGAAGAGGTGAAAGCTGAGACCATTAAACGTTCAGCTGTAAACAGAATGGGTAGCCCAGAAGATTTAGCTGGTGCTGTCTACTTTTTATGTACCGACGAAGCATCATGGGTAACAGGTCAAACACTTGTTGTTGATGGTGGGACGACTTTTAGATAAGAACAAATAATATATTGGAATCTACGTAGGGTGTAGTCCCCGACTACACCCTCAAAACAAAATCCAATCTCTTCAAACATTTGAAATATTATAAAATGGTGTAGACGGGGTCTACACCCTACAAATTCCAACATTTATAAGGAATATCCTCTTATGCAAAACAACAAAATCGTAAATATCCCAAATATCTTAGCCTTTATTCGCTTACTCTTAGCTCCTGTTATGTTCTTGCTCTTGGTCAACCAAGATGCATCCATATTTGAAGGCATTCACCCTTCATGGCTTAACTACGCTGCTGCATTCATCTTTGTGGTTGCTTCTGCTACTGACTTCTTTGATGGCTATGTAGCTCGTACCTTTAACCAAATTACCACCATGGGAAAAATTCTTGACCCATTAGCAGACAAAATGCTAACGCTTGCAGGTTTCTTAGGACTCATGATGTTGGGTTCAGCTTCTCCTTGGGCAATTTTTCTCATTATTACTCGTGAACTTTTCATTACAGGACTTCGTGTTTCTGCTGTGGCAGAAGGCATTGACATTGCAGCTTCGTGGATGGGTAAAGTTAAAACAGTAGTTCAGATGATTGCTATTGGTTTTTTACTGATGGGTTGGTACGGAGGAGAGATTCTTCTTTGGATAGCTGTTGCGTTAACACTTTACTCAGGGTATGAATATGTTAGAGATTTCTTTAAGAATGTAAAGATGTAAAGAAAGAAAAAAACTTTTTTTTCATGCGACAGATCTCGCACCCATCCATGATAATGGACGCTTGCGTTTGCGAGATGTACGAGTATGAACCAAAAGTTTTTTAGCTCATACCTAGGAAATATTAATCGTAAATACGTGCTAGGTAGTCAGCATAGATTGCTCTAGCATTGTTTAAACCATCAACTGATAGTTCATTTAATTTACCCTCTTTAGTAATTGACGTATTAAGTAAAGCCTCTGCACCTCGCATTGCTTTCTCTGTCTCTCTCATACTCTTTTTAGAAGTTGGATGATACTCTTTCTCATCTTCAAATGCACCTTCAACATGAATAACTCTTCTTAATGCCGATGATTGCTCATCTAAAATTGTCTCTAAGTTGCTAATCTCGTCGGTAGCTTTCTTTAAGTGAGCATCAATTTTACTCATCTCTTGTTTACACTCTTCTTTTGAGTTACAGTACTCTGTAGTTTTTTCTAATGTCTCTTCTGCAATACGAAGATTTTTTCTTCCTTTTGTACCAACACGAAGTGTATAAACTAACCAAGTAACAAAAAGTGTTGAAAGACCAAGAATTACTGCACCTAAAGTTACATTACCACTTGGGATAAGTGTACCAATCCAATTTAATATAGGGTTAATTTGAGTTGTAGCTGTCTCAGGTGTAAGTTCAGCAGGATTAATGTTCAGATTTTTTGTTGCAAAGAAAATCCAAGCAGCAAAAGTAGCTAAACCAGCTAAAAGTGCCATAATTAGACCTGTGAAACGACCAGAGCTAATGTTTTGAACTGAAAAGAGGTCACTCTCATCACCCTCTATAGAAAGTTCAAAAGGTTCACCTTCATCATATGAATCATATTCAAAACCAACTTTTTCAAGTAACTCTTCACAGTCATTAAAAGTTCCATTTTTAAAGTTCTCTTTTGCACTTTCAAACTCTGCTGCTGCTTTCGAAATACCAACTTTACACTCAGCAACTTCAGACTCAGCTTTTGAAACCAACTCTTTAGAAGTCTCAATTAACTCTTTTGCCTCTGATGACTTAGTTTTCTTAGCAGCACTTTTTGCTACGGCAACAACCTCTTCCTTAACTTCAGGAACAAGCTCATCCTGTACCTCTGCAACAACCTCATTTTTTAGCTCTGAAGCAACATCTTTTACTGTCTCAACTACGTCAATCTTTTCTTCCACAATAGACCCTTTTCTTTTTAAGTATTATTTTAACATAAATACTTTATTTTTAATCTAAAATTTAAGCTTTAATTTTTAACATAAGCTTGCTATAATTCTATCTTAAATAAATTCAAGAATTTAGGAGTTGTATGGGAACGTTAATTGCCTTAATAGTCTTTTCCTTTTTAATATTTTTTCATGAGCTAGGTCACTTCCTCGCTGCCCGTTATTTTGGGGTTCATGTTGAAGTTTTCAGTATAGGTTTTGGTAAAAGAGTCTTAACCAAACGCATAGGAGAGACAGAGTGGAGTCTCTCACTCATCCCGTTAGGTGGATATGTCCGAATGAAAGGACAAAATGATAGTGACCCAAAATTTGTAAGCTATGATGATGACTCATATAATATAAAAACACCTATAGAGAAAATTGTTATCTCTTTAGCTGGTCCTTTTGCTAACTTTTTACTTGCTTTTTTACTTTACTTTGCTGTTTCATCTATTGGTGTACCAACTCCACTTTCTCACATTGGTTCTGTAGTGAAGGAGTCTCCTGCTGCACAAGCAGGCATAGAAAAAAATGACATCATAACCCGTATTGATGGACAATCAATTAAGTATTGGAAAGATATAGGCAAAAAAATACAACAAGGAGCATATAACCATCAACTCCATATATTAAGAGACAATAAGCAAATTAATCTAACCATTACACCTAAACTAATGGAGACAAAAAACAACTTTGGAGAGACAAAGCAACGTTACCTAATGGGCATTACTCCTAAAATGGATGCTTATGAGAGTGTATCATATGGTTTAAATGATGGTGCTAGTTTTGCTTATGAACAGACAAAACATGCCTCACTATATATTATCAATAGTCTTAAAAAACTTGTTTCTGGACTAATCCCAATGGAAAACTTAGGTGGTGTCATTGGAATTGTAGATACGACTTCAAAAGTAAGTCACATGGGAATTGTTGCATTGCTTATGTTTACAGCACTTATTTCAGTAAACTTAGGTGTTGTAAACCTCTTACCCATTCCAGCACTAGATGGAGGGCATGTAATGTTTCATCTTTATGAACTCATTACAAAAAAGCCAGCGAGTGAAGAGATAATGTTTAAACTGACACTTTTAGGGTGGTCAATACTACTTAGCCTTATGCTTTTAGGCTTCTACAACGATATAAATAGATTTTTTGGATAGGATATTAAAATGAAAGAACAATTAAGAAAAAATTTAGATGAAGTTATTTGGAACATTGAACAAGCTCGAATATTAATTAATGAGCATCATATTGTAAAACTCGTAGCTGTTGGAAAATATTCTGATGAGAAGCATATTACAACACTTTATGAGTTAGGGCAAAGAGCCTTTGGCGAAAACCAAGTTCAACAACTTGAGACACGTATAAAGAACCTAGAAGAACTTCCATTAGAATGGCATATGATGGGCAATCTTCAAAGTAATAAAATTAATAAACTTGTTGAACTTAGACCAACACTTTTTCAATCGTTAGATTCACTGAAACTGGCTGAAGCATTAAACAAAAAATTGGCAGAAAAAGAGCAAAAGATGAGTTGTTTACTACAAATCAATGCTGCCAATGAAGAGAGTAAATCAGGCGTATCAGCCGATGAAGCTTTTGACATTTACCAACAGATTAAAGAGTCATGTCCTCAACTAAAACTCAAAGGTGTCATGAGCATAGGGGCTCATGTTGACGATGAAAAAGAGATTCAAAAGAGTTTTGAACTGACACATAAAATTTATGATTCACTAAACAAAGAGAGTGCCACTATCTGCTCAATGGGTATGAGTAACGACTATGAACTTGCTATTAAATGTGGTTCAAACCTCGTACGTATTGGTTCTAAAATATTTAAATAAAATAAAGGTTAATAGAGATGAGACAACTAGTACATTATTATGAAAATCAGGAAACTTTCCTTAACTGGATCGGAGAGCATAACATTGTCAATAGTAATAAACTTTTAATAGAGATAAACTTTCCAGATTCTGACCAGAAAAAGCTTCAATTACTTCTGAACAATATCATGAAAAAATTCTCAGATGCAGTTATTGTTGGGATGCAGAGTTTTACCTCTTTTAGTAACCATCGTATCTCTGATATTACAACAAACCCTATAATTTCTATTATGGAATTTGAAAGTAGTAGACTTACAGCAGAGGTTGTTGACTTAAGTCAAAACTATGTTAAAGGGCAAGCTCCTAAAATTGACGTTAACCACATTGAGAAGCATCTTCAAGCTGATACACGAGCATTGGAGATTCTATCAAGTTATAATGAGGTAGCAACTTCAACTTTTATTAACGAAATTGGATTAACTTTTGGTCATCTAAAAATTTTTGGTGGTGGAGCAAGTTCTAGCCATCATAAACAACAGAGGAGCTTTATCTTCCACAACAACATTATCTATCCCAAAGCTGTTATTTTAATTTTCATGCATGGTGAAAATCTTAATGTTGAACTTTTTCAAGCCTTTGACTGGAAACCAATTTCTAAAAAGAAAAAAATTACTAAAGTTGAAAATAGCTCCATTATGACCATTGACCAAAGTAATGCAATTGATATCTACAAAAAGTATTTTCCAAATATTCAAGAAGACACTTCTGTCTCTCTACAAGTACCTCTTTTTATTACCAAAAACAATGTTGCATACACAGCACACATTTTAGAAGTAGATTTTAAAAATCATAGTTTAAAAACAGCCCAACTATTAGAAGAAGGCGATGTAGTTCAACTCTCCATTGGTAACTACAGTGCCATGATGAATAGAACAGAAGAGATTCACAGTTTCCTTAAAAATACTCCAGCACAAGCACTTTGGATTGGTTCATGTATCTCCTATGAGTATGGTTTTAGGATTCCTATTATTCACTATATTTCAAACATTAAAAGTAATGACCATATTTTTGGATACAGTACCACTCAAGAGTATTACAATGCAGAAAACCAACCAAATACCTACCATAACCATACCTTCATTATGGCTGCCATTACAGAGTCTAGTTCTGAGTTTATTGAGCTGACAGAGCTTAAAGAGGACAGAATTACCCCTTTTGAGGTTGCCAACAAAAACCTCTACTCCATTATGCATAAAACAGCCAATGAGCTTAACCTCTTAACTGAAAACCTTGAAAACATGGTTAACCAAAGAACCAAACAGCTAGAGAGTCTCAACGAAGATCTACAACAAAAAATTAATGTAGCCGTGCGTAAAGAGAAACAGCAAAATGCCATTATGAATCAACAGTCACGTTTGGCTTCTATGGGTGAGATTTTGGAGAACATTGCACACCAATGGAGACAACCTCTTAACACCGTTTCATGGATTATGAATGATACACTCATTAAAGCACAGCTGGGTCGTGCTGACGAAATTAACATTGAAGAGTTAGCAAAAAAAGTCAACAACTCCATTCAGTTCCTCTCTGAAACAGTTGAAGACTTTAGACGTTTTGTTGACCACTCTGACATGGCACAAACGTTTAACATTAAGAAGACCATAGAGTCTACTATTTTACTCATTAAAGAGACTCTTATTAAGTCTGAAATCACCATTGAGCTTGATTGTCCAGAAGAGATAAAATATAAAGGTTACGAAAATGACTTTAAACATGTCATTATGAACCTCATTAACAATGCTCGTGATGCTTTTGAAGAGCGTAAAATTACCGATGGACATATTTCGATTCGTGTTTACCATGAAAAAGATGAACTCATTGTTGCTGTGCAAGACAATGCAGGTGGAATTTCAAAACCAATTCTTAAAAACATTTTTGAGCCTTACTTTACCACAAAGCACAAAACAAAAGGTACAGGTCTTGGACTCTACATGAGTAAAAACCTTATTGAAAAAGTAAAAGGGAGTATCGAAGCGATTAGTATTGTCAATAAAAAGACAACGTTTATTATTAAACTTCCAGATGAGGGAGCAACCCCTACTCCTCCACCAAAACTTATTGAAGAGGGAGAGGAGTAGAACTTCTCTTTTTTCTACGGTACATAGGCAATGGTAGGAATGCCCATTCCTTCTGGTAGTCCACACATTAAGTTGGCTGCCACCATTGCTTGTGACGATGCTCCACGAAGCAAGTTATCTATCGCAGAATTCACAAACAGAGCATTTCCATTTTTAGCAGCAAAGATGTCACAGAAGTGTGTTCCAGCCGTACTTTTGATGTCCACAGGTTTCTCACGAATACGAATAAACATGTCATTCTCATAATGCTTCTTAAGCACTTCCAGTGGGTCAATGTCTTCTTTTAATGTTGCATAAACCGACACCAACTCACCACGCGTAGCAGGAATGAGATGAGGAACAAAGTTCACATTCATTTTAGCCCCATGTACCTTTTCAATCTTCTCTGCAATCTCAGGTGCATGACGATGTTTCAAAGGGTTGTAAGCAAAAATATTATCGTTTACATTGACAAAGTGTGTACTCTCAGAAAGCTTCTTCCCTGCTCCACTCACTCCTGACTTTGCATCTACAAAAAGAGGTGCATCATGGTCAAGGTAAGGAATGAAAGGCAAAATTCCAAGCAGTGTTGCTGTTGGGTAACACCCAGGACCTGCAACCAACTTGGCTTTTTTCAAATCTTCTCGGTAGTACTCAATGAGTGCATAAACTGACTCATCTAAGTTCTCTTTGTCCTCATGTTCACAGTAGTGTTCTTCGTAAGTTTCAAGGTCAAGTCTGTAGTCAGCCGAGAGGTCAACAACTTTGACCCCTTTTGCCACAAGTTCTTTTGCAAAACCCATAGAAGCTTTGTGAGGCAATGCCAAAAAGACCAACTCACAATGTTCAATGACTGCTTCAACAGAAGCCTTTTCTACAGGGTAAGTTATGACATCGACCAAAGAGGGATGAATGGCTTCAATAACCGTGTCACCAGTAGTAGTTGCCAAATATTTCAGAACAAACTCAGGGTGAGTCAGTAACATTTTAATCAGTTCAAGCCCTGTGTACCCACTTGCTCCTACAACGCCTACATTTATCATTACAGTACTATCTCTTTGTATGATACTGACTCAACGTCAAATGTTTTTTTACCTGCTGGCAAAGCAATTGCTACTTCATCGCCCTCTTCTTTTCCTAGTAAAGCACGTGCCATTGGAGAACCAATGGAGATGAGACCATTGTCAGGATTTGACTCTTGTGAACCGACCAAAGTATAGGTTACTTCTGAGTCATCTTCTTGGTCAACCAACTCAACCGTCGAACCAAAACTTACACGTTCATGTGCTAAAGTCGAAGGGTCAATAACCTGTGCACGACCAACCAAGTCTGTTAGGTCCAAAATGCGAGCTTCCATAAGCCCTTGTTTGTCCTTCGCAGCATGGTATTCAGCATTCTCTTTTAGGTCTCCAAGTTCACGAGCCACATCAATAATATGGGCTATCTCACCTCTCTCGACAGTTTTAAGATATTCTAACTCTTTTGACAATTTATCAAATGTTACTTTTAACATTGGTTCTTTTTGCACGTTATTCCCCTTATGCATGGTTTTAATTGTGGTTATTATACCATTTTTTGAAGTATAACGTAATTTAGCAGATATTCAACATCTGACTCACAATATAAAGCAGAACAATAAGCACTAATTCGTTAAAATACACCCCTTATAATCAAAGGGTCATAACAATGGAAAACAAAAGCAAAGATTTTTTAAGAAGAATAGTAGAAGAAGATTTAAAATCAAACAAATATAAAGAAGTCGTAACCAGATTTCCCCCAGAACCAAATGGTTTCCCTCACATCGGTCATGCAAAATCCATCACCATAAACTTTGGTATTGCCAAAGAGTACCAAGGTCATTGTAACCTTAGAATGGACGACACCAATCCCACTACAGAAGATACTCAATATGTAGAAGCACTTAAAGATGCAGTTACATGGTTAGGTTTTGAGTGGGATAACAATGTTCGTTATACCTCTGATTATTTCTCTCAAATTCATGCTTATGCTATTGAACTCATCAAAATGGGTAAAGCCTATGTTGACAGTACAAACGAAGAGGAGATGCGTGAACTTCGTGGAACAGTTACCGAAGCAGGAAAAAGAAGTAAATATGCAGAGCGTTCAGTGGAAGAGAACCTAGAGCTTTTTGAAAAGATGAAAAACGGAGAGTTCAAAGATGGTGAACACGTTTTAAGAGCCAAAATAGACATGGGTGCATCTAACATGAAAATGCGTGACCCACTTCTCTACCGAATCCGTCACGCACACCATTTCAGAGCAGGAGATGAGTGGGCCATCTACCCTATGTATGACTTTGCTCACTGTCTTTCCGACTACATCGAAGGGGTTTCCCACTCCATCTGTACGCTAGAATTTGAAAACAACCGTGACATCTACAACTGGGTACTAGACACCCTAGGACTAGTAACGCCAAGACCATTCCAACATGAGTTCGCACGACTTGGTATCAACTACACAGTCATGAGCAAAAGAAAGCTTTTAGAGTTGGTAGGGGGTGGTCAAGTAGACGGATGGGATGACCCACGTTTACCAACCATCGCAGGGTACAAAAGAAGAGGCTACACCCCTGAATCTATCTTAAATTTTTGTGATAGTATCGGTGTAGCCAAAGCAAACTCTATGGTAGATGTAGCACAGTTAGAGTTTGCCATAAGGGATGACCTAAACACCAAAGTACCAAGAGTAATGTGTGTAATGAATCCACTAAAAGTGACCATTACCAACTATGAGGGAAGTGAAGATATAGAAGCCTCATACTACCCACACGATGTACCAAAAGAGGGAACAAGAAAACTACCATTTTCTAAAGAGATTTACATTGACCAAAATGACTTTGCCCAAAACCCTGAAAAGGGTTACTTCCGTCTAACACTTGAGCAACCTGTACGGCTTAAATATGCGTACATCATCACTTGTAAAGAGGTTGTTAAAGATGCAGAGGGAAATGTAATAGAGATAAAAGCAGAGTATCATGCAGACTCTAAAAGTGGAAATGATACGAGTGGAATAAAAGTAAAAAGTGCCATTCAATGGGTCGAAGCAAACACAGCAAAAAGCATAGAAGTTAGACTTTATGACAGACTATTTAAAACAGAAGCTCCAGAGGGTGTAGAAGATTTAAATCCTAACTCTTTGAAAATCATCAAAGATGCTCTGATAGAACCAGCTGTGATTACAGAAAAACCAGATGAGCGTTTTCAGTTTGAAAGAGAGGGGTACTTTTATACTGACCCTATCGACTATACTGATGAAGCACCTGTATTTAATAAGATTGTAGGACTTAAAGAGTCATCATCTAAAAAGAAAAAAGCTCCAAAGCAAGAGACTAAAGTACAAGCTAAAAAAGTGCAGATAGATGGCGAAGTTGTGCCAATGACAGCAGAAGAACAAGCACTTTTTGACAACTACACCAATGAACTAAAACTAAACAGTGAAGTAGCCAATACCTTGGCTCGTGATGCAAAACTCTCTGCTTTTTATGCAGAAGCATTAGAAGCAGTCAATAGCCCTGTAGGTATTGCAAATATAGTAAGTAATGAAGTAGCTAGAGAGCTAAAACAAGCAGAGATAAGTGAACTAAAATTCACCCCTGCACAAGTAGCTGAACTCATCAAAATGGTAGACGATGAAACCATCTCAACAAAGATAGCCAAACAGGTCTTTGAAGAGATGGTTAAAAGTGGAACAAACCCAACGCAGATAGTTGAGTCTAAAGGGCTAGTACAGATAAGTGACCCTGCTGTGATTTTGCCTATTATCGAAGAGATTATTGCTAAAAATCCTGAGAATGTGGAGAAGTTTAGAGCTGGGAATACTAAGTTGCTTGGATTCTTTGTGGGGCAGGTGCTTAAGGCTACTCGGGGGAAAGGGAATCCGAAGGTTGTTAATGAGTTGGTGGTTGAGGTATTGGGATAGCCAATATCAAGACAATTTAATCCTTAATTTTTATTAGTGTAATTTTTTTACGGTAACTTAAAAATAAATATGTTATTATGTTATTGAAATAAAGGATTTTATTGTAATGTTAACAAAAATTGAAATAACTAATTTTAAAAGTTTTAATAAAAAATTTACTTTTGATTTAAATGATACCAATGAGTTTAAGTTTAACGAAGAGTGCATAAAAGATGGAATTGTTAATAAAGCACTTGTTTATGGACATAATGGTTGTGGAAAATCAAACTTGGGATTTGCTATATTTGATTTAGTATCACACCTTACGGATAAAGAATTTGTACCACACTACTATGATAATTATTTAAATGCTGATTGTAATGAGTCATATGCTTCTTTTAAATTTAAATTTAAATTTGACAATATTGATGTAGAATATTTTTATACAAAATCTAATTATCAGAACTTAATTAGTGAAGAGTTAATTATAAATGGAAAGCAATTTGCATGTATAGATAAAAATAAAAGTACAATATTTACAACATCAGCAAAAGGTGCAGAAACACTTAAAAATGATTTAGGTGAATCAAATATATCAATCATATCTTATATTGCAAAAAACTCAATTTTGGATAAAAATAAAACAAATAGTATTTTTTATAAATTTAAAAATTTTGTTAATAATATGTTGTACTTTAGAAATTTAAAAGAAAATATTTATATAGGTTTTTCTCAAGGTGGTGGTGATATAGGTGATGATATTCTTAAAAAAGATAACTTAAAAGATTTTGAAACATTCCTGAATAATGCAGATATTAAATGTAAATTAATTACAAATGAAATAGAGGGTAAAAAGAAGATATTTTTTAAATTCAAAAATAAAGAGATTGATTTTTTTCAAATAGCATCATCTGGAACTATATCACTTACTCTATTTTATTTTTGGTATCAAAAATTAAAAAATAATGATGGTGTAAAATTCTTATTTATAGATGAATTTGATGCATTTTATCATCATGATGTTTCAAGACTTATAATTGAGAAATTAAAAGATGTGACAGATACGCAGATAATATTAACTACACATAATACTTCAATAATATCAAATGATTTACTTAGACCTGATTGTTATTTTTTGATGGATGAAGAACAAATACGACCATTGACAAAATGTACAGATAGAGAATTGAGAGAAGGTCATAATATAGAAAAAATGTATAGGGCAAATTCCTTTGAGTAAAAAAAGTTATATTCTAATGGTTTTTGAAGGTGAATTAACTGAGAAAGTAATATTTGATAGTTTACAAAGGCATTTTTTAACCAATAAAGCAAATAGAATAATTTATGGTTTTCATTGTGGGGAGATATATAGTTTATATAGTAAATTGACAGATCCAAATAATGAAAGTTTATTTTTCATATTAAAAGAAAACCTACAACTTAAAAACCCAGTACTTCAAGATATTATTGAAGAATATGTTGAATCTATCTATTTATTTTTTGATTATGATGGGCATGCTTCAGGTGCAGAATATGACAAGTTACAGAGTATGGTTAGCTTTTTTGATGATGAATTTGACAATGGTAAATTATTTGTTAGTTACCCTATGGTTGAGGGACTAAGACATATAAAAGATGGAGTTGATTTTAAAGATACTATAGCTAAATCTGAAAATAATTATAAAAATATTTCCAAAGAATGCAATGAGTGCTTTTTAGGTTTTAAAGATTATACACAAGAGAACTGGAATACTCTTATTTTGCAACACTGCTTAAAAGCAAATTTTATTACAAATGATACATTTGAGTTTCCTATCAATACTATAGATCAAATTAAAATTTTATCAAAGCAAAAAGAAAAATACATAGATATAAATGATAAAGTGGCTGTAGTAAGTGCTTTTCCCTTAATGCTTTTAGATTATTTTGGTGCTAAAAAATTGAAAGAAAAAATAGTTAAATTCTCTTGATAGTACACTTTTAGATGGGTAGTAGATACGAGGTGATAGTAATCACCTAAGCTTTTCTCTAAGAACCTAATCCCTCTTTTTGCATATATTCACGAAGAAGATTATTAATAAGTGTTTGGTAGGCTATCTTCTTTTCACTCGCTTGTTTTTTCAAAAAAATCAAGATGTCATTATCTAGTCTCATAGAAGTGGGAATTTTTTTAGGTTGATAAAATCGTCCTCTTACTCCATCAGAGAAATCATACTCATCTAACATTTCATAATCATCATATTTTGCTCTCTCTTCAACACTTTTCATAGGTTTTCCTTTCGTTGGTATTTGCTTTTCTTGCAGATATTATTCTGATAATCTCTTCACCAGCATCTGTAAAAAATAGCTCTTAATTGGTTCTATTTTTATTGTCATCCCATTCAAATTTCATAGCACATAGTGTAACATAAAGTATTTACAATATCAATACATATTTATAGCGAGTTCTTTCGGGTAAAAGTAAAAGGGGTAAAAGGGTAAAAGGGGTCAGGTGATAGTAATCACTTGTTTAAAGTCCAATTTTTCCTCGTTACACAGCTTCAGCTGTGGAATGCCCTATTGAAGTAACAACTTCTCAACAAATCTATAATACCAATACGCATAACGAAGCTGG